>Ga0136615_10000154_pt1 | contig 28668 bp, 21 predicted proteins | sample AntDrymUQ2882206_2_FD_106647 | JGI IMG/M metagenome (GOLD analysis project Ga0136615, IMG submission 106647) | Polar desert sand microbial communities from Dry Valleys, Antarctica - metaG UQ288 (22.06) | ecosystem: Environmental > Terrestrial > Soil > Desert | place: Antarctica: Dry Valley... | reverse complement strand
CTGCGGGTTGTCTACATCAGCGATGCGAGGGAGGCGGCCCCTGTGGCGAGGGTGCTTGATCCGCGGTCTGGCCGGCCGGTCTATAAGCAGATCGCTGATCGGCTGCGCTCGGCGATCAGCGACGGGGTCTATAAGCCGGGTGATCTGTTGCCAAGCGAGCACGAGCTGGTGGCCGAGTACGGCGTTGCGCGTGGGACGGCGCGTCAGGCGATCATGCTGCTTCGCAACGAGGGCCTGATCGATGCCGTGCACGGCCTGGGGTGCTTTGTGCGTGAGCCCGAGCCCGTCCAGCGGCTGCGATCGGGCAGTGCGTCGCCTGACTGGGAGATCATCCGCGAGCTTGATGACGGCGGTGAGGGTCGCCCGTTCGCCGAGGCGCTGACGATGATCTATGCGACGACGCAGCTCGAACGGGCTCGTCCGCCAGCCCAGATCGCGAGGCTCATGGGTCTGGCGGCTGATGCTGAGGTGCTGGTGCGCGGCTGGGAGGCGATCGAGCAGGGCGGAAGCGACCTGGGCGGCGTTCGCACGATCGCCCAGTCGTACACGCGCTGGGATGTCGCGACGCAGGCGGGCCTGTTCGGGCTGGAGAGCGGCCCGGCGGTGTATCTGCGCCTCAACGCCAGCGGCTATCAGATCACGAGGGTCAGCGAGGAAGTCAGCGCCCGCATGCCCACGACCGCCGAAGCGCACCGCATGGACCTCGGGCCTGGCGTGCCCGTGCTGAGCATCCAGCGCGTGCACTACGCCACCGGCGACGAGCAGCCGGTCGAGGTCACCGTGTCGGTCATGAGCGCCAAGCGCTACCGCATGGTCTACGACCTCGGCGACGACTAAACCGGGCGCTGGTCCAGGCGCTCGACTCGGCTCGAACCAGCGTTTTCAACTAGGTCGCCGCTAGTTTTCAACTAGCGGCGCTTCAGGGGTAGCGGAGCGGTCCTGTACGATGCTTGTTCAGACATGCCGGGGACGAGAGCTGGAGGGTGGAGATCGCTTGCGATGGACCGATCTGAGGACAACGCCGTCGACCGTGCGAGGCTCAAGGTCGTTCTTGGGTCCGCGCCGCAGCGCTATTTGACGGTCGCCGAGGCCGCGCGGGCGTCGGGCTTCTCGCGCCGGGCGGTGTACCGCGCGATCGAGCGCCGGGAGCTGACCGCAAACATTGTCTGCTCGCGGCTGCGGATCCACCCCGACGACTTTTTGGCCTGGATGGAGGGCGACCGCCCCTCGACAGCAGCGCCGTCAGGCGGCGCCGATCGGATCGGGACACGCAAGGCACCCGCTTCGGACGGGCTTCGGAGCCTGCTTAGCAAGCGGAGCTCGGCGGCATGAGCGTCGAGCGCATCCAGCGCAAGAGCGGCGCCGTGTGGCGCGTTCGCTGGCGCGAGAACGGCCAGCCGCACTCACGCGTCATGGGCAGCAAGCGAGACGCGGAGCTGTTCGAGGGCGAGATCAAGCGCCGCAAGCGCCTCGGGCAGCTCGCGCAGATCGACGCCGGTCGCCAGACGGTCGCCGAGTTCGCGCGCGAGTGGTGGCGTATGCATGCCGAACCGAACCTCGCGGCGCGGACGCGTGAGAGCTACGCGGTCGTTTTGACAAGCACATCCTTCCCCGCGTCGGCGGGCTGCCGCTGCGCGATGTCACACCCGCCGTCGTCGCCGGCCTCAGCGCCGATCTCAAGGCAGCCGGCGTCGGGCCCGCAGCGGCGCGCCGGGCCCTGACTGTCCTGCAGGGCATCTTCTCGTGCGCCGTCACCTGGGGGCACGTGCAAAGCAATCCTGTCGTCGGCGTGCGCAAGCCCAGCGCCAAGCGTCAGCGCGCCGTCGCGCCTCCCTCCGTCGCACTCGTGGAGCGGATGCGCGCGCAGCTGCTCGCCGATCGCCGGCAGCGCGACGCGACACTGCTGGCCGTCCTGGCCTACGCCGGACTTCGTCCGCAGGAGGCCTTGGCGCTGCCGTGGCACAACGTCCGCGACCGCACGCTGCTCGTCGACCGCGCGCAGAGCGACGAAGGCCCGAAGACCACCAAGACCGGCCGCACCCGCTCGATCCGTCTCCTCGCACCGCTGGCCGCCGACCTCGCCGCGTGGCGGCTGGCGAGCAACCGCTCAAGCGACGACGAGCTGGTCTTCCCGACCACCAACGGCGGGCTGTGGCGCGACCACGACTGGCGCAACTGGCGCCGCCGCGTCTTCGACCCCCTCGCGACCGGCGCCGGAGCACAAGGCATGCGCCCCTACGACCTGCGCCACGCCTTCTGCTCGCTACTGATCGCCGAGGGCGCCTCAGTCGTCGAGGTCGCACGCCAAGCCGGCCACGCACCGACCATGACGCTCGACACCTACGGCCACGTCATGGCCGACCTTGACGGCGCCGAGCGGATGCCCGCGGAGGCCAGGATCCGCGCCGCACGCGAAGCTGAGGTGTCCGGAAAGTGTCCGCCAGAGGCGCCGACCCCATCACAACCCGGCCAAAGCCCCAGCATTTCCAGCAAGCCGACGCCCGGACTCGAACCGGGGACCCCTTCATTACGAGTGAAGTGCTCTACCAGCTGAGCTACGTCGGCAAGAGGCCGAATCCTAGCGCCGGCGGTGCCGCGTCAGGGAGCGGTGGCCGCCCACGAGCCGCGGGCGCCGTAGCCGCCGGGCGCCGTGCTCGAGTTGACGATGTAGATCTCGGCGCCCTGGCGCGACGTAGCGCCTGTCGTCGTTCCGATGATCGTCTCGATCCCGTTGTTGATGTTGTTCTGGTACTCGACGTAGATGCAGAGCACACCGGGGGCGGCGTCAGGCGCCTCCGCGGTCCCGGGACATTGCGCGTCGCCCGACGCCCCGAAGACGAACACCCGCTTGGGCGCGGAAGGCAGCTGCGCGCCGAACGACAAGGCGTCGGAATGGATGTCGCCCGGCGCGGTATCAGGGTTGACCCCGCTGACGGCCCAGCGGCCGCGCACCGTCTTGCCGCTCGGCAGCGATCCCGCCAGCGAGCCCGCGGGCCCGGTCGGACCCTGGGAGCCACGCGGCCCGCGGCGCAGGGTGCCCGGCGCAAAGTCCGTGGTGCGCAGCGAGCGGTTCATCACCTTCGAGCTCGTGACGGCATTGGCTCGCAGCTGCTTCGTGCCGACGCTGGCGGCCGGCAGCTTGATCGCTGCATACGACGTGCCGCCGAGCGCGATGAACAGCGCCAGGTATCCCACGATGTTGCTTCTGATGTGTGTGCCGAGCTTGTGTGCCATCCGGCCCGGCACGCTATCGCGCCGCGCAAGCGCAAGCGCAACGCGGCGCGGCGCGCGCCTGGCCGCTTCTCGTCCGTTGAAAGCGCGGTCTGTCTCTGGCACGGTGCGCTCGTATGACGACGAACTCCGCGTCCGCTTCTCTGTCACCGAGCGACCGGCTTCTGTGCGGTCCCGGGCCGACCAACGTCTCTCCGGCCGCCCTGGCCGCGATGCAGCAGCCGATGCTCGGCCACATGGACGCCGAGATGCATGAGATCCTGCTCGAGACCGTGCGCATGCTGCGGCTCGTGTACCGCAACGCGGAGGGCCTCGTCCTCCCGTTGCAGGCGACGGGCACGACGGGCATGGAGACCGGCCTGGTCAACCTCACCGAGCCCGGTGACACGGTCATCGTCGGCGCGTCGGGCTACTTCGGGCGGCGCATCGCCGAGCTCGCGCGCCGCGCCGGTTGCGAGGTCGTCGAGGTGACCGAGGACTGGGGCAGGCACGTGCCCAACGCGCGCCTGCTGGAGGCGCTCGACGACCATCCGCAGGCGACCCTGCTCGCCGTCGTGCACGGCGAGACGTCGACCGGCTCACTGCACCCGCTCGCGGAGCTCGGCGCCGCGCTGAAGGACAGGCCCGGCACGCTGCTGATGGGCGACTGCGTGACGACGCTCGGCGGCACCGAGCTCGACATCCAGGGTTGGGGCGTGGACTACGCGTACTCGTGCACGCAGAAGTGTGTCGGGGCGCCGCCCGGGATGTCGCCGATCTCGGTGTCCCCGGCGGGACTGGAGCGCTTCGCCGCGCGCAGCACGCCGATCCCGTTCTCCTTCGACTTCGAGCTGCTGCGCCGGTACTGGACAGAACGTCGGGCGACCTATCACCACACGGCACCGATCCTGCACATCTACGCGCTCTACGAGGTGCTGCGCGAGACGCTGATCGAGGGCGTCGCCGAGCGCTGCGCGCGACACGTCGCAGCCGGGCACCATCTGCAGGAGCGCGTACGCGAGGCGGGCCTGGAGCTGATCGCCGAGCCCGATCACCAGCTGCCGCAGCTCAGCGCGGTCGCCGTACCCGACGGGGTCGACGGTGACGCCGTCCAATCCGCGCTGCTGCTGGAGCACGGGATCGAGGTCGGCGGCGGGCTGCCCGGCGCGCCGCCGATGTGGCGGATCGGCCTGATGGGCCCGAACGCCACGACACAGACGGCCGACCGCGTCTTCGACGCGCTGATGGCCGTGCTCAAGACAGCCGACGCGCCCGTCTCGGCCTGAACGGCGATCAACGGCGTGGCAGCGCCGCGGCGCCGAGCGCGCGGCCGGCCGCCGTGATCTCGTCCAGCGACGATGCCACCCATACGCGCGCGAGGCCCGCCGCGGCGGCCTCCTCCTCCGAGAGCCGGCTCGTCCCGACGACGGCGTGGATCGCCACCTGCGCCGCGCGCGCCCGGCGCACGAGCTCGCCGACGATCTTGCCGCCGAAGCTCTGCCCGTCCAGGCAGCCCTCGCCGGCGACGACGAGCTGCGCGGCGCGCATCCGCGCGTCGACGCCGAGCGCCTCGAGCACCGCCGGCGCGCCCGCGCGAAGCTCGGCGTCGAACGCGGCCCACAGGCCGCCCGACAGCCCGCCGGCGCAGCCTGTCGCGGGTCGGCCGCGTGGATCCTTCGGCAGCGTCCGCGCGAACGCGTGCAGGCGCTCCTCCAGTCGCGCGACCAGCGCGGGATCGGCGCCCTTCTGCGGTCCGAAGATGCGCGGCGCGTCTTCGAAGGCGGACTCGACGTCGCAGAGCACCACCAGCCGCGTCGCGCGCAGCCCGCCGCCGGCGCGGATCGCCTCGATGGCGCCGGCGCCGCCGTCGGTGGTCGCGCTGCCGCCGACGGCGACGAGGATCTCGGGCGCGCCGCTCGCGGCGGCCGCCAGGATCAGCTCGCCGGTGCCGTGCGTCGAGGCGCGCCAGGCGTCGCGCTCGGCGGGCGCGAGGAGCGCGAGGCCGGACGCCTGCGCCATCTCGACGACCGCGGTCGCGGCACCGGCGACGAGGCCGAAGTGGGCATCGACGGGGCGGCCGAGCGGGTCGCTTGCGCGCGCCGCCACGAGCTCGCCGCCGAGCGCGTCCACGAGCAGGGCCATCGTGCCCTCCCCGCCGTCGGCGACGGGGCAGCGGTCGGCTTCCCAGCCGGCCTGGTCAAGCCCGTCGGCGAGTGCCCGCGCCACGGCCGGCGCGTCGAAGGTGCCCTTGAAGGAGTCGGGCGCGACGAGGGCGCGCGGCCGCATGACGGCTGACGGTAGCTCGCGGCAGCGGTCGTCGTGACGCCGCACCCGCCGTCCGATCGCTCCCGCTCGATGAACGCCGACGAACGATGCGACGACACGTGGGCGCACCGATGGGACATCATGCCGCGCGTGCCGACCGACGACGAGGCCCCGACCTTCGACCTGCAGTCTCACTCGACATGCTCCGATGGCGCACTGGACCCTGCCGCCGTCGTCGCGGCGGCAGCCGCCGCCGGCGTGCGGCTGCTGGCGCTCACCGACCACGATACGGTCGCCGGCGTGAGCGCCGCGCAGTCGGCCGCGGCCGAGCACGGGATCCCGCTCGTCCCGGCCGTTGAGCTGTCGACGGTGGACGTCCTCGGCGAGGACTTCCACGTGCTCGGCTACTGCATCGACCACACCGACGGCGCGCTCAACGAGCGCCTCGCCGCCTGGCGCGCCGACCGCGCCGACCGCATCGACCGCATGGCCGACCTGCTCGCTGGCCTCGGCCTGCCGCCGGACCGCGGCGAGCTCGAGGCGCGCCGCGCCGCCGGGCTGCCCGTCGGGCGCCCGCATCTCGCGACCGCGGCGATCGCCGCCAACCGCGAGCGGCTGGAGTCCGAGGGCCTCGCCGAGTGCTCGGCGTTCCTCCAGGCCTACCTGTGCCGCGACGGCGCCGCCTATGCACGCCGCACGACGCCGACCGTGCCCGAGGCGATCGAGGCGATCCACGCGGCCGGCGGCGTCGCGGTCTGGGCGCACCCGTTCTGGGACCTCGCGCGCGACGCCGATGTCGTCGCGGCGCTCGAGCGCTTCCGCGCGGCGGGCCTGGACGGGGTCGAGGCGTTCTACCCGACGCACAGCGCGGCGCAGACGCGGCTGCTGGACGAGTCGGCGGCGCGGCTCGGGCTCCTGACGACCGGCTCAGCGGACTTCCACGGTCCGCAGCACAGCCACTTCTCGCGCTTTCGTGCGTTTTCGCTGCACGGCTGCGAGCCGCGGCTGGGCCCTGTGGGTACGGTTGCGCCGGCCTGAGGTTGCCGTGGCGGAAGGGAGTGGGCGCGGGCGTCTGTGGCGGGGGTGCATAACGCGCCCGTCCGCCGACGGGGCGAGTTGTTCATCCCCCAAATGAAGAGATCGCCCCGCCCCGCCGGTGGCCCGGGCCACATGGCGCCCGGGTCGAGTTGTTCACCTCCCACGGCAACAGATCGCCACGCCCCTACCGCGCCCGACGCGCCGGTTCGGCACGGGGCGAGTTGTTCATCCCTCACATGAATACATCGCGCCGCCCCGCCTGACGCGCCTCGCGTGCACCCCAGCGCCGCAGGCTCCTCCCCGCTGCAGCTGTTCACGAACGCCCGCGGCACCACGCGGCCCCGGCGGCCCCTCACCCCCGCAGCGCCCGCGCCAGCCGCGACCCCAGCGCGTCGAGCGCGAGCTCCTCGTTGGGGTTGAACTGCAGCAGGGTGCGCGTCTCCTCCACGAGGTCCTGCGCCGCGCGCAGGCGCGCGCTGTCGGAGACGAGCGCGGCGTCCTCACCCAGTTCCGCGCGCCGGTCGGAGTGATGGACGATCTCCGGCACGCCGTCGACGATGCAGGCGACGTCGCGCAGCCACAGGCCGACGAGCGACAGGCCACGGTCGAGCGCCGCCGTCTGCGCGCGCCGCGCGGCCCGCTTGCCGCGCTCGGCCGCCTCGCGGCGCAGGCGCGCGTGGTCCTTCTTGATCGCGTACTGCAGCTCGTCCTCCAAGGCCTGCTCGATCCCGTCACCGGCGGTCGCGCCCGCCGTGCGCGCGCGCTCGAGCAGCGCTGTCCACGGGCGCCCGGCAAGCTCGTCGCGCAGCGCGCCGCGCGCCACCGCCTCGGCCCCGGCGCGCAGCGCGGGCCCGTCGCCCAGGGCCAGCGCCAGCGCGCGCGCAGCGTCGCCCAGGCCCAGCCGCGCGCAGGCGTCGGCGGCCGGCGCCGCCACGCCGTGGCGCTCCAGGCGTTGGGCGATCTGCTCGACGGACGGCGCGTCGAAGCGCACCGACTGGCAGCGGCTGGCGATCGTCGGCAGCACCTCACCCGGCCGGCTCGTCAGCAGGATCAGGTGCGCGAACGACGGCGGCTCCTCGAGCGTCTTGAGCATGCGGTTGGCGGCCTGGTCGTTGAGCTCGTCGGCGTCCTCGATGACGAACACGCGGCGGCTGGACTCAAACGGCGTGCGCGCCGCGCCCGCGACCACCGCCTCGTCGACGTCGCCGACGAGGATCCCGGCCGAACTGGCCGGCGCGACCCACGTCAGGTCCGGGTGCGCGCCGTGCTCGACGCGAACCGCAGCGCCGGCCGGATCGGCGGCGCCCTCGGTCAGCAGGGCGGACGCGAAGGCCCGCGCGACGGTGCGCTTGCCGCTGCCCGCCGGACCGCAGAACAGGTACGCGTGGCTCGGCGCGCCGCCCGGGGCGAGCGCCGCGCCGAGCACCGCGCGCGCGTGCGGATGGCGCTCGGTGCCCTTGATCATCGCCAGAACGGTAGCGTCGCCCCGGATGGCTGATGCGGTGACGGGACGGCTGATCACGATCGAAGGGATCGACGGCTCCGGCAAGTCGACGCTGGCCCGCGGGCTGCATGCCTCGCTCGCCCGCACACGGCCCGTCGAACTGCTGCGCGAACCCGGCGGCGTCGAGCTCTCCGAGCGCATCCGCGCGCTCGTCCAGGACCCCGCGCTGCGCTGCCATCCGCGCGCCGAGGCGCTGCTGTACGCGGCCGCCCGCGCGCAGCTCGTCGACGAGCGTCTGCGCCCCTGGCTGGCGGAAGGGACCTGGGTGCTGCTCGATCGCTTCGTCGACTCCTCGCTGGCCTACCAGGGCGCCGGCCGTGGCCTGGGTATCGACGAGATCGCCAAGCTCAACGCGTTCGCCACGGGCGGCCTCGTTGCCGACCGCACGCTGCTGCTGCGCGTCGACCCGCTGACGGCGCGCTCCCGGCAGGTCTCGCGGATGGTCGCGCCCGACCGGCTCGAGCAGGAGGATCAGGCCTTCTTCGACACGATCGCCGCGGCGTACGACGAGCTGGCGGCGAACGATCCGCAGCGCATCCGCGTGCTTGACGCAGACGACACCCCCGCACACGTCCTTGCGCTTGCAATGCAGGCACTTTCAGACCTCGATGGCTGAGCGCACGCCCGCAGGCGCAGAACCCGCCAACTAGAGTTATCACGATCTTGAGCGGCCGGGCCCCCGCATTCGAGGTCGAGCGCTTCGAGCGCGTCGTCGCCGGCGGCGGCACCGTGCTGTTGCGGCTCGCCGGGCGCTGGCGCTCGGACTCGCGCGAGCGCCTGCCGCCCCCGATCCTGCTGCTCGACGACGGCCGGCGGTCGCGCCGTGTCTCCGCGCTGCCCGGCACCGACGATGCCTCGCCGCTCGCGGGGCCCGACCCGCCGCCATGGCGCGCGGCGTTCTCGGTCCCCGCCACGCTGCTGACCGATGGGCGCCTGGCGTTCGCGCTGGAGACCGAACGCGGCATCGTCGACCTGCCCAGGCCGCAGGAGGCCGCGGCGCGCACGCGCAGGTCGCCGGCCGATCCGCAGAAGCCGCCCGTGCCCGTTCTGTCGATCGACCCGAGCGTGCTGCGCGAAGAGCGCCGCCGCCGGGAGACCGCCGAGCACGCCGTGGACGACCGCCGGCAGGCGATGTCCGTGCTCGAGCAGCGTCTGCAGTCCGAGCGCCGGCTGCGCAGCGCCGCCGAGTACGCCACCCGCGAGGCGCGCGACGAGCTCGCCCGGCTGCGCGCGCAGTCCGAGACCGCACATCGCACCGACGAGCGGGAGGCGCGCGAGCTCGCCGACCGGGTGGCGTTCCTCGAGCAGGCGCGGCGCGATGCCGAGGAGCAGGCGCGGACCGCTCGCGCCGAGATCGCGAGCGCGCGCGAAACGCTCGAGGCGCGGCTCGCCGCCGAGCGCGAGGCGCGCGGGCAGCTCGAGGCCGCCGTCGCCGCGCGCGATCGCGAGGTGCTGGTCGCGCGCGCCGAGGCCGACCGGGCCGCCCGCGACCGCCAGCGCGCGATCGCGCAGGCGCAGCAGCACGCGGAACGCGCCGCGGCGGAGGTCCAGGCCGCCCGCGCTCAGGCCGAGCAGGCGACGGCGCTGGCGGAGGCCCAGGGCCGGGTGGCGCGCGAGGAGACGAAGTCGGCCGCCCAGCGCGCCGACGCCGCCATCCAGGCGTCGCGCGAGGAGGCCCGGGCGACGATCGAGCGCGAGTGGAAGGCCTCGCGCGAACAGCAGGCCGCGGTCGCCGCCGACGTCCGCGCGGCGAGCGAGCAGGCCGTCGCCGAGGCACGCGCGCAGGCCGAGCGCGCACAGAGCGAGACGCAGGCCGTGCGTGCCGAGCAGCAGGCCGCCGAGCAGCAGGCAGAACTCGCCGCGCGCGAGCTGCTGTCGACGCAGGCCGGCGCGGCCGCGCTCGCCGAGGAGCTCCGCCAGGCGCAGGCGCAGGCACACGCGCTCGAGGCTGCACGTAAGGACGCCGAGGCGCTCGCGGACGAGCGCGCCGGGGCGCTCGAGGCGGCGCAGACGAAGGCTGCCGAGGCCGACCGCGCGACGCAGGTCGCAACGGCCCGTGCGACGCAGACCCAGCGCGCCCTCGAGGCCGCGCGCCGCGTCGAGCGCGAGCGCGACGAGGCGGTCGTCGCCGGCCGGGCCGCGGCCGAGCGTGCCGACCGCGCGATGAGCCGCGTGCGCGCACTCGAGCGCGAGCTCGACCACGTCCGCCGGCGCGCGGCGACGGGCGAGAGCGCCGCGCAACAGCTGCGCGATCTCAGAAGGCGCGTGGTGGAGCTCGAGTCCGCGCGCCGTCAGGTCGCCGAGGTCGCCGATCGCGTGCCGGTGCTCGAGGCCGAGCTGCAGGTCGCCCAAGCCGAGCGCGGCGAGGCCGAGGCGCTCGCCGAGACCGCGCGCGCGGAGCTCACCGGCCTGCGCGCCGACCATGTGAACGCCCGCGACCAGGCGCAGCGGCTGGAGCGCTCGCAGGCGGGCGCCGAGCGCCTCGTCGCCCGCATCGCCGAGCTCGAGCAGGCGGCGCAGGATCGCGAGCGCGCGGCGGCCGAGGCCGCCCAGGCGCATGCCGCCGAGCTGGCGGCGGAGCGCAACCAGGCCGAGGCGAAGATCGCGGCGGTGGCCGACGAGCTCGACGCGGCGCGGCTGGCGCGCGACGAGGCGGGGGCGGCGGCGCAGCGCACCGCGGTCGCGCTGGAGCTCGCACGCACGCAGAGCGCCAACCTCGAGCAGCAGCTGCTCGCCGCGCGCGAGGATGGCGCCGCCAGCGAGGCGCTGCTCGAGGAGGCCGCCGGGCGCGCACAGCAGCTCGAGCTGCGCCTGCACGAGCTCGGCGACGACCTGCAGGAACGCGCCGACGCCCGCGACAGCGCACAGAGCGACATCGCGGGCCTGACCGCCGCCCGCAACGCCGCGCTGGCGGAGATCGAGACGCTGCGCGCCGAGCGCGACAGCGGGCACGAGGAGCTCCGGCGGCTCGCGGCCACGCAGGAGATGACGGTGGCCCAGCTCGTGACGTTCACCGACGAGCGCGACGCCGCCGACGCCCGCATCCGCGAGCTCGCGGCGTACGCCGAGCAGGCACGCGCCGAGGCCGCCGCGCTCGCCGAGCAGCGCGACGCGACCAGCCATGAGCTGGCCGCGCTGCGCGGCGAGCACGCCGGCGCGCGCGCACAGATCGAGGCACTGACCGAGCAGCACGCCGAGGCGCAACGGCGCCTGGAGTCGCTCGCGCGCAGCGGTCAGGACGCGACCTCCGAGCTGCAGGAGATCGCCGCCGAGCGCGACGCGGCCCGCGCCGAGCTCGAGGCACTCGCCGCCGCCGGCGAGGCGGCCCAGGCGAGCATCGACGCGCTCGGCGCCGAGCGCGAGGCAGCGCTCGCGCGGATCGAGGCGCTGACCGCCGAGCGCGACGGCGCCGAGGCCCAAATCGAGGTGCTGAGCGCAGAGCAGGCTGCGTCCCGGCGGCTGATCGACACGATGACGCGCCACCGCGGCGACGCCAGCGCCGAGCTGCGCGACCTCAGTGCCGACCACGAGGCCGCCCTGGTGCAGCTGCACCAGCTCACCCGCGAACGCGACGCCGCACACGCGCGGATCGAGGCGCTGACCGCCGAGCGCGACAGCGCCGGCGCGCGCGCACTCGAGCTGACCGCGCTGGACGAGCACGCGCGCGCGGAGCACGCCGCGCTGACGGCCGAGCGCGACGGCGTGCAAGCGAGGCTCGCCGAGGTCACGGCGCTGCACGAGCGCGCGGTCGTACAGCTCTCCGAGCACACGCAGGAGCGCGACGAGGTCCACGCCCAGATCGCCGTCGTCGCCGAGCAGCGCGCCGTCGCCGAAGGGCAGCTCACCGCGCTCGGGGCGCGCTTCGACGCGGCCGAGGTGCAGATCGCCGACCTCACGGCGCAGCGCCACGCGGCGAACGCCGCGATCGCGCAGCTCATGTCACGCCACGCCTCGGCGCGGGCGCGGATGCACACGCTGACGGGTGAGCGCGACGCCGCGCATGCGCAGATCCAGACGCTCGTCGCACAGCGCGACGCGGCGATCGCGCAGGCGCAGGAGCTGACCACCCACGCCGGCGCCGCGGACGGGCAGCTCGAGGCGCTGAGCGCCGAGCGCGCAAACGCCGCCGCCACGATCCACGCCCTGACCGACGAGAGCGCGGCCGCCAGCGCCGCCGTGCAGCGGCTCACCGCCGAGCGCGACGACGTGATGGCGCAGCTGCACGAGCTGACCACGGAGCACGACGCCGCGCGGGCGCAGATCGCGCGCCTGCGGTCGGAGGGCAGCGCGGCGCGCGGCGAGATCGAGCAACTGACGGCAGAGCACGGCGCCGTCCTCGCCGAGGTCGAGCGCCTCGCGGAGGTGCTGGCCGCAGCGCAGACCGAGGCCGACCGGCGTGCCGAGGAGGATGCCGAGCTGCAACGCGGGCTCGAGGAGTCGCTGGGCGCCGCGCTCGCCGACATCCACCGGCTCGTCGCGCACGAGACCGCGCTGAGCGGCGACCTCGACGACGCGCTGGAGGACGTCCGCCGCGCGACCGAGCGGATCTCGGCTGACGAGCGCGAGCGCGAACTGCTCGAGCGGCGGCTCGACGAGGCGCTGGCCGCGGCCGCCGACGCCGCCCAGCGCGCGCGCGCGGAGGCCGCGGCGCGCCAGGCATTCGAGCGCCAGATCGCGAAGCTCGCGACCTCCAGCGAGGAGGCCGCCGAGCAGGCGGCCGACGCGCGCAAGGCGGCGCAGCGCGCGGCGGCCCGCGCGGCGCAGGCCGCAGAGCAACAGGCGGCGGCGGATGCGCAAGCGCGCGCCGCGCAGCGCGCGCTCGACGAGCAGGCGCGCGAGCGCGAGCGCGCGGCCGCGGCGCAGGCGGCGCAGGAGCGCGCCGCCCGCCGCCGCGCCGAGGACGAGCAACGCCTCGCGGCCGCCGAGCAGCTGCGCCGCGATCAGGAGCGGGCGCTGCGCACCGCCGCCGAGCGGCTCGGCGACCAGCGCCTGGCGCGACGGGAGGCCCAGGCGGCGACCGCCGCCGAGCGCGACCATGCGACGCGACGCGACGCGACGGCACGACGCGACGCGGCCGAGCGCGGCGCGACGACCCGCGAGCTGCGACGCACCCTCGCCGTGTCACGACCGGCCGAGCCCGCAGCGGTGAGCGAGCTGCCGGCTGCGCGCATGCGCGCCCGCGCGCAGCCGCTGCCGTCCGAACTGGTCATCGGCGTCCTCGTCTTCCTGCTGGCGATCACGGCGGCGGTCCTGATCCTGCTCGACATCTTTCGCGTCTCCGTCACCGGCTGACGCGCGTCTAGCTCAGTCGGCGGGCGGGGGGACGGGGATCGCGGTCGGCGGAGGTGCAGTCGCCGGCCCCGCAGGCGGGGATCCCGCAGGCGGCGTCCCCGCAGGCGGCTGGGCCGGCGTCCCCGCAGGCGGCTGGGCCGGCGTCGCGGCGGGCGGCGTCCCCGGCGCCGGGCCCGGCAGCGGCGCCGGCGTGAGCGCCTGCGACGCGTCGTAGCGCGGGCTCAGCGGCGTACCCGTCGCGCTCGGCGAGCCGGCGGCGGGGACCTCGAAGAGCGCCAGCCGGCCGGCCAGCCCGCGCGACCCTGAGCCGATCGGATCGAGCTCGAGCAGTCGCCGCGCGGCCGCTCTGGCGCCCCGCCGGTCGGCGGTCTTCAGCGCGAGCTCGAGCAGCCGGTACCAGACCGTCGAGTTGTACGGCTGGCGGTCGGCGGCGTCGAGCAGGAACCGGCGCGCGTGCAGCAGCCGGTCGCGGCCCTCGGCCAGGGCGGCGGCCGCCAGCAGCGGGCGCACCGCGGTCGGGTCCAGGCGCGCCGCGAGGTCGGCGTTCGCCGCCGCGTCCTGCAGCTCGCCCGCGCCGGCGTCGGTCGACACGGCCTGCGCGGCGCTGGCCTTCTCGTCGGCGAGCATCGGCAGGCCCGCCGAGACGATCATGAGACCCGCGCACAGGCACGCGAGCGCGAGTGCGAGGCCGCGTGTCCCGGTCGCGCTGCGCAGCGCGGGCGCGGTCCCGCGCGGCTGCCACGGCGCGGCGGCGAGCACGCCGAGGAAGATGAGCACGGGAACGGTCACGCCGGGGATGTCCCAGTCCCAGTCGATCAGCCCGTGTACGAGCCACGCGACCGCGCCGGCGAACAGCGCGACGCCGAGGTCACGCTCGCGTCCGCGCGGCATCGCATGCAGACGATCGAGCGCGCAGAACAGCAGAAAGCCGATCGCGCCCGAGACCAGCAGCGTGCCCACGAGTCCCGTCTCGGCGAGGAACTGCAGCGGCATGTTGTGCGGCTGCGTCACGCCAAGCTCCACGTCGCGGTACATCTTGTGCGTCACGGCGAACGAGCCCGCCCCCCAGCCCCCCAGCGGCTTGTCGGCCCACGCGCCGGCGGCCTCCTTCCACCACACCCAGCGGTTGCCGGAGTTCGACGAGATCAGCCGCGACGGGTCGGACACCTCGTCCTTGCTCGTCTGGCTGAACTTCTCCCAGGCGCGATCGGCCCAGCCGCCGGGACCGTCCGGCGCCGTCAGGATCCCGCCGATCGTGAAGACGGCGAGGATCGCGGCAAGCGCCGCCAGGCCGCGCCAGACGAGCTGCGTGCGCTCCTCGTTCCAGGGCGTGCGCTGCTCGAGGTGCAGCATCCCCCACCCCGCCATCAGCAGCGCGATGAGGCAGCCGGCGGTGACGAGGCCGAGCACGATGCCGTCGGGCACGCGCTCGTCGAGCGGCACGTTGATCCCCTTCAGCGCGGGGCGGTTGAACGCGAGGCCGAGGACGGGGATCGAGATCACGATCGTCACGCCCACGACCGCCAGCCCGCGCAGGCGCTGGCCGCCGAGCACCGTCACGACGACGATCGCCGTGAGGCCGGCGAGGATCCCGCCGCGCGAGTAGGTCATGCAGAGGCAGATGAGCAGCACGAAGAACGCGGCGAGCGCCATCAGCCGGGTCGCGTCGCGACGCGTGGTGTCGGTCGTCAGGCGCAGCGCGATCGGCATTGCCAGCACCATCACGAGGCCGAGCGCGTTCCAGTACTCCAGCGGCGCGCGCAGGCGCGAGGCGAGCGCCGTGTGGTTGAAGTCGATCCCGAGGATCTCTACGCCGGGGATGATCTTGCCGGCGACCGCGTACAGCGCGCAGGCCAGCGCGACGAGCAGCCAGCCGTACGCCACCCGGCTCAGCACGCGCGGCACGCTGGACGCCAGCGTCATCGCGAGGACGATGATCAGCGTGTAGGAGATCGTGCGGTTGACGTGCGCCCACGTGCGCTCGGGGGTGACCGACCACAGCAGCGAGATGCCGCACCAGATCGCAAAGCCGGCGAGCAGGCCGACGCCGACCCACGCCTCCGCGGGCGCGCGCAGCGACAGCGTGCGCGTCAGCAGCAGGCCGACGGCGGCGCCGACCGCGACGAGCGCCACGCCGATCTGCAGGCGCGGCTCCTCGGGCAGGCCGACCGCGCCGTGCGCGAAGACCGCGTAGGCGCAGACCGCCACGAGGGCGGCAAGCAAGGCGGAGCCCGATCGCGGCGTGCGGATGAGGGCCGGACGCACGCACACGCGCGTGGCGACCCGCGGGCTGGCGGGGGTCGTGACGGCCATGGGTAGCGGGCGTCGATGCTAGCGTGAGGGATCGTGACGCGCCGCATCTCGGTAGTTCTCATCGCGTGTGCCCTGAGCCTCGTCTGTGCCGCCCCCGCGAGCGCGGACCTGCTCTCCGCGATGATCAAGGACTACACCCAGGACGGGCGGCTGGATCCCTGCAAATACAGCGAGAAGCAGCTGCGCGATCTCAAGGATCTGATCCCCAACGATTTCCAGCAGTACGCCGACTTCGACGACGCCGTCGACGACGCGCTCGCCAAGCGCGCGCAGGGGGCCTGCAACAAGGGCGGCTCGCCGCAGCAGGGCGACACGGCCGCGCCGCCCGCCTCGAGCGGCACGCCGCCACCCGCGGCCTCGACGGGCGCGCCGTCGAAGGCCACGCCGGCGCCCGCCGGCGCCCAGCCGCCGCCGACGCCGGGCCCGGCGCCGACCGCGGCGCCCGCCGTCGCCGAGGGCGACCCGATCGGGCAGGCCGCGCGCGCGACCGAGCCCGCGACCGACGCACCGTTTCCGCTGATCGCGCTGGCCGTGCTGGCGGGCCTGCTCGCGATCGGCACGCTGGTGTTCGGCCTCGTCCGCTGGCGCGCGTGGGAGCCTGCCTGGGCCAACCGCTTCCGTCACGCGGCCGGCGAAGCCGGCTGGCGCGCGTCGTCGACGTGGGCGGAGTTCACGGACTTCGTGCGGTTCGGGCGGTAGGCGGCGGCGCCCCGGGCGCCGAAACCCCAGCCAAGCCGCGCTGAGCGCCACCAGCGACCGCCGCCGCGACCGTTCTCGCTAGGGTCCGCTGCATGCTGCTCGAAGGCCGCAAACTGCTCATCACCGGAGTCCTGACCGAGGGCTCGATCGCCTTCGCCGTCGCCCGTCGCGCGCAGGAGGAGGGCGCGGAGATCGTGCTGACCGGCTTCGGCCGCGGCATGCGGATCACGCAGCGGATCGCCAAGCGCCTGGGCGACCCGCCGCCCGACGTGCTCGAGCTGGACGTCAACGAGCCCGAGCAGCTCGCCGCCGTCGCAGAGGATCTCGAGCAGCGCTGGGGCAAGCTCGACGGCGTGCTGCACGCGATCGCGTTCGCGCCCGGCGACGCGCTGGGCAACAACTTCCTCAACACCCCCGTGGAGAGCGCGCAGATCGCGTTTGCGACGAGCGCCTTCTCGCTCAAGTCGCTGTCGGTGGCGATGCTGCCGCTGCTGGAGAAGGGCGACTCGCCGGCGATCGTCGGCTTGGACTTCGACGCCCAGGTCGCCTGGCCGGTCTATGACTGGATGGGCGTCGCGAAGGCGGCCCTGGAGTCCGTCAACCGCTACCTCGCGCGCGACCTCGGGCCGAAGGGGATCCGCTGCAACCTCGTCTCGGCGGGCCCGATCGGGACGATGGCGGCGAAGTCGATCCCCGGCTTCAGCGAGCTGGCCGGCGTGTGGAACACGATGGCGCCGCTGCACTGGGACACGGCCGACGCCGGCCCCACCGCCGACGCGATCATCTTTCTGCTGTCGAGCCTCTCGCGCGGGATCACCGGCGAGATCACCCACGTCGACGGTGGCTTTCACGCGATGGGCGCCCCGCCCGCCCCGCCGGCCGAGCCCGAGGCCGAGGCCGCCGAGGCCGAACCCGCCGAGCCTGAGGGCGAACCCGCCGGTGAAGGCCCCGGCGCCTAGCCGGCCGTCCCGCCGCCGGTGTAGACCGCGCGGAACCACAGCTCGGTCAGCTGGCGCACGGCCTCGCGCATGTCGCGCCCGTTGCGGATGACCTCGATCGTCAGGTGGCGCTCGACCATCGCGCAGAGCGCCTGCGCCGCCACCCGCGCCGGGATGTCGCCGGGCGCGAGCCCGCGCAGCTGGTCGCGCGCGATGCGCGCCTCCGCGCCCGCGATGAAGCGGTTGACGTAGGGCTCCCACTGCGACGGCATGTGCTCGTCCTCGCCGTAGAGGTGCGCCGCCAGCATGAGGATCGGCCCGTTGCGGTTGACGACGCCGACGAAGCGCGCGAGGCCGAGCGCGAGTTCCATGCGGGGGTCACCGCTGCCCTCGAAGTACGGCGAGGCGGCGGCGTCCATGTCGGCGAACGCGTGCTGGATGAGGCGGTCCATGACCGCGCGCTTGTTCTCGAAGTAGAAGTAGACGGTCGTGCGGCTGACGAACGCGCGCCGCGCGATGGTGTCGATCGTGACCTGCTCGTGCGTGCCCTCGCTCAGCAGCTCGCGCGCGGCCTCGAGGATCGCGTCCTCGGTCGCGTTGCGCGGCGGGAGCGGCGGCACAAGGTCAGCCGGGGGACTATCGGCGGGCTTGGAGGTGGACACGCTGGTAGGAACCACGGTACGCCTCTCGCTATCGCCGCGCCTCGAAGTGCGCGGCGATCCGCGCGCGGGTCTTCGGCGGGTCGACGATCTCGTCGATGTAGCCCATGCTCGCGGCGATCGCGACCGGCAGGTGCTCCTCCTCGTAGGCGGCGGCGAGCTGCGCCGGGTCGCCCCCGGCCTCCAGCTCGCGACGCTTGACGATCTCGATCGCCTGCGGCGCGCCCATGACGCCGATCCGGGCGTTGGGCCAGGCGAGGCAGAGGTCGTTGCCGAGGTCGCGGCAGTTCATGACGATGTACGCACCGCCGTACGCCTGCCGGAGCGTGACCGTCACGCGCGGTACGTCCGCGACGGCGAACGCGCGCAGCAGCCCGGCACCGCGGCGCAGCACCGCCTCGCGCTCCTGGCGCACGCCGGGCCGGTAGCCCGGGGTGTCGGAGAGCACGACGAGCGGGATCCCGTAGCGGTCGCACATGTTCACGAACCACGTGCCCTTGTCCGACGACGCCGCGTCGAGCACGCCGCCCATGTAGCGCGGCTGGTTGGCGATCACCCCGACCGGATGGCCCTCGACGTGGCCGAAGCCGATCACCATGTTCTTCGCGTAGCGCTTGCTCAGCTCGAGAAACTCGCCGCCGTCGAGCAGGTGGCGAGCGACGTCACGCACGTCGTAGACCTTGCGCTGGTTCGTCGGCACGCCCGCGGAGGGATCGCCGGCCGGCGGGTCGACCGGCTCCCGGCTCGGCAGCGCGCCGCCGATCGTGCCGGGGAAGTACGACAGCGCCTGACGGACGAGGTCGGCGGCCTGCGCGTCGTCGTCGGCCTCGAGGTGCGAGACGCCGGTCTTGCGGTGCACGCGCGAGCCGCCGAGATCCTCGGCCGTGATGATCTCGCGCGTCACCTTGGCGATCACGCGCGGCCCGGTGAGGAACATCTGCGAGCCGTCGCCGACCATCATCACGAGCGTGCCGAGCGACGGCGAGTACGCCGCGCCGCCGGCGCACGGACCGCAGATCACGCTGATCTGCGGCACGCTCGCGCGTGACGTCGCACGGAAGATCGAGGCGTACGCGCCCAGCGCGCCGACGCCCTCCTGCAGGCGCGCGCCGCCGGAGTGCAGGAAGCCGACGACCGGCGCGCGAGCCTTGTCGGCGGCCTCGATCGTCGCGCAGATCGACGCGCCGCCCTTCTGGCCGAGCGAGCCGCCCTTGTGCTTGACGTTCTGCGACCACACGTAGACGGGCCGGCCGCCGACGCGTCCCGCGCCGCAGATGACGCCGTCGCCGGCCTCGCTGCGGATCGGGTGAAACGAGCCAGGGTCGCAGAGCAGGTCGATCCGCGCCTGCGCCGGGACCGGCGGCTCGTCGACCACCTCGAGCGGACCGCCGCGAGCCGCCGCGGGGACCGCCTCCGTGCTCATGTCACCTTCCGGAACGCCAGGCATGCGTTCTGCCCCCCGAAGCCGAACGAGTTCGACAGCGCGAGCGTGATTCCCGGGGCCTCGCGCGGCCCGTCCGGGACGTAGTCCAGGTCGCACTCGGGATCGGGCTGCTCGAAGTTCAGCGTCGGCGGCAACAGCCCGCGGCGCAGCGCCTCCAGCGTCGCGATCGCCTCCACGGCGCCGGCCGCCCCGAGCAGGTGCCCGATCGCCGACTTCGTGCTCGACACCGGCGGCGAGCCGCCGTTGAACACGGAGTGGATCGCGACCGTCTCGATGCGGTCGTTGAATGGCGTCGACGTGCCGTGCGCGTTGATGTAGCCGACGTCCTGCGGATCGGCGCGCGCGTCGGCCAGCGCGCCGCGCATCGCCTTCTCTGCACCGCGGCCGTCCTTGTCGGGCTGCGTCATGTGGAAGGCGTCGTTGGAGGCGCCGTAGCCGGCGACATAGCCGAGGATCTCGGCCCCGCGCGCGCGGGCGTGCTCGGCGCGCTCCATGATCACCACGCCGGCGCCCTCGCCCATGACGAAGCCGTCGCGGCGCGCGTCGAACGGGCGCGACACGCCCTCGCGCGAGAGCGCGCCCATGCTCTTGAACGCGGCGACGCAGAGCGGCGTGATCGCGGCCTCCGTGCCACCGGCGACGACGACGTCGGCCTCGCCGCGCTCGAGCATCCGCTTGCCCTCGCCGATCGCGTGGCTGCCGGTCGCGCACGCCGACGAGACGCTGAAGCCGGGGCCGTGCGCGCCGAGCTCCATCGCGATCGCTCCGGCGGCCGCGTTAGGCATCATCATCGGCACGAAGTGCGGCGACACGGCGCGCTCGCCGCCCGCGACGAACTTGCGGCACTCGTCCTCGAGCGTCTTGAGCCCGCCGACGCCGGTGCCGACAAGCACGGCCAGCCGCTCGCGGTCGACGTCGCCCGGCAGCCCGGCCTCCTCGGCGGCCTGCACGGCCGCGGCGAATGCAAGCTGCGTGTAGCGATCGCTGCGCCGTGCGACCTTGGCGCTCATCGCGGACTCCGGATCGAAGTCCGCGCAGGGGGCCAGACCGTCGACGACGCCCGAACGGCGCTCGAGCAACGCGTCGACGAACGCGTCCGCCCCTTCGCCGATCGACGAGACGACCCCCCGTCCGGTGATCGCGATCTCAATCTGGGGGGACGCGTAGCTCATGCAGGCGCGCCCTCCGCCTCGACGAGGCGCATCGTCAGCGAGATCGCGTCACCCACGGACTCGATCGGCTTGAGGTCGTCGTCGGAGATCGTGATCTCGAAGCGGTCCTCGAGCGCCTTGACGAGCTCGACGAGATCGAGCGAGTCGACGTCGAGCTCGGTCCAGGTGTTGTCGGGCGTCGCCTCGCGCGCGCCTGGGACCTTGATCGCCTCGAGCTGGTCGCGGATCTCCTCGAGCACGTCGTTCTCGGATATGGCCATGCGGTTCATTCCCCTTGTGATTACGCGGCCAGCGCGCCATCGACGGCGAGCGTGGCTCCGTTGACATAAGCCGCCCCGTCCGAACAGAGGAAGGAGACGGCGTGTGCGACCTCTTCAGGTCGGCCGATCCGGCCGGCGGGAACGCCGGCCAGCAGCTTGTCTGCGACACCTGTCGTCATGTCCGTCTCGATGACGCCCGGCGTCACGGCGTTGCAGGTGATCCCCTTGCGCGCCATCTCGCGCGCGATCGTGCGCGTCAGCGACAGCATCCCGGCCTTCGCGGCGCCGTAGTTGGACTGCCCCGGGTTGGCCCGCTCGGCGACGACCGAGGAGATGTTCACGATCCGCCCCCAGCGCGCGGTGAGCATGTCGTCCAGCGCGCGGCGGATGCAATGAAAGGCGCCGTTGAGGTTCGTGTCGATCACGGACTCCCACTGGTCGGGCTTCATGCGGATCGCGAGGCCATCCTGGCGCTCGCCGGCGTTGTTGACGAGCACGAGGACCGGCCCGAAGCGCTCCCGAACCTCGGCGAACGCCCGGTCGACCGATTCCGGATCGCCGACGTCGGCCTGCACGTCGCCGCTCGTGCGCCCGAGCGTCACGACCTCGAAGCCGTCCTCGGCCAGCCGCTCGGCGATCGCCTTGCCGATCCCGCGCCCGCCGCCGGTCACGAGCGCGACGCCGCCGTCAGGCACCGGCATGGACGCGCTCCTTCCACTTGACGATCCCCGCGCCCCACACGAAGCCGCCGCCGAACGCGGCGAGCGCGACGGTGTGACCGGGCTTGAGGCAACCGCGCTGCTCGGCGTGGTGCAGCGCGAGCGGGATCGACGCGCTCGACGTGTTGGCGATCGTGGCGACGTTGGCGAAGACCTTCTCCTCGGGCACGCCGAGGCGCCGCGCGGCGGCGTCGATGATGCGCTGGTTGGCCTGGTGGACGATCAGCACGTCGATGTCGGCGACGGTCATGCCGGCGCGGCGCAGCGCCTCGGCCGTCGCCTCGACCATCCGCTCGACGGCGTGGCGGTAGACCTCCTGGCCCTCCATCCGCAGCAGCCGCTCCTCGCGCTCGGCGTACAGCAGGTCGCCGTGCTCACCATCGGAGGCCAGCACGAAGGGATAGCACCCGTGTTCGATCTCGGCGGCCTCGACGACGACCGCGGCGGCGCCGTCGGCGAACAGGATCGCGGTGCCGCGGTCGTGCGGATCGGTCACCCGGCTGAGCGCCTCGGCACCGACGACGAGCGCGAGCTGCGCGCGACCGGACTCGATCAGCGCCGCGGCCTGATCCAGTCCGTAGAGGAAGCCCGCGCAGGCGGCGTTGACGTCGATCGCGCCGGCGCCGTTGGTGCCGAGCACCTTCGCGAGCTTCGGCGCGAGGCCGGGCATGAGGCGGTCGGGCGTGAACGTCGCGACGATCAGGTGGTCGACGTCGGCGGCGTCGCGGCCGGCGTCGTCGAGCGCCGCCCGGCAGGCCTCGGCGGCGAGGTCGGTGAGCGTCACCGAGCCGTTGAGGTGGCGGCGCTCGCGGATGCCCGTGCGGCGCTGGATCCAGGCGTCCGTGGTGTCGAGGTAGGCCTCGAAGTCCTTGTTCGTGACGATGTGGTCGGGCAGCGCGGAGCCGATGCCGATGACGCCCGCCTTCACCGTCACGCCACCGCCTTGAGCGTTCTCTTCACAAGGCCCCTGAGCACGGAGCCCGGTCCGCACTCGACGAACTCGCTCGCGCCGTGGGCCTGCAGCTCGAGCAGGATCTCGCGCCAGCGCACCGGCTTGAGCAGGTTCTCGGCGAGCTCGCGGCGGACGTCCTCGAACGGCTGCGTGCTGCCGTTGGAGAGCACCGGGAAGGCGGGCTCGCGGACGGGCGTCTGCGCGAGCGCCTCGCTGAGCCTGTCCGCCGCGGGCGCCATGAGCGGGGAATGAAAGGCGCCCGCGACATCGAGCTTGCGCGCGCGGCGGCAGCCGATCCCGGGCGCGCGCTGCACGGCCTCGTCGACGGCCTCCATGGCGCCCGACAGCACGATCTGGCCGGGCGCGTTGTCGTTGGCGAGCGACAGCCCGAGCTGCTCGGCGAGGTCCTCGACGTCGTCGCGCTCGCCGCCGAGCATCGCCACCATGCCGCCGGGCTGCAGCGCCGCGGCATCGGCCATCGCCGCGGCGCGCGCGCCGACGAGGCGCACGCCGTCGTCGAAGTCGATCGCGCCGGCGGCGGTCAGCGCGGCGTACTCGCCGAGCGAGTGGCCGGCGGCGGCGAGCGGGTCCAGCGCATCGGTCTCGGGCGAGGCCCACTGCGCCATGGAGCACAGAAACAGCGCGGGCTGCTGGGAGCGGGTGCCCTCGGCGAGGCTGTCGAACGGATCGAAGCCGAGCAGCTCGATGCCGCGCCGCAGGAACGGGTGTTCCGCGAACGGTTCGTGCATGCCATCGGAGTGGCTGCCCTGCCCCGGGAAGAGCAGTGCTGCGGTTGGCGGCATCCCGGTCATCCAACTAGGTCTCACCCTGCCCGAAGGGTTCCGTTACCGATGTTCGACAACGCGGTCGCATGTGTCGAAATCAGATGAGGCCGCTCGGCGGGTTCGGTGGACCTGCTACAGCGGCGGCACCGCAGCGCCGTTCGGCGGCGCGCAGAACCGGGCCCGTCAGCTCGCTTTCAGAAAGCCCGAGTCGACGACGACCTGCGTGCCGGTCGTGCTCGCCGAGCGGGGCGAGGCGAGCAGCACGACGGCGTCGGCGATCTCCTGCGCCTCGGCCAGGCGCCCGGTGGCGAGCTGCATCATCTGCGGCGCCACGGTCGTGATCAGGGTCGCGCGATCGGCGCCCGTCTGCGCGGCGATGATGTCGGCCGCCCCGCCCTCGTCGGTCCACCACGGCGACCGGCCCCGGGCAGACGCTGTTGACGCGCACGCCCTGCGCGCCGAACTCCTCTGACAGCGCCTTCGTGAGGTTCGCCAGCGCGGCCTTGGCCGCTCCGTAGTCGACGTTGACGGCCGACGGCTGGCGGGCGTGGCCGGAGGTGATGTTCACGATCGAGCCACCGCCGCGCTCGACGAGCAGCGGGATCGCGGCGCGGCACGCGCGCACCGCCGACAGCAGGTTGAACTCGAGCATCGCGTGCCAGCCGTCGTCGCTGAGGTCGAGGAAGCCGAACTGCGGCAGCTTCGTGCCAGGCGGCGGTCCGCCGGCGTTGTTGACGAGGATGTCCAGACCGCCGAACCGCTCGACCGCGCGAGTGATGACGTGCCCAGGCGCGCCGGGCTCCATGAGGTCGGCCGCGACGTGCAGCAGCTCCCCGTCGAGCGCGTCGAGCGCGTCGAGCTCGGACGTGCGGCCGCGCGAGGCGGCCACGACGCTGGCGCCCTCCTGCAGCAGCGTGCGCGTGACCGCCAGCCCGATGCCCTTCGACGCGCCGGTGACGACGGCGATGCTGCCTGAGAGACGCAGATCCATTGCTGCTCCTTGCGATCGTTTCGTGTCCCCTTCAACGCGCAGCAGGCGCCCGCCGTGAGGTCGACCGCACCGTGGGTCGGTTCGCCCTGCAACGGGGCCGATTCGCAGGCCGCGCGCGGTATCCTTGAGGGGTCGTCCCACGCGCTCGCGCCCCCTCCGTTCCGTCCGACCCGAGGCGTAGAAAACGACGCCCCGCGACACGCAGACGACACGCCGCAACAACGGGATCACTCGCGCGGCGAACGAGAGGAGCAGGACGATGGAACGTACTTCGCACACCCCACTCGCACCCGACATGAAGCCGGGCGAGGCCCTCTCCGTTTCGCGGTTCTTCACGAAGCCGGGCGTCGACCCGGTCGACACCGTCGCGTGGGAGTTGCGCGACGCGCGCATCGGGCACGGCGACCGCGTCGCCTTCGAGCAGCGCGGCGTCGAGTTCCCCAGCAGCTGGTCGCAGAACGCCACGAACATCGTCGCCCAGAAGTACTTCCGCGGACAGCTCGACACGCCAGCCCGCGAGCACTCCGTCAAGCAGATGATCGGGCGCGTCGCGGGGACGATCGCCGACTGGGGCCGCTCGCGTGGCTACTTCGCCAGCGTCGAGGACGGCGACACCTTCCAGGCCGAGCTGACCCACGTGCTGCTGCACCAGATGGCGGCGTTCAACTCGCCCGTCTGGTTCAACGTGGGCTTCGAGGAGAGCCCGCAGTGCTCGGCATGCCAGCCGTACGGCGCGCTCATCTCGACGCCCGCGGGAATGGTCCCGGTTGGCGAGATCGTCGAACGCGACCTCGTCGGCAGCGAGGTCTACGACGCGCATGGCGTCACGCGCATCGTCGCGACGCAGGCCAACGGCGTGAAGCCCGTCTATCGCGTGCGGCTGCGCAACGGCAGCTTTGTCGAGGCGACCGCAGACCATGTCGTGAAGGCGGTGCGCGAGCGGCGCACCGAGCCGCAGTGGCTGCGTGTCGACGAGCTGGAAATCGGGATGCGGATGCATCTGCATCCGCATCGCGCGAAGGTGGCAGCGCCGGTGCTGGTCGCCGCCGCAGCCGGCATGTCTGACGACGGCGATTGCACCGAGTCGACCGATCCCCTGAAGGTCTCCGAGGCGGCCCTCGCGGGCTGGCTGCAGGCCGGTGGCTTCGTCGGTCATTACGAGCATGGGACGAACCGCTCGCTGACGATCGAGTTCCTGGTCGCCGACGACGACGAGCGCGCATGGATCGAGCAGCACGTCGATGTCGTGTTCCCCGACGTGCACCGCACGGTGCGCGACGCCGACACGCCGCAAGCGCCGGTGCAGCGCATCCGGCTCCACGGCGAGGTCCTGCGCGACTTCGTCGAGCGCTACGACCTGCTCGCCCGCGGCGTCGAGATGCGCGTGCCTGGGCCGCTGTGGACGGCATCGCACGAGGAGATCTCCGCCTACCTGCGCAGCATCTTCCAGGCCGACGGCTTCGTGACCCTCGACGGCGAGCGCTGGTGCGAGAGCGCTCGCGTCGCCTTCTCGGTCATCGGCGAGCGCTGGACCGAAGACGTCCAGATCCTGCTCGGCGTGCTCGGTATCTACTCGCGCCGGACGCACAAGACCGAGCAGCGCTCCGACCGCCACGACCTGCATGAGGTGGCGATCTCGATCGGCTCCGAGCAGGCCCGCTTCGCCGAGCTCGTCGGCTTCGTCGACGCGCGCAAGCAGAGCAAGCTGCTGGAGTCACTCGACCTGCGCAACCCCAGGCGCTGCCCGGACCTGCGCGAGGAGGAGATCGTCGCGATCGAGCCGCTCGGCGAGATGGAGGTCTACGACATCCAGACGGAGTCCGGCGAGTACCTCAGCAACAACGTCGCCGTCCACAACTGTTTCATCCTCTCGGTCGAGGACACGATGGAGTCGATCCTCGACTGGAACACGCGCGAGGGCAAGATCTTCCTCGGCGGCTCGGGCTCGGGCATCAACCTCTCGAACATCCGCGGCTCGATGGAGCCGCTGCGCAAGGGCGGCACCGCGTCGGGTCCGGTCTCCTTCATGCGCGGCGCCGACTCGTGGGCCGGCACGATCAAGTCCGGCGGCAAGACGCGGCGCGCGGCCAAGATGGTCGTGCTCGACGTCGACCATCCCGACATCCGCGAGTTCATCTGGTGCAAGGCCAAGGAGGAGAAGAAGGCCAACGCGCTGCGCGACGCCGGCTTTGACATGTCGATCGACGGTGAGGGCTTCATCTCGATCCAGTACCAGAACGCCAACAACTCGGTGCGGCTGACCGACGACTTCATGCGCGCGGTCGAGAAGGACGAGGACTGGAACCTCATCGCGCGCACGACGGGCGAGCCGGTGGGCGAGCCGATCCCGGCGCGCGAGCTCATGCGCGAGATCGCCGAGGCAGCGTGGCAGTGCGCCGACCCGGGGGTGCAGTACGACACCACGATCAATCAGTGGCACACGAGCCCGCTGTCAGGGCGGATCAATGCGTCTAATCCGTGCTTCCCGGGTGACGCGCGCGTCCATACCACGAAGGGTCTCCTGCCGATCGCGGATCTCGTGGCACGCGGCGAGGCCGGGGAGGCGATTCGGGTCTACACGCACCGCGCCACGGCAGACACACCGGGGTGGGGCGTCGTCGCCACTGAACCCGTCGCGTTCATGCGCAACGGGGTGAAGCCGATCGTCAGGCTGCGCTTCGCCAACGGGGCTGAGCTTCGTTGCACACCGAACCATCGGCTCTGGACGATCAACCGGGGATACGTTCCGGCTGAGGAGCTGACCACCGAAGATCGCGTGCTGCTCAACGACACTCCGACACCGGCCAGCGATGCCTCATGGCAGCTGCCGATCAAGGTGGAGGCGTTGGCGAAGTCCTGCGCTCGGGGTGGCAGCGTCACGTATCAGGAGCTTCCCCACCACTGGAGCGAAGGTCTAGGCGAGCTCACTGGCCATCTTCTCGGTGACGGCTGGCTCACGGATGTCCAGACCGGTTGGGTCTACGGCGGTGACGATCTCGCCGATGGCATGGCCGACTCGCACGAGGGAATGCTGCGCGAGCTGATCGGCGGTGTGTCACGGCAAGCAATGGGTAACGCCACGGTGCAGTTGCGGGCCGGTAGCGAAGCCGTGCGCGAGTTCTTCCGGGGTCTTGGCGTCACATCGGCGAGGGCATATGACAAGCGTGTCCCCGCCTCGATCTTCACCGCGCCGACCGAAGTGCAGACGGCCTTCTTGCGCGGCCTCTTTGGCGCAGACGGTTGCGTTTCGCGCGTGGAGGGCAGCGGCAAGGCCAGCCGCTACGTCGGTCTCGGCAGCCGCAGCGAAGCGCTCCTCAAGGACGTGCAGCGGATGCTCAGCGGGTTCGGCATTCGCGGCCGTATCTACCGCATCACGGAGACGAAGGCTGCGAGCTTTTCCTACACGCGCGTCGATGGAACGACCGTCGAGTACGCATCGCGAGAGGGCTTCGACCTACGCATCACAGGCAGCGACCTCGACCGCTTTGCGGGGATGGTCGGCTTCTCCGCTCCGCGTAAGCAGGCTGCGCTCGAGGTGCTGCTCGCTGAGACCGGACGCTACGCGACGAAGCCTGGCACCGCGCTTGTGGCATGCGAGGAGGACGGGCAGGAGGAGGTCTACAACCTCACCGAGCCGCTACACCATTCGTACATCGTGGACGGCTTCGTCGTCGCCAACTGCAGCGAGTACATGCACGTCGACGACTCCGCCTGCAACCTCGCGTCGCTGAACCTCATGAAGTTCCGCCGCGCCGACGGGTCGTTTGACGTCGAGTCCTTCGAGCACGCCGTCGACGTCATGTTCCTCGCGCAGGAGATCATCGTCGGGCCGTCGAGCTACCCGACCGGGCAGATCGCCATCAACGCGCGCGCCTTCCGCCAGCTCGGGCTCGGCTACGCCAACCTCGGCGCGTACCTCATGTCAAACGGCATGGCCTACGACTCCGACAAGGGCCGCGCGACGGCGGCGGCGATCACCTCGCTGATGACCGGCCGCGCGTACTTGCAGTCGGCGCGCGTCGCGGCGGCGCTCGGGCCCTACGAGCACTACGACGTCAACCGCGATGCGCACAACGCCGTCATGCGGATGCACCGCGATGCGTCCTACGCGATCCCCGACGTGACGTGCTCGGACATCGACCTGCTCGACGCGGCGCGGATGGCCTGGGAGGAAGCCGTCGAGGTCGGTGAGATTCACGGTTATCGCAATGCGCAATCCACCGTTTTGGCTCCGACTGGCACTATATCATTTTTAATGGATTGTGACACGACGGGAGTCGAGCCCGACTTTTCACTAGTGAAGTTCAAGGAGCTCGTCGGCGGCGGGCAGATGACGATCGTCAACCAGACGATCCCGATGGCGCTGCGCACGCTGGGCTACGACGAGTCGCAGATCCTCGCGATCGAGGCGCACATCAACGAGCACG
>Ga0136615_10000153_pt1 | contig 28711 bp, 22 predicted proteins | sample AntDrymUQ2882206_2_FD_106647 | JGI IMG/M metagenome (GOLD analysis project Ga0136615, IMG submission 106647) | Polar desert sand microbial communities from Dry Valleys, Antarctica - metaG UQ288 (22.06) | ecosystem: Environmental > Terrestrial > Soil > Desert | place: Antarctica: Dry Valley... | reverse complement strand
CCACTACGCCCACTGACCTGCGTCCACCCCGGCGGGCATCTCGAGCGCGCGTCGATCTCACCCTCGGATGCCGCCCCACAGGCCTTCGGCACTGACCCCGTTTATCCGGGGGAAGTAGCTAGGTCAGTCATCTTCGCGAGGAACCGGCCCGCCATCTGGAGGTGCGTATACGCAGTGTCCTCGTCGACCATCGCCCCTGTCGGGTGGCCGGCGGAGTTGCGCGTCACCCGCAGCAGGTCGGCGACGGCGTCCAACGTCAGGCTGTCGGCAAGGCCAGGCGGCAAATCCTTGCGCCGCGGCTCGATGCGCTTGCGAAATTCGACGAACCGGCGATAGTAGGTGGCGTTTGGGTCCTCGAGGAGCTTGCGCAGCGGGGCGGTGTCGTCGCCGGCCGCGGCGACGAACGCGGCGGCCAGCCGGCCAAAAACTTGTTCGGACGCCACGCCGAGCATGACCGAGCAGGCCAGGTAGCAGCGGGCATTGAACGCGCTAAGTGCCTCGCGGACATAGGCTTCGGCGGCCTCGTCAAGATCAGGGACTCGACGCCGTAGCCGTCGCAGGTAGCCCTCTGGGTCGCGCGGCTCCCACGACCCGCCGGCCGCCGCTTGGATGCCTCGGGCCGACAGCCGCCACCGCCAGTTGTCCCACGTCTGGGCCTGAGCCTGCCCGGCCGGGTCGATGTAGACCAGCCCGTCGCTCATCAGGCCCCACACCGCCTCCCAGAACTCCGGCGCCTGACACCCGAGCGCTTGCATGGTCCCTTGTGGGAAGTACGGGTTACCGAAACGGGTCTCCATCCCCAGTGTCGCAAGCCTCTCAAGAATGGCCGCACGAACCTCCATCACGCCACCGTACCGCGCGGCCCAGCGGCCGATCGCAGCTCCGCGCGGCTGCGCCCCGCGGACCTTCGCCGACCGGTGCCCCTGCTTCCGCGTGGATGCCCGCGACCGCGGCTGCCTCTCGCGCGAAGCGGAAGCGCCTGGAAGCGGGGGAGCTACCGTGATTGGCTTGGACGCGCCAGATCTGACCGCTCGGCAACGCGAGCTCGTGGAGGCGTTCGTGACAGCGTGGGAGGCGTCGTCCCATGCACCGTTCGATCTAGGAGACAGTCCGCTCGAGCATCCGAATTGGCCGGCCGGTGTTGGACTCCCGGATCGGGAAGAAGTACGCGCTCTCTTTCACCAGGGCCTGCTCGAGCACGACGCCAGCGTCGCGCCAGCGTGGCGTGTGTTTCCTTCACCGAAGGCACGAGAGCTAGCCGGAGTCGCGACGGAGGCGGCGCTCCGAGATCCGGACCGCCGCCTCGGCCTGATACTCGAGGCCACGGTGACCGCCTTCGAGGCGGACCCGAGCCAGCCGCTTCAGTTCCATCCGCTAGACCAAGTCGACCTCGTGCGCCACCCGCACTGGCCGCTTCAGCCCGAGGTGGTCAGGGCGCACGACCTTCATCAGCTCGAGGACCTCGGCCTTCTCGCGACTACGGCGGCAGGCAAACGCGGCCTGACGTTCTGGCCGACTATCCAAGGGAGGGCGGCCGTCAAAGACGCCCCCGGATACCTCGAGCGCGTCGCACGCGAGACCGAGGACGAGCGCGAGAAGACGCGGTTGCGGCGATGGGCCGGACACCTTCGCGCGGGCGATGTCGCCGTCGGGACTGTCGCGGGAAGCGCGAGCGGCGCGCTGATCCGTGCGCTCATGGGCCTGTAGCACGGCGCTTAGTTCGCTCCCTGAGGGAAGCATTCGCGCGTGCCCGGGGTCGACGCTCCTCGCGCGGAGCAGGAGAGCGGCTGTCCTGCGGCCAGCCGAACGTCGGCGGCGGACCTGGCTGCTCGGTTGCGAGCATGCGTTCGGGCCCGCCGTCGGCTTCGCTCGCCGGCCTTGGAGTGCGTCGCGGGCGCTACACGCGACCACGGGCGCGGTTGGACACGATCAGGGACAGCCGGACGAGAGCGTCGGGAGCACCCGATCCGCCCTATCCGGGCGGCGAGCGGCTGGGACAGATCTGGTCGGTGGCGCCTGCTCCGATGACCAACTGGTCCACGCTCGCCGCCGGCACCGATGTGATCTCGCGTAGCTCGCCGAGCTTGGGCCCTGCGATGTAGACGCGATTGGTCGTCTCTCCAATGAGTCGGCCGTCTAGGGGCGTCGATGTCCCGCTCAGGCACACGCGGGCGTCGGGCAACGGAAGGCTCGCCCAGAAGATGACCGCGGCCGGAACGACCGTCGCCCCGACGACGAGACTCATCAAGGCAACGGCTGGCGCGCGATTCCAACCGGCGCCCGAATGTTTCATCGCGATCGCCATTCGCGCCTTCCTCGCGATCCAGACCGTCGCGCCGGCGACTGCCAGCGCTATCAGCAGGTACAAGAGCTTCAGGCTGAATCCGTCATGAGCCACCGCCGAGACGGCTCCCGGGAGAACCAACAGGACCGTGAGCCCCAAGGCAGATGCGGCGAACCGCTTCCTCGAGGGTTCCTCGGCGGAGCCGGGCGTGCTGGCTCGCAGAACGGCCGGTCCCTTGTTCGTCGAGCCTCCGCGGAGTCGGTACGCCGCATACACGGCGCTCCCGATGAGGGCCGGCAACACCACCTCGGCGAGCCCGACCGAGATCAGCACCTCTCGAGAGAGCTGACCGATAACCGCCTCCGGGTTCGTGTTCGAGAACAGGAGACGAAGGGCGATGACGACGCCTCCCGCCAGGTAGACGAGGGCCACTGCGCCCGCCAGAAGGCCGGCTATCTCCCCGAGCGTCTTGAGCAGTCCCGCGGAGTTGGTCTCCTGCCTGGTGGAAGCCACGAAGGGTCGAGCGGTTCTTCGCGGTGCTGTGGCTTCAGGGCTGGCGGTCCGGCATCCTGGCCCCCGCCGGGGTCTCAGGCTCCCTCCGGGCTCGCCGGCGCGCGGCGACGAGCTCGGGGGGCAGGTCGCCGCCGCGGAGCTTCGCGAAGACATCGAGCAGGTCCTGCTGGAGCTCGGTGAGCTCACCCCAGAAGCCCTCGGCGACCTCGATCACCCGCTGGAGGGTCGATGCCGACCCCTTGAGCTCGCGGGGCTCGAGGCTCGGGACGGCTTCGAGCGAAGAGGTCGACCGCGCCTCGGTCGACACCATGTCCCAGACGTCATGGGCGAAGTAGACCCGCGGCCCCAGCTTCTCGATCTCCGCCTCGTCGGCGAACCGGCGGAGGACGGTCTTGATGATCGAGGTGTGCTCGAGCTCGGTGTGGCAGGGAACGCCTCGCTTGACCCACGGCGACACCACGAACCCCGGCACGCGGGGACCCAGGGGCGGTGGCGCCTTCACGTGGTCGTAGAACCCGCCGTGCTCGTCGTAGGTGATCAGAAGCAGCGTCTTTTCCCACTGCGCGGCATTGCTTCGAAGCGCCTCGTAGACCTTGTGCACGAAGGTCTGCCCGAGCCTGACGTCATGCGGCGGATGGTCGTCGTTGGCCGTCAGCTCGTCCTCGGTGTCGCCCGGGAGAAAGAAGTTCGGGTCGATCCACGCGACCTCGGGGAGCGTTCCGTCGCGCGCGTCGGAGAGGAAATTGCGCTCTTGGTGCTCGGTCCACTCGTCGAAGTAGGCGAAGTGGTCCTTGTCGTCGTCGAAGCGGAAGTCCCGAGAGAAGACCCGAAGCAGCGAGGGGTCGGAGGAGTACCACCGCCATGAGACCTCCTTGTCGTGCAACGCGTGGAGCATCGTCCGTCGATTGCCCCAGAGGCCCTCGAGCGCAGTGGCGGGGATGTCGGTCTCGCCTCCGGCGCTGCCCGCGACGGCGAACATCCGGTTGGGCCAGGTCGCGCCGGCCACCGAGCAGAACCAGTTGTCACACACGCAGAACTCGCGTGCGAGGAAGTCGTACACCGGCAACTCGTCCGGCGTGAGATAGCCCATGACGACGCTCGAATCGCGCTGCGGATGCTTCTTCCGATAGCCTGCCTCGAACCGGTCGCTGTCGGCCACCTGCCACGCGACCGACTCGCCGTCGTGCGGCGGGTCTCCGGCTTGCGCCGGCCACGTCGAACTACCGAGCGGGTAGCTCTGGTGACGCGTGCCGTCCCACGCGACCGTCACGCCGTCCTCCCCGAGGCCCTCAACCGGACCCTTCAGCGTGTCGCGCCACGCGGGCATGCCCAGGTAGCCGAGCATGTGGTCGAACGAGCGGTTCTCCATCATCACTACGACGATGTGCTCGATGCGCTCGCGAATTCCGCCGTCGAGCTCGGGGATCACCTGGATAATTATACTCGCTCCCGGCCGCTCGACGCAACTTTTTTTACGTAGGCGACGCTCGCGCGGCGTCCCGAGGCCGCAGGCGTTCGAGCTCTTGGGTCTTACTGCCGCGCAGCGACGCGCAGGCAGTAATGCGCTAGCACCGGCGCACACTCGTCACCGCGACGACGTTCCGGGGCATGCCCTGCATTGCCGGCCACGAGAGCGTGGATACTCTGTGCGACTCCCTCCCGCGCATCCGCGAGTCAGGCGGAGCAGCGGCTGGCCCTGGGTGTGGGCCGGGTGTCCGTTGCCGTACGACTCCGTCCATGGCCGCCTCCGAGGCCACGGCCATCGATGCCGGTCGGCAAATCGCGGTGACCAGCCCCGCTCGCGTGATTTTCCCCGCGAGTTAGCGGTCAAATGCGGTCACCAAAGTCGAGACCCTCGAGTTCAAGGCTCTGACCTCGTCAATCCCGAGGACGGTGCTAAGTGCCGCTTCCGCGCGAACCAGAAGCCCCCGGTCAGTAGCTGCGCTCGGACCGGCCTTGACATGGGGACAGAGCGGGGCGGATCGGTCCCCGCTTACCGAGCTCGGGCCTTCGACTCCTGAGCCAAGATCCTCAACGGGGTCCGCGGCGGTTAGTAGCTTCGCGGGCGTGCGCGTTCGTTCCATAGCCATCCAGGGCTACAAGCGCTTCGCTGAGCCGAGCACGCTTTACGTGACGGGCCCGCTCACCGCGGTCGTGGGCCCGAACGAGGCCGGGAAGACGACGCTGCTGGAGGCGCTGGAGCATCTCTCCGAAGTCCGTACCTTTAGCCGCCGGGAGTTCACCGACCGCACAGTCGCTGATTCCAACGAGATCATCCTGTCTGCCCGCTTGGGGGCTGACGAGGACGACCGCGAGGCGCTGGGAGACGTCCTCGATAAGAGGACCGACTACACGCTTACCGTCCAGAGGTGGGCGGGGGAGGGTTACGTCCGCACTGGACTCGACCCAGAACTTACCCGCGACCTGCGGCCGCGGCATGAGACGAGCGCCGCCATCCGCAAGCTCGCCCAATCCAACGTCTTGCGCCTGGAGGAGACCAACATCGAGGGCGAAGCGGAGGTGTCGATCGACGACTCGTTCACAGAGCGAGCCGTGAGGCTCGCTGACAGCTTGGATGACGCGGGCCAAGACCTGTCGGAGGAACAGCGTCAGGAGATCCGAGCCTTCGCCGACGAACTGGAGCAGAAGTTCGCCGACGACAGGGTGGCGAAGCTGACCGAACAACTCCGGAAGCTCGCCGACCTCGAGGACGAGACCCATCCGAATACCCGGGCCCGGAAAGCCCTCCTGGGCCGCATGCCCCGCTTCCTCCGCTTCGACGAGGACCAACGGCAGCTCGAAACGAACTACGAGTGGGCGGAGTTTCCGTCCCCGACCCCCGCACTCGAGAACCTCTTCGACCTCGCCGAGGTTGACGCCTACCGGAACGTTGCCCTCGACCGCGAGCGCCGCGACGAGCTCCAAACCCTCGAGCGCCAGGCGAACAAGACGCTCCGGGAGAAGTTCGCGGCTTGGACACAGGACGAGCTGTCGCTTCAGTTCCGTGGCGACCACGAGGGCATGCAGATCCAGATTCACGACCACAAGACGCTCAAGGACGTACCCTTTGACGAGCGGAGCGCCGGCCTGCGCTCGTTCGTGGCGCTCATAGCGTTTGCGTCTCGGTACGGCGGCGACCGGAAGCCGGTCCTGCTCGTCGACGAAGCGGAGACCCATCTCCATTACGGGGGGCAGGCGGACCTCATCAAGGTCTTCGAGCGGCAGCAGATAGCTCAGGCCATCATCTACACGACACACTCCATCGGCTGTCTACCCGAGGATCTCGGTACGACCATCCGCGTGGTTCGTCCGCTCGGATCGGAGCGCAGCCGCATCGAGAACTCCTTCTGGAGCGGTGGCGCGGGTCTCACGCCGCTCATGCTCGCCATGGGCGCCCACGCACTCGCATTTACCCCCGCACGACTCGCCGTCTTGACCGAGGGACCCTCCGACACCATCTTGTTGCCCGCGCTCTTCCGCACGGCACGTGCCCCGAGATACGCCGCGGGGCCGCTCGGCTTTCAAATTGCGCCCGGCGTCTCCAACGTCAGCGGCGAGACTGCCGCCGATCTTGAGCTCGAGGCCGCGAACGTTGCCTACCTCTTTGATGTCGACGAGGGCGGACGCAGGCATGGCGATAAACTCGCTGATCGCGCCAAGCTCGAAGATCGCGTCATGGCTCTCGGTGAGGAAGAGGGGCTATGCGTCGAGGACTTTGTGGACCGAGGCACGCTCGCGGAGGCGTTCAACCAGGTCCTAACCGACACGAGGAACACCTCAGACAAGTTCCCGGCCGACGACCTGCCTGAGGTGGCACGCCCGGCATTCTGGGACGCCTGGTGCGACGAGCGAGGGATCGAGCGCGTGAGCAAGACCCTCGTAGCACAGCGCGTCATCGAGTTGGAATTCCGCGGGCGGACGCTTCTCCAGGCCGAGCGGAAGCAAGAGGTTCGCAGGCTCTACGAGCGTCTCCGGAAGAAGCTGGGGATACCCGAGCCGACCTGACCGTAGGGGAGCTCCTACGTACGCGCCACATATCGTTGATCCGTGCGCCTTGTCTGGACTCCAGCTCACGAGCGCGGTTGGCACCAGTCCGGGCTGGCCGCATACGCCCTGCTCGCCACCTCTCGCCGAGGGCGACTTCGGCTGGTCCTTCCGGAGCTGGTCATTCGGCGGGTCGTGAACAGCCGCAGCGAGCGGGAACGGGCGTGTCTCAAAGCTCGACGACATGCCCCACGAAGCGGCGCAAACTGCAGGGTGCGCGGTCGCCAGATGTCGCGCGGGCTGACCCCTCTCGCGCGAAGGAGAAGCGGCGACTGTCAGTGCCGCTCGTGCACAAAGCGGCCGCGCGTAATTGGTCGAACAACCGCCGTTGATCTCGACCTGACGGATCGAGGCTCCGACGATGCGGGCGCCCTGTCGCATCCAGGCACCAGAGTGCGGGCGACGCGGCTGCGGCCCTGCAGCGGTCGAGCGAGCGCGGGAACCTTGCCACCGCCGTCTTCATGCAGCTCGACGTCGTAGGCGACTTTACCGCGCGCAAACCTGCGTATCAGCTTCCCCAGCCCCCGGGAGGAGGCGGAGGCGCGGGCGCATCGCCCAGCGCAAAGCGCACGAGGTCCGGCAGGGTGAAGCGACCGTCGCCGTCGATGTCGGGCAAGATCGGCTGAAAGCCGGGCTCGACCCGTATGTACGAAAGCGGATCGTGCGCGAGCAGGCCCAACAGGACCTCGGCCACGATCCGTCCGCCGACCTCACCCAGGCGCTTGCCCTCCTGCTGGACCTCGGCCTCCTTGAGGACGTAGAACCAGAGGGGCGGAGGGCGCTCGGTTCCGAGTACCTCCGGAGAGAGCGGCTCGGTGCCCATCGCGGTCGCCACCCGCCGGCCCGAAGGCAGCTCGAGCGCCCTGCCGCGCTTGAGGTTGCGCAGGGCCAGCGACTCCAGCTCGGGGGGCTCGCCCGGCAGCTTGAACAGGCCCTCGGCCAGCTTGGTGTCGATGCTCCGCGACGCCTGGCCGGCGCTGCCCGGCCCTTCGAAGTCCAGGAACTTCCGCCAGTCGATCGTCCACTGAGAGGGCAGGTGGCGCCCGCCATGGAAGTCGTCAAGTGGACCCGGGTCCTCGCTCGCGGCGAAGATAGGCAGCTCGGGGACGACGTCGTTGATCCGGTAGCTGGGCCGGACCATCGAGTGGCCGAAGCGGTAGGCGGCCACCGAGAACTCGACCGGCATGTAGGCGTCGCGCTGTGGCCGGTAGAAGCGGGTCTTCACGCGCTTGCCGAGTTCCGGGTTGGCCGGGTCGACCGCCACGAGGATCGAGTCGACGATCTCGTGGCCGGCGATGCGGACCAGGAAGTCGTTGACCACCACCCACTGGTAATGCCAGCGCACCACGCGCTGGGCCTCCTTGAACAGCTCGGCGCCCTGGAGGTCGGGCTGCTGTTCGCAGATCAGGTCGATCATCCGGTTGTGCAGCTTGAGAAAGACGAGCTGCAGCCCTGAGACGATCACGTTCTCGTCGTTGCGCGGGTCGCCGATGATGGCAGTGCCCTCGCTGTTTCGCGGCAGGTCGTCGTCGGCGGCCTCGGCGCCCGGCTGACCGCCCTGGCCTTCGACAACTCGGCCCTTGCCTATCAGGAACCGGTTGTGGTCGGCGCGCGTGTACAGCGGCGGCTCGTCGGCCGGCCCGCGGCCGTAGAGCGAGTCGAGGTCAAAGCGCGGGGTGCGGAAGTTGACCAGCGCGTCAGGATCGTTGGCTCGCTCGAGCGACGAAGCTGGGTCGAAAGTGATGTCGTGGTCGACGAGCTGCCCGAAGTACGTATAGCCGGCCGGGATGTCCGGGTTGTCCTGAGCGCCGTCGCCTTCGTGCATCGAATCAGCGAGACCCTGCAGACGCTCGTCGGTCTGGCGAAAGGTGGGCAGCCGTCGGAACATGCGCCCGAAGCGCCCTTCGTGAGTGGGGGCCTGGGCGACGCGCTGGATGCCGCGGGCAGGGGTTCGGTGATGTCGGCTCATGGGTGGGACCGCCTCTCTTCGCAAAGTGGGGGGTTCAAGCTAGCCGGGGTATCGGACAGAAGCTGCGACGCCGATGTCGCGCTCGGCGTCGCGCCGTCCTGGGCGCCAAGTAGCTTCAGCGGGCGTCGCCGTGCAAGCAAGCGCTGAGGAGGAAGGGCATGGGAAGAGTCGAGGTCTCCAACGACGAGCTGCGAACGGTGCGCGACGCGATGCGCGAGCTCAACCGCCTCGTCGACCGCTTGGAGAGCGGGGAGGCAGAGAAGTTCGTGCTCACCCAGCGCAACCAGATGCGCGCAGTGGTCGTCTCGCTCGATCACTTCGCTCGGCTCACAGAAGGGGCGGAGCCTCCGAGGTTGCGAGCGGCGTAACGCCGACCGGCCGCCATGCAGGTCCCTCGCTGGCCGACGTGCTGCGCTCGGAGGCTCATGCGAGCTCTCCTACAGACCGGTCCGGTGCCCCACCTCACCTAACCCGAAAGACTCTGCTCGAGTCGCGCGAGCCGCTGCTGGCCAAAAGCGGACCAAGGCGCCCGTCGACCTCAACCTCGGCGAGGACAGCGATCACCTCGAGTCCCGCAACCCTCACTAACCGAAGGCTGCGCGGATGACCGTCTCGGGGTCGGCGAGAAACCCCGGTTCTGGCTTGGTGGCTAGTAGCGCTTCAATGACGTGCTTCGGGACGTCTTGAGCGAGGTCCTCAACGGCAAGAGCGGAGCGCGAGAGTGCCGCTCCCGCGTGGTTGCGGCAGTCTCGGCGGGCGCTCAGATCACTGCCGGAAAGGACGACAACGAGGCGTTCGCGCCTCAGCTGTGGTCACTGTGGCGCGCTTCGTGTAGGGCGTCCGAGTCGTAGCCGCAGCGGCGCGGACGCGCCACATCTTCAGCAGTGGTGCTCACTCGGCGTACGCGGGCCGCACGCGGCGTCCATCACGCGCCTCGTAGTAGGTCTCGAGCCCCGCGCGCATCTCCGACAGCGAGCGCTCGTCGTGGGGGTCGATGTAGCGAAGCAACAGAGCGGCGAGCACGTCCTGCTGAGAGACCTTGCGCTCCGCGCGCAGCTCGAAGACGACGCCCTCGAGGCGACGGGCGAGGCTCGCCGGGACGCGACCGAAGACCGCGACCAGCGCCTCGTCGTGAAGTTCCAGAGCCGGCCGCGGACGGCCGCGGCGCTCCGACTTCGCCCGCGGCCGGTCTGACGTAGGCTGCTCTTCCGAAGACCCCGCGCTCGGGCTGACGGTCGCTGGCTGGTCATTTGGCTCGAGCGAAGACGCCTTAGCCGGGCGCCGCTTTCGCTGGGGGCTCTCCGACGGCCTCGCCGCCTCGAGCGGGTCATCGACCACCGCGATCTTCGGGCGCGCCATGACTAGGCGACCGCTTGCAGTGCTGGCCGGCCTGCGAAGAGCTCTTCGGCGAGCCTGCGGTAGGCGAGACCGCCTCGACCGTCGGGACGCGACAGGACGAGCGGAACGCCGGCCGCCACCGCATTGTTGAAGTCAGCCCGCAGCGGAATCTCGGTCCGGGCGACAGGTACGCCGAGCCCACCGAGCGGCTCCTCGATCGCTTGATACATCACCCGCCGCGGATCGGCGAGCGTCTTGACGAGGGCGCGGATTCGCACGTCAAAGCGCCGTTTCGCCAGGCCCGCGACGCTCGCCCGCAGCTCCGCCGCCCCCTGTAGCGCCCCGCTATCCACCATCGACACCGGTACCAGGACCTCGTCGGCGGCGCAAAGTACGTTCACGGTCAGAAGCCCGAGGTTCGGCGGCGAGTCGACCACGACGATGTCGTACTGCGAGCGCAGCTCGTCGAGTGCTTGACCGAGGAACTCCTCGCGCCGGACCTCCGAGACGAGGCCGATCTCAAGCCGACGCAGCTCCCGCCGAGCCGGCACGAGGTCGACGCCAGGAGCCACCTCTTTGACGACGGCATCGTTGGGCTCGACCCCGTCCTGGCTGAGTAACTCGTAGACGGTGGCCGAAGCATGCGAGGGCGCGACACCGAAGGCTCTCGTGAGGGCGAACTGTGGATCGAAGTCCACTGCGAGCACGCGGTGGCCGAGAAGTCCCCAGGCGGCGGCCAAGTTGCTGGCGGTCGTGGTCTTCCCCACTCCGCCTTTCTCGGAGCTTACGGCGACGGTTCGAGTCATCGGTCCTCATTCGTTCGCCGCCGCAGCCGGCTTTCCTGCCGCCAGGACGGCGAGCAGGCGTGCCGATCGACAGACCGGCGAACCTGCTCGCGCGTTTGCGGCCCGGCCTGCGCGCCGGCCCGCCGGTCAACTGGCTCGCGCGCTCGCACCATGGCTGGCCGGCTTGCAGCACGGCTTGCCTGCAGGATTGATCGCAGGCCTGGGCGCGGGCGCGCCTCCCGGCTGGCTTGCGTACAGGCGAGCCTGTCGTCCAGTCCGTCGGCGGACGGGCGCGCCGACGAGTCGGCTTGCAGACTTGCTATCAAGCTCGCTCGCACGCTCACCATGCGCACGAAGTTACCGTCGCCGACGGACGCGAGCAGGACGATGGGTGGCGCGGGCGTCCCGAGACGGGACGCCCATGAGGTACAAACACGACCGACCCGTCGAGCCCGCGCTTCGATCGAGGGCCGCGAGCTTCTGCTTACGCGGCCGGGGCCTCCGCCAGGGTGGCCCGGATGGCCGCCATCGCCTTTCGGCGCTCGGCATCGGTCACACGCGTCGCGAGCAGCCGCCACGTTGAGCGGTTGATCGGGTTGGACTCGACGACGATATCCTCATAGCGCTCGTCGACCGCGGTGATCCGATCGCACGCCCGCTTGAGAGCCGCCCGGCGGTCCCGCTCACGCGCATGGTGGACCCCGAGCGCCGTGTACGCCTTATCGCCCAGCACGATGTACGTGTTCTCACGACCTTGGCTCGTCGGCTTGTAGCGCTCGGCCTCGAGATAGACCCAGAGGCGCTTGGCGAGCCCATCGAGCTTGCGCTGGATCCGCCAGTCGAGATAGGTCACGTACTGCCGCTCGAGCTGGTGGACGAGCCACGAAGCGAGCTGAATCTGGTAGGTGCTTCCTCGCAGACCGCCCGTGGTGGCGCCATGCTCGCGTGTCGGCACCTCGAAATCGAGGTCCTCGGCCCACACCGCCGATTCGACGAGGTGGACCATCGAGGCGAGCTTCGGTTTGACCTGACCGGTGCGTGCGTTGAAGCCGCCGAGAGTGATGAGAGCGCCGGCGAGGTTCTCGATCGCGCCTCGAAGCAGTCGGACCTCCTTGCCGGACGGCTTTCGTCCGTAGAGGTCGAGGCCGAGCTCATAGAGCGTGCAACGGAGCCATCCCTCAGGGTCGCGCTGCTGCTCGTACCAGCGGGCGGTAAGCCAGGAAAGGACATCGAGCTCCAGGGGGCCCAGCGCCGTCTCATTGGACCGCCCTACGACCCCCAGGAAATCACTACGGCGAACCTCGAGGGCCGTCTCTTGAGCGCCCGCGCCCGTATCCCATCCGCCCCAGCGTGAGAGGTTCGTCTCGAGCACGCTCTTCCGGCGCTGACCTTGAGCCATCGCGGAAGCTTCTCTTACTTCTCGGACGGAAGGGTGGACCTGAGCTCGCGCAGGGTGGACCGCCGGTCGCAGCTGACGACTAAGGCGCCGCCGCCACTGCGCCGCACGGTGGACCTGGTGTCGCGGTTCTACGGACGCGAGGAGCGAGCACGAGACCAGCTCCTCGAGGGGTGAGGACCGAGTTCAAAGAGCCATGGGCCAGCGCCACACCGAGCTCCCCGACGCTCACCGCCCGCGTGAGCCGCCCGACGGTGGACCTGAGCTCGCGCAGGGTGGACCGAAGCTCGCGGAGCCGACCGCCCGAGCACGCGGCCTGGATGAGCCGCCCGACGGTGGACCGAAGCTCGCGCCAGGGTGGACCGAAGCTCGCGGAGCCGACCGCCCGAGCACGCGGCCTGGATGAGCCGCCCGACGGTGGACCGAAGCTCGCGCCAGGGTGGACCAAACCTCGCGGAGCCGACCGCCCGGACCCGACCCCGGCGCGGCAAAGACGGCCACTCGCCGGGTAGTACCGGGGGAGAGGGTGGACCGCCAGTCGCGGAGCGCGCTCCTCCCCGACGGGACCCTCGGCCCATCGTTCTTCGAAGGGCGGGTCACCAGCGAGGGTGGACCTGCGGTCGCGGCGCATCAGTGCGATGCGCAACCGGGAGGGTGGACCCAGGGTCGCGCCCTAGCGTCTCATCTATGCAGCTGCAGCGAAAACGGCTAGCCAAACTCGGTTAGGCTGCGAGGGATGACGCATGAGGAGGCACTCAAGGAGTGCGAACGCCTTTCTGCGGGCGACGCAACTTCGGTTTGGGCACCCCAGCAGCAGGAGAGCGGGGCGTGGGCGGTCGCCCGCGTACGTACCGAGGGCGTCTCGCTCAAGCGCGGCAAGTTTACGCCAGAGACCAAGCCCCCGCCCGACCCTCCGCGTGAAAATCCGCAGGAGGGTCAGCCCAACCCATACTGGGGGTTCTAAGGCCCTGCCGCGAGCGGCACGGCGCAACAGGGTGGACCCGCGGTCGCTAATGACGGTGGACCCGAAGACGCGCGCACGGTGGACCGGCGATCGCGGAACGGTGGACTCACGGTCGCGCCCACGGCCCCGTGCGCCCACTTGTGGAGCGGAGGAGCCGGTATTTAACGTCCTTTAGAACGTCATAGGAGAACGTTCTAACGGAAAACGTCGCGCTCCCAAAGCTCGCGCGACCACTCCCCATCCGTAGCTTGCTGAAGTAGGGGGCCGGTAAGATCGGCGAGCTCTCGATAGACATGACATCGCGGCGGGGCTGCTCGAGGAGACAGAGCACCGCCCTCGCCGCCCGAGGCGCTGAGCGTCGCAGAGCGACTGGTCGCCCCGCACTGGGCCGGGTCTGCCGACTGGTAGGAGTCTCAGGTCGGAGGCGTGCAAGCGACGCCGCCAGCGCAGCGCCCCGGAGCCGCTCCGAGTCCTCCCGCTCCAGTGGGTGCCATGCTCGACCCAGGGCTGCTCACCGCGATCCACCGCGAGCTCGAGCGGAGTCGCTCAGCTCAGCCGCTCTCGTCGCTCCGCACCGACCCAGACCAGGTCAGTGATGACCACGGCCGCCTAGCGCCGCCCTTGCAGGCTCGTCGTGAGCGCGAGCTACTCCAGACCGCCCCACGACGTTCTCACGCAGTTGCACCAAGGTGCCCGACTGCTATTCTGCCGCGCCTGTGAGCCTCTCAAAGCCCGCCTGAGCGCCCGTGAGCCCTCCTCGGACCAGAACCGTCGGTCGGCGAGCGCAGAAAGCGTGAGAGAGGCCACCGAGTGCTCTCGATCGGCAAGGTCACCGCCGCCAGTCGCAACTACCACCAGCTCCAGGTGGCCGACGGCCGCGAGGACTACTACGCCGGCAGGGGCGAGGCGCCCGGCCGCTGGGCGGGTGCGGTCGCGCGCGAGCTCGAGCTCTCGGGCGAGCTGACCCGCGAGGGCCACCAGGCCCTGGTCGCCGCGCGTGACCCGCGCTCGGGCGAGGCGCTCGGCGAGCGAGTCGGCGAGTCGAAGGTGCTCGCCTACGACCTGACGTTCAGTGCGCCGAAGTCCGTATCGGTGCTCTTCGCGGTCTCAGACGACGAGCTCTCCGGCGCCCTCGTCGAGGCGCACGAGGCCGCCGCCGCGGCCGCCCTCGAGCACCTCGAGCGCGAGGCGTGCGGCGTGCGGCGCGGCCACGGGGGCAGCGAGCGCCAGGACGCCGACGGCTTCTTCGCCGCCGCCTACCGCCACCGCATGAGCCGCGCCCGCGACCCCCAGCTGCACACCCACTTCGTCGTCTGTAACGCCGCCCGCGGCTCGGACGGGCGCTGGTCGGCGCTCGACGGACAGCGCCTCTACCGCCAGGCCAAGGCGGCGGGCTACCTCTACGAGGCGCAGCTGCGAGCCGAGGTCCGCACGCGCCTCCCGTGGGTCGAGTGGGGCCCGGTTTCCAAGGGGATCGCCGAGATCGAGGGCGTGCCCGCGGGCGTGCTGCGCCACTTCAGCCGCCGACGCCAGGCGATCGAGGAGTGGCTCGAAGACAACGGCCGCGACGGCCGGCGGTCGGCCGAGAAGGCAGCCCTTGCGACCCGGGAGGCCAAGGGCGGCCATGTCGACACTCCCAGCTGGCGCGCCGACGTGCGCGCCCAGGCCGCCGAGCAGGGCCTCGGCCGTGCCGAGCTCGAAGTCCTCGAGGGCCGCGCGATCCGCGAGGCGCCTGCGGCGCTCGACGCAGCGGCGCTCGCCGACCGCCTCTCGGGCCCTGGAGGGCTGACCGAGCGCCGCAACGCGTTCGCACAGCGCGATGCCCTGTGCGAGTGGGCGGCCGCCCACGGCCAGGGCGCCTCGGTTCAAGACGTCGAGCTGGCCACCGCGGGCTACCTCGCGGGGCCAGACGTCGTCGCGCTCGGCGAAGACGACCTACACACGACCGAGGACCTGCTCGCCTGCGAGCGCCAGATCATCGACGGCGCAGTGCGCCGCGACTCAGACGGCGCCGGGCGCATCGACCCAGCCGCGCTCGAGCGATCGCTGGAGCGCCGCGGACGTACGCTCAACGACGAGCAGGCCCGTGCGATCGGCGCGGTGACGGCGAGCGGGAGGGGCATCGACGGGATCGAAGCGCTCGCGGGGACCGGCAAGACCTATGCCGCCGGCGCGCTCGCTTCCGCCTACCGCGACGCCGGCTACCGCGTCGTCGGCTCGGGCCCCACCGGCCGCGCGGTGCGGGAGCTGAAAGAGCAGGCGGGCATCCCCGAGAGCTTCACGCTCGCCCGCCTGGCGGGCGAGCTCACTGACTACGCTGGCTTCGACGGCCGCGCCACGCTCCTGGTCCTCGACGAGGCGGGGATGGCCGCGACGCGCGAGACGGCGGTCGTGCTCGCCCACGCCGAGCGCTCAGGCGTCAAGGTCGTGGCGATCGGCGACTCCGGCCAGCTCGCGAGCGTCCAGGCGGGCGGCTGGCTCGGGGCGCTCAACCGCCGCTTCGGTTCAGAGCGCCTGACCGAGGTCATGCGCCAGCGCGACCCGGTCGAGCGCCGCCGCCTCGCCGAGGTCCACGACGCAGAGCCCGGGCGCTACCTGCTCCATAAGCTCGGGACCGGGGAGCTCTCGCTCCACCCACAGACCGCCGACGCCGAGGCAGGAGCGCTCACAGACTGGAGCGCCGCTCAGGCCGCCCGGCCGTGGGGGCAGGCGACGCTCGTCGCCCGCGACAACGCGACGCGCGAGCGTCTGAACGCCGGGGCGCGCGACTGGGCGAGGGCGACCGGCCGCCTGGGGGAGAGCATGACCGCGGGAGACCGCGAGTTCGCGGTCGGCGACCGCATCATCACGCGCCGAAACGACCGCTTCCACGACGTCGACAACGGGACGCGCGGGACCGTCCGCGCGGTCGACCCCGACGCGCATGAGCTCGTCATGGAGTCTGACGCCGGCGGCCTTCACCGCCTCCCGGCCGACTACCTGGCCGCCCACGCAGAGCACGCCTACGCCCTGACCGGCCACGGGATGCAGGGCGGCACCGTCGAGTGGGCGGGGGTCGTCGGCACGCCCGAGGACTTCAGCCGCAACTGGTCCTACACGGCGCTCTCGCGCGGGCGCGAGCCGACCCGCCTGTACGTGGCCTCAGAGCTTCCCGCGCCGGCCCGCGAGCGCGCGGTCGACCGGGCCGAGATCGCCCCCGAGGCACCGCCCGAGCCGGGACCGGCGCTCGCCCGCCTCGCCCGCGCGATGCGAGTGGCAGACGACGAGCCGCTCGCGCTCGAGCGCCTCGAGGCCCACGAGCCTCCCGAGCTTCCCGACCGACCACCCGAAGCGCCCGCCGCCTCGGCGCCCGACTCCGACGAGCTGCGGGCCGAGCTTCGGTCGCTCGACGCGCGCCTCGGCGCCTATCCCGACGACCTCGCAGCCGAGCTCGAGCGTGCGCGCGCCGCGCGCACGCGCGCCGAGGGCGAGCTCGCCGTGGCGCAGGCCCGCCTAGCAGACCCCGAAGCCGCCGGGCCTGCGAGCACCCCGGCGATCGAGCGCCTGCGAGCAGAGCAGGCACGACGCGACCTGGCCGCCGCTCAAGCGCGCGAGCGCGCGCTCGCGCCCCAGGTGCCCGACCGCGCGCAGTGGGAGCACGAGCACGCGCCGCTTCGCGAGCGCGCCGCGGCCCTGCGCGCAGACCTCGCCGAACGCCGCGATCGCCACCTCGAGCGTGCACTCGACGAGCCGTCGGCCGAGATCCGCGACGCGCTCGGCGACCGGCCGCCCAAGGGCCCGCGACGAGGTGCGTGGGATCGCGGGGCCCGGGCGGTCGCCGGCTACCGATTCGACGGCGCTCCCACAGGCGAGGGGCACCTCGGAGATCGACCCCGCGGTCAGGCCGAGCGCCGTGAGTGGCGCGAGGCCGCACGGGAGCTCGAGCGCGCTCAGCGCGCTCTGGGGCGCGAGCGCGAGCGTCAGGGGCGCGACCGGGGGCTCGCCTAACCGTTCTCCACCGGAAGCGGAAGCTGCGCCGATGTCGGTGACCGCTCACGGCCGCTCAACACTCAGCCTTGCCGGCCGGCTTATGCCGCTGCGAAGAGCTTCTCCTGGTGGGGCGACTCGGTGACGCCAACGTAGTTGGCGTCGAGCTTTGGTCCGTTGAGAGAAAGCTCTGTCAGCCTTCGTGAGATGCTCATGAAGGCGCGTGTCTCAGCTACCGTCAGGGCACGCCCGAGGACGCCCCTCTCCCGGTAGGAGAGCCACTTGCGCAGCACCTGGAAGCCACCGATCTTGAAGTCCCAAGCGGCCGCAGGTATCGCCTTCCAGTAGGCGTTCTCGTTCAGGTAGACATCAACAACCTGCTGGCCCAGCAACTCGCGCTGCTCGCGATCAAGCCCGAGACTGTCGGCGTCGGTGCGCTCGCGCGGCTCCACGCGGCCCGAGCCAGGCATAACGGCGCCCGTCTTCTGTTTGACGCCGTAGCCGGCCGTGACAGCGAGGTCGCCGGCCGTCGGGTCGAGCGCGCCGCCGCTGGTTTGTGTGATAGCGCCGACAGGCTTCAGGCGCTCGGTCACCGGCGGCACGTCGACGCCGGCGATCGGGGTGTCGAGGTCGAGCAAGTGCGTGATCTGGTAGCCGAGCCGAGCCGAATCTCGAAGCGCCTCCTCCGAGCCCGGCAGAGGGATCCGAGGCCAGTTAGAGCGAATCGCGTCGCCGTTCTCCTCGAGGTAAAGGGGCGTGAAGCCGATTGCGAGTGCGTGCAGCCAGAGGAGACTCGCACTCTCGCGACTCGTGTTCGCGTCCTCGATACCAAGGTCATCGAGGTATCCGAGCGCGCGCTCTGAGAGGTTCGCCCGCCAGTCGGCAGCTGGCGGGCGCTCCGCCTCCTCAAAGAGCCGAGCAGGGCCATCTCCCGACGCCTCGACGGCGAGCCATAAAGGGATGACGTAAGCATCCTTGTGGAGGGCGTGCTGGTCGACGAGCGAGTGCGAGAACAAGAAGGCCGAGCCGTCGAGCGCGCGGGGCGAACGCCGGCGGACAAGGAGGAAGTCGCTCGCGGCCTCAGCCGCACGCACCAGGAGCGGGCGGGACCGGTTCCAGAGCTTCGCTGTGGTGTCGACGTAGGCGTACCGGAGGTCGAAGGGCCGCACGGCGAATCGTACGACGCGCTGCTCGTCGTAGGGGCTCTCGGCTAGCAGCTTCGCTCGTACAGCCTCGGCGTCGAAGTCGGCCCACTCGTGGCCGAGCCGCTTGTCGATCTGAGCGAGCGAGAGATCTGGATCGAAGTAGGTACGCATCCGGTCGAGCAGCACTTCGCGGTCCGGGTGAGAGAGCGCCTCATTACGGTTCTCGTTCAGGCCAAGCATCGGGTTTTCGGCTGTCAGTTCGTTCACGGCCGGCCAGCTGCTGTAACCGTGGCGCGGCGACCAGCGCCGCAGCCGGAACCAGTTCTCCTTTGCCGGCTTGAGTGCCTCATAGTCTGAAGCATTCGCCGGACTCTCGGCCGCCTCGACAAGCTGCGCGCGCTTGGTCGAGCCCCAGAAGTCGCGGTGGCGGACGTGGGTCGTTCTGTCGTCGTGCGCCTCGCGTCGTACAAGAAGGCTGATCGCGGTACCGACCTGAATGCCGGGCGGGTTGAGTCGCGTCGAGAAGATGCTTGGGTCCGGATCGCCGTCCGGCGTCTTCTTTCCGGTCTCCCTGGAGTCGCCGTTGAGTGAGTCGATGCTGATCGAGTCGAACTCACGCAGCAGGCGCTGACGCATCACCACGGCCGTCGGGTCACCGAGCCAAGAGAAGTTCGAGATAAAGCAGACGACACCCTGGCCGGTCTGCTCGGCGATACGCCGCTCAGCAACACGGAAGAACCGGATGTAGAGGTCGTCGAGCTTGTTCTTCGTGATATCCCAGTCAACCCCGAGACCCTGCTTGTACGGCTCGACCAGGCCACCCTCCTCGCGACCGCTCACCCCGGCGAAGCCGTTGTAGGGCGGGTTGCCGAGCACAACGAGAATGCGCTCCTCGCGTTTCACGCCGTCGGCTGCCTCGCGCTCGTGTGCGAACTCGGGGAAGGGCATCTGCGGGCGTCCCTCGCCCTCGGCCCAGCCGGTGAGGGAGTTCGTGAGGTAGATGCCGGCTCGCTCACCGCTGGCCGCGTCGAGCGGTACACCGAGACGCTGGAGCTGGAGGCCAACCTGTAGGTGGGCGATGACGAAGGGGGCTGGGAGCAGCTCGAACCCGTGAATGCGCGTTAGCGCCGCCTCCTTGACCTCTGAAGCGACGAGTCCGTTGTCGCCCGCATCCTTGAGCGTCCGCGTGATTAAGCCGATGACGGCGGTGAGAAATGAGCCGGTGCCTGTGCAGGGATCGAGCACATGCACGCGCGAATCGGCGAGCCCGAGCGACAGATTGAGTTCCCCGCGGAGCGCCTGGTCAACGCGCTCGACCATGTACTCGACGACCTCCGGTGGCGTGTACCACACGCCTAGCTCCCGGCGAACCTCCGGATCGTAGGCCTGGAGGAATGGCTCATAGAAGTATTGGACCGCCTCTGCCGCCTCGAACCGTTCGAAGAACAGCTCGCGATCGACTCGCGCCAGGACGTCATCGGTCCAATTGAGCACTTCGTCGAGCCCGACAGGCAGCTTGTTCGGCGTTGCGAGCTGCTCATAAAGCGCGCTGACCATCGGTACGCCGAGCGTCCATTGCGCCTGCTTCCAGGTGAAGCGGTCTTTGGTGTCCTTTGGTTGCTGCTCGGCCCAGAAGACCCAAGCGGCGAAGACGCCGTAGAACAGCGTCTGCACCAACGCTGAGCGGAAAAAGTGGTCACCGTCCTCACCCTCGAAACGCAGACCGAGCGCCTCTTCTAAGCCCTCGCGGAGCGTTGCCAGCGTCGTCATCTCGCCGGCGTCTTCGACTCGCTTCAGCGCCGTCCGCGCGTACGCGGCGAGGAACCACGCCAGGTCGGCTGGGTTGCTGAGTGGGGCATCCCCGAGAAGGACACGTATGAGGAACTCCTCGAAGGCGTCGCCGTGCTTCTCCTCCGCCTCCGCCGGCTCTAACGCCCAGAACGTAGCCTCATCGTCAGCGAGCATGAAACGCTCCTGCTCCTGAATCTTGCCGTCGGGTTCGAGCTTCACGAGCACGAACTCTCGGTAGTTCGTCACGAGCACCTTGCCGTAGCGGTTCAGGTACTTGGCGACCTGCTTGGACTTTGCGACGGTCGGCGCATTCTGGCCCGGCCCCTTGACCTCCATGACGCCGCGTTCGGGAGCCCTTGCGAGAAGCGCCGCGTCTCCGGCCTGCTTTACCGCCTCGCGGGTGAGGAAGAGGCCGCCGTCTGGGATGCCGGCCCCGCGATTCTTCGTCGTGAGAACGCAGGTAACCGTAGGGCTGAGCCCCGCCCCGACATCGTTAAGGAGCTTTTCAAGCTGGCCGTAGTAAGAGGTCTCCTCGACGGCCTCGCCGGTCGTGTGGATTGCCTCAATCCCCTGAAGAAAGGTACGTAGAACGCCCACGGCGTCGACCATCGTACGCGGCGCGGCAGACCGGAACGGCCGCTCAGCCGACGCTTGACCGCAGCGCACGGAGCCGTCGCAGTCACATCGGGATTGGTGCCATTTGCGCTTGCATCCGGCCGCTCGTGCAGCGACCGGACTGACCAGCCGCAGCGACCTCCAGAACCCTGACCCCGGCTCGGTGGCCGGGACGCGCGACGCGCCGGGACGCGCGGGCGTCGTCAGTGAGCGCCCCTCGACGTGCCAGCGGGCGAGCGCTGCTCCGTCGAGTAGCGCTGCCGCTCGTCCCCACCATGTCCCGCGTCCCGGGGGCACCTCGGCGGCCACGACGAACTCAGTCACGTCGCGGTGGCCCGGACGGCACGCGGCGACGTCCGTGAATATCAGGGGCTAGATCTCACCAGCATGCCCGTCCTCGTCCACCTCGTCTTCGACCTTGCGCGCGCGACCCTCGATCGCCTCAGAGACCAGGCCTCCCTCGAGGAAAGGCCGACAGCCCTCTGGTCCGAGGAGCGCGATTCGGCGAGGTTGGTAGGGCAGACCCTCCTCTGGGCGGACCATTACCTCGTGCCCGACGGCATGGCCGAGGAGCTGCTCGACTCGCCGGGGCGCGCTGAGGCGCCGAGGCTCGAGCGAGCGCTCCGAGACCTGCTTGCCGTCCGCTCGCTGGTGGAGCTCGGAGTCGTCGTGCCGGTTCCCGACGAGGTCCTCACGGTCGTGACCGCCAAGGCCAGCTCCGAGGCGGCGGAAAGGGACATCGACGCCCGCTCGCGGCGTGGGTGATGGGAGAACTCGAGATCGAGGGTCCGACCGCCCGCGAGGTCGTCTTCGTAAGAGCCCGAGATGACCTGCGCCTAGGGTCGATCTTCTTCTACGGACGGATCACCGACGTATCCGAGGCTGACGCAACGGTGAACTTCACCTCGACCTCCCTCGGGCGGTACGACCCCGACCACGACTACTCGACCAACCGGAGCCTGGCGTTCGGGGAGGCCCTCGGAGCGCAGTACGTGACCCACTCGCTGTTCGAGGGACGCCTCCTCCAGCGCAAGGGGCGGCCGCTGGCGACGCCTGCGCCGCTCATGCATGCGAACGTGCCGATTCTTCCTGAGGCGCCGCCAGACGTCCTCGCTCGGATCGCCGCGGAGGACGAGGTCGTCGCTGGGCTCCGCTCGGCCGTGCGCCGGTCCTTCCGCCACGTGCGCGCGGGCTCTGACGCCGAGGGCCGTGCGGTCGCGGAGGGCCTCGCTCAGGAACTCGACGAGGCGGCTCGTCGGCTGGAGGAGCGCATGCGCGTGGATCGCCGCTGGAAGGTCGGAGCCCCCGTCCTCCTCGGCGCGGGCGCGGTGGCCATCGGCGCGGTCGCCGGTGGCCCCCTGGGGGCGGCCGGAGCGGCGTTGAGCGCACTGGGTGGCTTGACCCCGGCCGTCGCGGATCGCGCCGCCTACAGACGGGACCCGGGATTCGCGCTGGTGTTGGCCAGGCGCGCTGTTGCGAGGTAGCGCGCTTCGCGAGCGCTGCTTCCAGGTGACTCGAAGGGCGCATCGAGGCGCGCGAACGCCCGTCGAGTCGGGACCGATCGCCTGGTCACCTGGCGTTGATGGCGACGACTTTGTGGCGATCCGGCCGTCGAACTTCGCAGAGCCCGACTCCGACGTGACTTAAGTCGCCCCTAGCCTCAGAAGCGATGAGCGGCACCTCAGAGTCACAGAGCCCTCCATCGCTGGCGAGCGACGCGCCCATTCGAGAGCGCGAGGACGATCTCTTCGGCCGCGATCGGATCGCCCGCCGCATAGCCACGGAGGCGGTGTCGGCCCCCGGAGACGCCGGCTTCGTCATCGCCTTGACCGGGCGGTGGGGGAGCGGGAAGACCTCGCTCGCCAACCTCGTCGAGGAGCGGCTTGAGCAGGACGATCGGGCCACGTTCTTCTCGTTCAACCCGTGGCTCTTCTCTGGTGCCGAGGACCTCGTCGGGCGTTTCTTCGCTGAGCTCGCAGCGGCCCTCGGCAAGCGGGAGGGACGGCTGCAGCAGGTCGCGCGCAAGCTGGCCAAGTACGCTGGCGCCCTGTCGGAGGCGACAAAGCTCGCCCCGCCGGTCGGTGCCCAGGTCAGCGCCGTCCTCAAGGGCCTTGAGCGGCTCGCCGTCGCGAGCGGCGAGGCCCCCTCCCTTCAAGACCGCCAAGGCGAGCTGGCCTCGGCTCTTCGAGAGTTCGATGGGCGAATCGTCGTCCTGCTCGACGACATCGACCGGCTTCTCGACGAGGAAATCCGCGAGATCGTGCGACTCGTGAAGCTCGTCGGCGATCTCCCTCGCCTGACCTATGTCCTCGCCTTCGACCGAGAGCGCGTCGAGCAAGCATTGGGCGCCCCCGAGGCAGACCCCGAGCAGAGACGCGAGCGCGGCCGCGCTTACCTCGAGAAGATCGTCCAGAGTCGCCATGACGTACCGCCGCTTCGGGCGGCGACCATCGCTCGCGTGCTGGCCGAGCAGCTCACCGACGCCGTGGCTCCCTACCCGGACCGCCACCTTCATGAGGCCGACTGGCATAACATGCTTGGGCTCGCGCTGCGCGAGATGGTCGTTACGCCGCGGGACGCCAAGCGGGTCGCCAACGCCCTGCCCGCCGCCATCGAGGTCCTCGGGGACGAGGTCGCCCTGGCCGACGTGATCGGCCTCGAGGCCCTGAGGGTCCTTGAGCCGGACGTGCACGCTGGCCTCTCGACGGCGTCCGACACCCTTCTCGGTGATGGCTGGCGACTTCTCGGTGACCGCGAGCGCCGGCGCGAGGAGGATCGCGAGCGGGTCGACGAGCTCCTGGGGAGGGCGAGGTTCCCAAGAGCGACGCGGACTCTGCTGGGGCAGCTGTTCCCTGGCGGTGCCGACGCCTTGGAGGTCCGCCCTCGGGCTCGGGCCAATGAGGGAGAAGAGCGGCGCGACCGACGAGTCGCGATGCCGGAGGTGCTGCGCACCTATCTCCACGCCACGCTTGACGACGACACGCTGGCGACCGCCGAGGTCGAGCGGGTCTCCGCGCTCCTCGACGACCCAGAAGGACTTGGGGCAGCGCTGCGAGACCACTCGGGCGCAGTGTTGGCCGACCTGATCGACCGCCTGACCGACTGCGCCCAGTCCTTCCGACCGGAGCATGCGGTGGGCGCCGCCGCGGTGCTGATGGCATCGGAGCCGCGCTTGGCGAGTGGCGACACACACGGAAGGTGGTCTCTGCACCGCCTAGTGGGACTCCTGCTGCTCTCGGAGGCCGACGAGGCGCGGCGCGCGACGATCGCCGAGGAGCTCTTCGAGGCCGTCGAGGGCCTGTCCGAGCGCCTGCGGGTGGTCAACTGGTTCGGTACCCACCCTGACCGGGAGCACCGCGACGCCGACGCCGAGATGCTCGACGAGGTGACGACGACACGTCTCAACGACGAGATCCGACGAGCGGTACCGGAGGCAGACGCCGCCGACCTGGCACGCGAGCCGATGGTCCGCGAGCTTCTGCTCGGCCTTCTCCATCCCGATGAGGATGCGGGTCGCCTCGTAGCCGCCGACAAGCTGAGAGACGACCGCCTCTTCCTGGCCTCGTTGCGGGCCTCCTACGGCCACCGCTCGAGCCTGGTTGTCGGGGAAGCGGCCGTGCGACGGACACCGTACGTGAGCTGGACGATCCTGACTCGACTCCTCGGCGAGGATGAGCTACGGCGTCGGGTCGTGACGCTCGATGCTTCCATTGACCAAGCGGCGACCGACCCTGAGACCAGGGCCGCGCTTCGTCGGGCTGCGGCGATCGCTCGCGGGGAGATCGAGCGAGACCCCGACCTTGAGTAGCCCGGCCCGTGCCCTCTCGGGGAGGCCGCTCATAGTCAGCGCCCTCATTAGACCTCTAGCACGCGGCGGGTTTGGGTGCCGACGGAGCCGTCGCCAATCAACAGTCCTCACGCCGCTCTTCCTAGCGCCTTCCCTGCGGCCTCCGAGTTCTCAAATGTCTCCCGAACCGCCCGCGCCCGCCGCTCCGACGACACCGACACATACCCCTTGGTCGTCCGCACGTCGGCGTGCCCTGCGAGCTCGGCGATGACCTCGAGCCCCTGGCCGCAGTCGGCGAGCAGCGTGCAGAAGGTGTGGCGCAGGACATGAGGCGTGCGCCGATCCTCCGGGAGCCCGGCTCGCTCGGCGTAGGCGGCGACGAGCTTGTTGAGCGCGCGGGGGACGAGCGGCTCGGGCGGGCGGTAGCGGGCGAGGGAAACGAAGACGTGGTCGGTAGTCGCCTCGGGGCGGCTCTGGGCTGGATCCGCCAAGGCCTCATATGCTGCTCCGGCGTGGCGGGTGGCGCCGAGGTAGAGCGCTCGGGCCGTCCTCGAGGACGCAGAGGGGGCGGTCCGGCGGACCGCCCCCTAGTCTCCAGTGAGGTGAGGTACCTGTCGTGACGGTTCTACGAGGCCTCGCTCAGTAGCGGTGCCAGATCATGGTCTGCGTGCCGCGGTCGCACCGGAAGCGCGTGTACGGAAGGCTATCTGGGGCGTCCACGCCCCTCCACTTGCAGACGTAACCCGCGTACCGCTCGGCGGGTGCCGCGTCGAAGTCGCGGATGAAGTCCCGCGCGTAAGAGCAGGAGATCTGCCTGACGCGAATGTACGCAGCGACGTCGTCGCTGTTAGGGGCGAAGGCGACGTTCTGGCACTTCTTCCAGATGTGGTGTGCCGACGCAGGGGCGACTGGCCCCACCAGAGCCACCGCGAGCAGCGCGGTCGTTGCGATCGCCGCAACCAGGGCGGTTGCGCGGCTTAGCGGAAGGGCATTCTTCGGCTTCATGTTGGACTCCTTGGGTCGATGGTCAGCCTGTGGTGGCGACCGTACGCCCGCACGACGCGCTCGGCAAGCCCCCTTGGGGTTAGGAGTTGACCACCCTTCGGCGAGGTCGCTACTCCACCGCGCGCCGCATAGTCCCGGAGGCGCCCGCAGGCACTCGCGCCCGGTCCCGCTCCGGAGTAGACTCGCGGTGGGAGCGCACGATGGCCTCCGACCTTCAGACGGCCTCACCCTCCGAGCTCAAGCAGCGGCTCGAGGCTGAGCGCCGGGGCGAGCCCTTCCTCGTCTACCGCGACGGCGACGGTGCCCAGTGCATCTTCGCGCTCGAAGCAGGCGCGCGGCTCACGGTCGGGCGCCGGCCCGAGAACGACCTCGCGCTCGGCTTCGACGCCAACGTCTCGGGCGTCCACGGGGCCTTCGAGCCCACCGGCGGCGAGTGGACGATCGTCGACGACGGTCTCTCGCGCAATGGGTCGTACCTAAACGGCGAGCGGGTCTTCGGCCACCGCCGGCTGCGCGACGGCGACCTGCTCCGGCTCGGAGCGACGGTGCTCGTCTATCGCGCCCCGGGCGAGGACCCCTACCCGACCGCAGTCCTCGATACGGGTGCGGTCGCTCCGCCTCTGTCTGTGACACAGCGGCGCGTGATCGTCGCGCTCTGTCGTCCGTGCAAGGGAGCGGTCGGCCCCTCGGCGCCGGCCTCTAACCGCGAGATCGCCGACGAGCTCTACCTCAGCGTCGAGGCCGTCAAGGCCCACCTGCGGGCCCTGTTCTCGAAGTTCTCGGTCCCCGACCTTCCACACAACCGCAAGCGGCTGCGACTGGTCGCCGAGGCGTTCAGCACAGGGGCGATCTCGCCGCGCGAGCTCTAGCGAGGTCGGTCCCCGAGGTGTCTCGCGGGGTGCGCGGCAGGCGCCATTGCAGACCAAAGAGTCACGCTCCTGCTGACCCGGCCATCCCACCCCTCCATAGGGTCACGCTTTGGTAGGAGACCGCTGAAAAAGTCGCTCGCGGGCCTCCGAGCCGTCAACGTTGCCGATGCTTGCGGAGCGGTGTAACTTGGTGGGCATGACTCGCGCCGAGGCGGAGGAATACGCCGCCCGCCTGCAAGCCGAGCACGCAGACCGCGCGACCCACCGCTTTCTCCCGCACAGGAGCCCGGACGGCTCGTGGTCGGTGGCAAAGCTGCTCGTGCCCAAGCAGCTGTGCAACCCGCCGCTGCGGGCTACGGCCGAGGCCAGGCCGCGCCCGGCCTATGCAGACGATGGCGGGGAGGGCACGAGAGGCGCGCTCCCGGCCTTCCCGGCGGGCTCGCGGGCTGACCTTGTAGCGCCGGGCATCGCCGCGGGCCAGGGTATCGCCCACCACATCCAGGAGGTACCGCGTCCCCCGGGGCGCTCCAGGGCGTCGCCACGCCGAGGGCGAAGTCGCGTTTGCAGGCCCCTCGCCCGATGCCCATCAAGGATGGGTGGCGCGGTCGCATATCCGGCTCGACGCGCTGACGTGTCGGCGGCAGCGAGAACGGCCAGGAGCGCAGCGTGGAGCTCGTCGCCTCGCGCGCTCCCGCCGGTCTCTCGACGCCGAGCAGGAGGACGCCAGCCCGAGCACTCTCCCAGCCAGGTTGTGCCGGCGGTTATCGCCGCGGTTCCCGCGCTCACGGCGTCGGGGGCCGCAGGCGGTCGCGTGAGGAGCTGTCCTGGCCGAACGTCTCCCGCACCGCCCGCTCCTTTCGCTCCGACGACACCGACACATAGCCCTTCGTCGTCCGCACGTCGGCGTGGCCGGCGAGCTCGGCGATGACCTCGAGGCCCTGGCCGCCGTCGGCCAAGAGCGTGCAGAAGGTGTGGCGCAGGACGTGGGGGGTCCGGCGGTCCTCGGGCAGCCCGGCCCGCTCGGCGTAGGCGGCGACGAGCTTGTTGAGCGCCCGCGGCACGAGCGGCTCGGGCGGACGGTTGCGTGCGAGCGAGACGAAGACGTGGTCGGTAGCCGCCTCAGGGCGACTCTGGGTCCACCCTCGCAGCGCCTCGACCGCTTCGGCGGTGAGGTCGACCGCCCGCGCGCGCCCGCGCTTGGGGTGGCGCACGTGGACGATCCAGGCGGTCTGCTCGGCCACCCGGGGGGCCACCGCCGCCCGCCGACGCTGGTCGGGGTGGCGGCGAAGCTCCTCGAGGTCTGAGTAGCGCAGGACGCAGACCTCTGCGCGCCGCAGCCCGGCCTGGCCGAGCAGGACCATGATCGCGAGGTCGCGCCGGCCGCGGCGGGTGCGCCGGTCGGGCATGGCGAACAGGCGCTCGAGCTCGGCGCGGGTCAAAGCTCGCGGCGCCCGGCGCCCGACGGCATTGGCGCGCACCCGCTGGGCCGCGGGGTCGACGCCCTCTGTCTCGAGCGCGGCGGCGAGGCGGCGCAGGGCCGAGAGCTCCTTGGCCACCGTGGCGCGGGCGCGCCCCGACGCCTCGAGCCCGTCGCGGAAGTCGAGCAGGGCCTCCTCGGTGAGATCGGCTGCCTCCGGAACCCGGCCGAGGCGCGCGGCGAGGAAGCCAGCGAAGTGGCGGTAGGCGTGGAGGTACGTCGCTCGCGTGGAGGGCGCCGCCGCCCGACGGGCCACGCGGTCGCCGGCGGCGAGCAGGGAGCCCGGGGCGGCGAGGAGATCGCCCGCCTCCCCGGCCGGAAGGACTTCGAGGGGCGAGCTCATACACGCGCGGGCGCGCGCGTAACCAGTGGGGCGAGCTCGGCCCGCTCGGCTCGCAGCCGCTGCAGGTGGTCGGCGAACTCGGGCAGGGGCCGCCCGCACGGACCGACGGCGAGCAGGCGCAGCTCCTCGGCCTCGAGGGCCTCGAGGCGCTCGAGCGGCGAGGTCGCCGGCCAGACCGGCGGCGGGGGAGGGGGGAGGAGGCACATGTGCATCGACCAAGGCTCCCACCCGCCCCGGACGGAAAAGGGGCACAGAATCGCCTTTCTGTGACCCCAAGGCCCGGCGGGATCCGCATGCGGGCGAGGACGGGCTGGGTGGCCACGCTTGGAGTTCTGTGACCCAAGAAGCCGGTTAGGGCCGATCGGAGGACCGAAGATCTCGAAACGCCCCGCCGGCCGTTGGTGCAAACCAGGCCCGGGT
>Ga0136615_10000152_pt1 | contig 28730 bp, 30 predicted proteins | sample AntDrymUQ2882206_2_FD_106647 | JGI IMG/M metagenome (GOLD analysis project Ga0136615, IMG submission 106647) | Polar desert sand microbial communities from Dry Valleys, Antarctica - metaG UQ288 (22.06) | ecosystem: Environmental > Terrestrial > Soil > Desert | place: Antarctica: Dry Valley... | reverse complement strand
GAGCTGATCGAGGAGGGCTGCCGGCGCGCGATCGAGCTGGGCGTGTACCCGTTCGTCGTGCCGATCCGGCCCGTGCCGGGCACGCTGCTGCAGGACACCCCGACGCCGGATCCGGACTACGTCGCGGCGGTCTACCGCAGCGTGTCCGCGATGCTCGCCGACTCCGGCCTGGATCACGCCGAGGCCGCGGCGGGCTGCGCGCGCTGCCAAGCCTGCTCGGGCCTGTCGGCCTGGGAGCGGGTTTTCGAGAAGGAGGCCAACGGTGGCCATTTCCAGCTCGGCACCGTGCACGCTTCCTGACGCACGCGAGCACGTCGCGCTGCTGTGCGCCCTCGCCCGCGGTCCCGCTGAGCTGGCCGGCCACTTCGCAATCCGGCGCAGCGTGTTCGTCGAGGCGCAGAGACTGTTCGAGCGCGACGACCGCGACGACCGCGACGAGCGCCCGGCGACGCTGCATGCCGTCGGCCTGGCGGGCGCGGACGTCGTCGGCGCGGTGCGCCTGTACCCGCTCGACGAGCGCGGGCTGTGGAAGGGCGACCGCCTCGCCGTCCTGCCGGCCGAGCGCGCGCTGCAGCTGGGCGCGATGCTGGTCCGCTTCGCCGTCCGCACGGCCGGCGAGCGCGGCGGCCGCCGCATGGTCGCGCACGTGCAGGTCGCGAACGTCGGCTTCTTCGAGCGGCTCGGCTGGCGCTGCGCCGGCGCGCCGGCCCCGATGTTCGGGGTAGAGCATCAGCCGATGGCGATCGAGCTCAGGCGCAACCCAGGCCGGTGAGCGGCGCGATGTCGAAGTCCCAGACGGTCGCGCGGCTGGCGCCCGACTCGAGCTCCAGCCGCCGTGAGGCGTCGAAGCGCCCGCAGGGATCGCAGGCCAGGCCACGGCGTGCGAACACCGCGCGGGCAGCGTCGACGTGCTCGGGGACCGAGGCGAGCAGGAAGCCGAAGCTCGGAAACGTCCGCAGCCAGCGCTCGGCGGAGATGCCCGCCGGCCGCGGCAGTCGATCGACCTCGAGCACGGCGCCGCAGCCCGCCGCCTCCAGCAGCTGCAGCAGCGACCCGGCGGCGCCGGGCATCGAGACGTCGCGCGCCGCGTGGCACAGCCCCGCCTCGGCGACCTCGACGAGCGCCTCCCCGTCCTCGCGCAGGTGCTCGGGCGCGCGGTCGCGCAGCGAGCTGAAGAAGTCGTGCTCGTCGTCCATGTACCGGCCCTCGAGGCAGAACGCGCCGAGCAGGACGTCGCCGGGCCGCGCGGCCGCGGCGCGCAGCGGCCGGCGCGCGATGCCCGTGCACGTCGCCGACAGCGAGGGCGCGCCGCCCATCGTCAGGTGGCCGCCGACCACCTCGACGCCGAGCAGCTGCGCCGCCCACGCGAGCCCCTCGAGCACGAGCGCGGCGTGAGCTTCGTCGGGGCTGACGAGCATGTCGAGGATCGCGAGCGGACGCCCGCCCATCGCGCGGACGTCGGAGACGTTGGTCACGACGGCGAAGGCGCCGGCCGCACGCGGCTGCGCGGCCACGAAGGACGGCAGGATCGCCTCGCCGCAGAGGACGATCCACTCGTCGCCGTGGGCGACGAGCGCACCGTCGTCGCCGTCGCCCACCCGACCGAGCCGCCGCACGAGCCGCAGGTCGCGTTTTGCGTGCAGCGCCGGCAGGTCCCGGACGGCGGCCGCGAGCGCGTGCGCATCAGGCATCCGCGCGACCCTAGTGCACGAGTGGCCGCCCGCCGTCGATGCGGCGGGCCATGCTGGAGAATCTGACAGCGGAGGTTGTACGTGACGCTTGATCATGCGGTGCTGCGCGAGGTGCAGGTCGTCAACGTCGGGCTGGCGGCGTTCGGCGAGGCGATTCGCCATCAGGACACGCCGGTGGTCGACGTCGACTGGCGTCCGCCGGCGGACGGCGACCCGCAGGCGGTCGCCGCGCTCGAGCGCCTGTGGGGCGTCCACGCGGCCACCGTCGCGCAGGCCAACGAGCGCGTCGTGGGGCGCATGGAGGCGTGCTCGCCGCGCGCCGTCGCGGTCGCGAGCGCTCGTGATGTCCTGCCGGTGCTGGCCGCGGGCCGCACGCTCGTGCACTCCGGACCGCCGATCGAGCCGCACCGGCTCGCCGATCCCCAGCGGCGCGCGCTCGTCGCCGCCTGCCTGTTCGAGGGCTGGGCGGATGACCGCGACGGTGCCCGCGCGATGATCGAGGCGGGCGAGATCGCGCTCGCGTCCGGCAACGAGCACAACCACGTCGGCGCGATGACCGGCGTCTGCTCGCCCTCGATGCCCGTCTGGGTCGTCGAGGACGAGGACTCGGGCGCGCGCGCCTTCTCGACGTTCAACGAGGGCGCGGGCAAGACGCTCTGGTTCGGCACCGACGCCGACGAGGCGATCGAGCGGCTGCGCTTCTTCCGCGACGACCTCGGGCCGCTGATGGACCGCCTGCTGCAACGCGAGGGCCCGATCGAGATCTTCAAGCTTGCCGCGCAGGGCCTGCACCAGGGCGACGAGCTGCACATGCGCAGCCAGGCGACCGGCAACCTCCTCATCCGCGACCTGCTGCCGGGCTTCGCGGCGCTCGGTGGGGAGGACGCGGCGCGCTTCCTCTCGTCGAACTGGCACTTCTTCCTCAGCCTCACGATGGGCGCGGCGAAGTGCGCGCTGCTGGCGGCATCGGGGGTCGCCGGCGCGAGCGTCGTCTCGCTGATCTCGCGCAACGGCACCGACATGGGGCTGGAGCTGGCGGGCATGCCGGGCCGCTGGTTCATCGCGGACGCACCGCCGGTCGAGGACGCGCTGCTGCGCGAGGGCTACGAGGAGTCCGACGCGGCGAACGACATCGGCGACTCGGCCGTGATCGAGTGCGTCGGTCTGGGCGGGATGGCGGTCGGCGCCGCCCCCGCGGTCGCGGCGTTCTTCGGCGGCGACGCGGCGGACGCGATCGCGCGTACCGAGCGCATGCGCGAGATCTGCGCCGGGCGGTCGTCGCGCTTCACGATCCCGGCGATGAACTCCGCTCCGACGCCGGTCGGCATCGACGCTCGGCTGGTCTGCGAGCTGGGGATCGCGCCGCAGATCACGACCGGCGTGCTGCACGCCACCGACGGCGTCGGGCAGATCGGGGCGGGCATCGCCCACCAGCCGACCGGGCCGTTTCGGGCGGCCACGATCGCCCTGGCCGCCGAGCTTGACGCCGCGAACGGCGGCGGCGGGTGAGGACGGTCGCCGCCCCGCGCTCGGCGCGGGCGCTCGTCGTCGGGCCGGGCGCCCGGCGGGCGCTGCGCGACGGCGCCGACGGAACCGTCGAGCTGGCCTTCGGCCCGGGCGGCTACGTGCGCCTGGGCGAGCACCATGTCCTGCTCGCCCCCGCCCGCTCGCCGCTGGGACCCCTGTCGATCCTCGTCGCCGGGCTCGCCCGTGGCGACCTCGTTCCCGGCGACCGGGCGACCGTGACCGGCGGCGCGCTCGCCGTCGGGGCGCTGCGCATCGAGCTCGCGAGCGCACGCGAGCCACCGGCGCCTCGCGCGGTCCGGCTCGCGCCGCGCTGGCGCCCGGCGTTCGCGGCGGCGCTCGAGGTCGTCGCGCCGGCACCGGCCGCGCTGACGCCGGGGCTGGAGGCGCTGGCGGCGGGTGAGATCGCGAGCGCGGTGGCGCGGCTCGCGGGCCGCGGCGGCGGCCTGACCCCGGCCGGCGACGATGTGCTCGCGGGCTTCGCCGCCTGGCGCTGGGCGCGGGGCGTCCCGGTCGCCCTGGCCGGCGACTGCGCCCCGCTGGGCCGCGCCTACCTGCGCTGCGCCGAGCGCGGCGAGCTGGCACAACCGGCCGCGGCGGTGCTGGCGGCGATCCTGGCGGGCGACCGGGCGGCGGCGGTGCGCGGTGCGCGGCGGCTGGCGGACTGGGGCGCGAGCTCCGGCGCCGCGCTGCTGTGGGGCATGGCGGCCGCGGCCGCAGCGACCGAACGGCCGCAGCCGGCGCCTACTTGCAGCAGCCCCAACCCGTCGCGTCGAGGACGCGATCCCAGGAGTCGCCGAGCTGCTCGAGCTCCGCGGGCGTGAACAGGTCCAGGAACATCGCGCGTACGCCGGCGAGGTGAGTGGCGCGCGCGGCGCGCAGCTTCTCGCGGCCGGCGGGCGTGAGCTTGGCGAACGCACCGCGGGCGTCGTCGCTGCAGGCGACGCGTTCGAGCAGCCCTTCGCGCTGGAGGCGGTCGACGAGGCGCGTCAGGCCGCTGCGGCTGAGCAGGATCGACGACGCCAGGTCGCACATGCGCATGCGCTCGTCCTCGGCGTCGGCGAGGTACATGAGCACCTCATAGGAGCTGAGCTGCAGGCCGTGGGCGGCCTCCAGCCGCGCGTCGAGCGCCTTGGCGAGCGCGGCGTGGACGCGCAACATGCCGCGCCAGGCGCGCAACTCCGCCGGCGCGAGCAGCCGCAGCTCGGTCTCGCTCAGCATCGTCATGACATCGAGCATAGTGCGTTCTGGTTGCACGCGCAACGACCCTGGCGGGCGCCGCCGGGCCCGGGTCGCGCTGGCCGTTCGGCGCGGTTGGCCTAACGTGTGCGCGATGGCGCCCGAGCAGCTCGTCCACGTCGTTCGCGAGGCCGCCGGCGAGCCGGAGGGCGCGCTGATCCTCCTGCACGGCCGCGGGGCCGACGAGCACGACCTCGCCCCGCTGCTCGACGTGCTCGACCCCGAGCGCCGGCTCCTCGGGCTCACGCCGGGCGCACCGCTGCCCGGGCCCGGAGGCGGCCGCTGGTGGTACATGGTCCCGCGCGTCGGCTACCCGGATCCGGCGACCTTCCAGGCCACCTACGCGCGGCTCACCCGCTTCCTCGACGGCTGGCTGCAGGAGCGTGGCATCGCCTGGAGCCGCACGGTCATCGGCGGCTTCTCGATGGGCTGCGTCATGTCCTACGCGACCGGCCTGGGACCCGGTCGTCCCGCGCCCGCCGGCATCCTGGCGATGAGCGGCTTCCTCCCGACCGTCGAGGGCTGGGAGCCTGAGCTCGACACGCGCGCCGGCCTGCCCGTCTTCATCAGCCACGGCGCGCAGGATCCCGTCATCTCGGTCGACTTCGCACGCGCCGCCCGCGTGCTCCTCGAGGGCGCCGGGCTCGCGGTGGACTACCACGAGCATCCGGGTGGCCACCACCTCGACCAGGCGACGCTGCCGCTGATGACCGCGTGGGTCACCGACCGCGTCGCGCGGCTGGCGCACTGAGCGACAGCCACGGCACGAACGCATACCGACTAGGTCGCGGCGCCGGCGAGCAGCGAGCGGCCGGTCATCTCCGGCGGCTGCTCGATGCCGAGCAGCGCGAGCGCCGTCGGCGCCACGTCGGCGAGGATGCCCGGCGCGGGATCCAGCCGCGCGCCGTCGCGCGTCACGACGAGCGGGACCGGGTTGAGCGAGTGCGCGGTGTTCGGCGAGCCGTCGGGCTCGAGCATGTGGTCGGCGTTGCCGTGATCGGCAGTGACGATGCACACGCCGCCGGTCGCGTGGACGGCGTCCACGATCCGCCCGAGGCACGCGTCGACGGTCTCGATCGCCTCCACCGCCGCCGGCACGACGCCCGTGTGGCCGACCATGTCCGGGTTGGCGAAGTTGATGATCGCGAAGCGAAAGTCCTCCTCGCCCCAGGCCCGCCGGAACGCCTCGGTCGCGTCGGGCGCGCTCATCGCCGGCTTGTGGTCGTACGTCGGCACGTCGCGCGGTGAGGGCACGAGCTCGCGCCGCTCGCCCTCCTCCGGGCGCTCCTTGCCGCCGCCGAAGAAGTACGTGACGTGCGGGTACTTCTCGGTCTCCGCGACGTGCAGCTGCAGCCCGCCGCGGGCGGCGATCACGCGCGACAGGGTGACCTGCGGGCGCGCGGGCCGGAAGGCCACGGGACGATCCGCGTGCTCGCCGCCGTACTCCGTCAGCGTCGTGTACCGCGCGACCGGCGGCGCGCCGTGGCGATCGATGTCCGGGCAGCACGGATCGGCCAGGGCGCACGAGATCTCGCGCATGCGATCGGGCCGGAAGTTGAACGCGATGACCGAGTCTCCGGCACGGATCGTTCCCTCCTCGCCGACGCGCGTCGCGCTGACGAACTCGTCGGTCTCGCCGCGCTCGTAGGCTTCCAGCACCGCGGCCCGGCCGGTCGGCGCGGTATGGCCGGCGATCCCGTGCACGAGCAGGTCGTAGGCCTGCTGGACGCGTTCCCAGCGCCCGTCGCGATCCATCGCGAAATAGCGGCCGATGACGCTCGCGACGCGCCCGACGCCCGCCTCCGCGCACCACCGCTCGACCGTCCCGACGAACTCCGAGCCCGCCATCGGCAGCGTGTCGCGGCCGTCGCTGACGGCGTGGATCACGAGATCCGCGACGCCGGCATGCGCCGCCATCTGCAACAGCCCGTGGACGTGCTCGATGCTCGAGTGCACGCCCCCGTCGGAGACGAGGCCGATGAGGTGCACGCGCGGAGCGCGGCGCAGCGCGGCGAGCAGCACCTCGTTGCCGCCGAAGGCCTCGAGCTTGACGGCCTCGTCGATCAGCGTCAGGTCCTGCTTGACGACGGCGCCCGCGCCGAGGTTCAGGTGGCCGACCTCGGAGTTGCCCATCTGCCCGTCGGGCAGCCCGACCGCGGCGCCGGACGCCGTCAGCGTCGTGTGCGGGTAGCGCTCCCAGAGCCCGTCGAAGACCGGCGTGCGGGCAAGCGAGACCGCGTTGCCGGGGCCGGCCGGGGCGAGGCCCCAGCCGTCGAGGACGACCAGGCAGACAGCGGACGGCTGCGCCACTACTACGGAGCGGCCGCGGACCCGAGCTGCGCCGCGGCGTCCACGATCCGCGCGAAGTTCGCCGCGTCCAGCGAGGCGCCGCCGACGAGCGCGCCGTCGACGTCGGGCAGCGCCAGCAGCTCGGCGGCGTTGTCCGGGCTCACCGAGCCGCCGTAGAGGACGCGCGCGAGCGGCGCTGCGTCGGGCGCCTTGTCCTTGATCAGGGCGCGCACGAAGGCGATCGCGTCCTGCGCCTGCTCGGGGGTCGCGACCTTGCCGGTCCCGATCGCCCAGATCGGCTCGTAGGCGACGGTCACCTCGGTGATCTGCTCGGGCGTCAGGCGCTCCAGCCCCTCCTGCACCTGGTGGCGCAGCTTGCGCTCGGTGTCGCCGCGCTCGCGCTCCTCCTCGGTCTCGCCGACGCAGAGGATCGGTTTCAGGCCGGCCTCGAACGCCGTGGCCATCTTCAGCGCCAGGGCCCGGTCGGTCTCGTTGCAGAGCTGCCGGCGCTCGGAGTGACCGAGCACGACGCCGTGGACGTCGATCTCGGTCAACATCGGCGCCGAGACCTCGCCGGTGAACGCGCCGCTGGGCGCTTCGTGCATGTTCTGCGCGAACACCTCGACGCGCGAGCCGCGGGTCGAGTCGACCATCGCCTGCAGATCGGTGTACGGGACGCAGATCGCGATGTCGACGCCGTCGGCGCTGTAGACGCGCGGCAGCAGGGCCTGGATGTACTCCTCGGCCTCGGCCACGGTCTGGTGCATCTTCCAGTTGCCGGCGATGAACGGCGTGCGTGCCATCTAGTTCTTCTTCAGCGCTTCGACGCCGGGCAGCGTCGTGCCCTCGATGAGCTTCAGCGCGGCGCCGCCGCCCGTCGACAGGTGCGTGACGCTGTGGGCGAGGCCGAACTCGGCCATCGCCGCGCCCGAGTCGCCGCCGCCGACGACGGTCACCGCCTCGGTCTGCGCCATCGCCTGCGCGATCGCCAGCGAGCCGGCCGCGAAGGACTTGTGCTCGAAGGCGCCGATCGGCCCGTTCCAGAAGATCGTCTGGGCCTTGCGGATCTCCGCGACGTACTCCGTGCGCGTCTTGGAGCCGATGTCGAGCTGCATCCAGCCGTCGGGCACGTCGACGCCCTGGATGATCTGCACCTGCGCGTCGCCGCCGAACTTGTCGGCGATGACGAGGTCGATCGGCAGGCGCAGCTTGCCGCTGGGGTAGCCGTCCTTCTCCAGCGCCTCGCGCGCGGGCTCCAGGCCGGCCTCCTCACACAGGCCGTCGCCGATGCTGTGGCCGAGCACCTTGAGAAACGGGGTCGCCATCGCGCCGCCGACGAGGACGACGTCGGCGACGACGAGGAACTTGCCCATCACGGCGATCTTGTCGGTGACCTTGGCGCCGCCCATGATCGCCAGGAACGGGCGGTCGGCGTGGTTGAGGATCAGCCGGATCGTGTCGACCTCGCTCTGGAAGAGCAGGCCGGCGGCGGAATGCTTGACGAGCGGGATGATCCCGGCCGTCGACGCATGCTCGCGGTGCGAGGTGCCGAACGCGTCGTTGACGTAGTAGTCGGCCAGCGACGCCAGGCGCTGGGCGAGCTCGGGCTCGTTCTTCGTCTCGCCGGGCTCGTAGCGGATGTTCTCGAGCATGACCACGTCGGCATCGGGGACGCTGTCGAGGTCCGGCGCGAACTCGACGTCGGTGTGCAGCAGCTTGGCGATGTGCTCCGCGACGGGCGCCAGCGAGAACTCGGGCTCGCGGTCCTTGGGCCGCCCGAGGTGCGAGACGAGCAGCAGCTTCGCGCCCTTGTCGCGCAGCGCCTCGAGCGTCGGGATCGCCCGCCGCATCCGCGCGTCGTCACCCACCTTGCCGTCGACGATCGGGACGTTGAAGTCAACCCGGACGAACACGCGTGCGCCGTCGATGTCCCCCAGGCTGTCGATCGTCCGCACGGCTTACAACACTTTCTGCAGCACGTCGACGCAGCGGTTGGAGTAGCCCCACTCGTTGTCGTACCAGGAGACGACCTTGACGAGCGTTCCCTCCATGACCGACGTCAGCAGGCCGTCGACGATCGAGGAGTGCGGGTTGCCGACGATGTCGCTGGAGACGATCGGATCCTCGGTGTACTGCAGGATCCCTTCCATCTCGGCGCCGGCCGCCTCGGCGAACGCGCCGTTGACCTCCTCCACGGTCGTCTCGCGGCTGGCGACGAACGTCAGGTCCACCAGCGATCCCGTCGGGACGGGGGCGCGGACCGCGAAGCCGTGCAGGCGGCCGTTGAGCTCGGGCAGGACGAGGCCGACGGCCTTCGCGGCGCCCGTCGACGTCGGCACGAGGTTCATCGCGGCGGCACGCGCGCGGCGCAGGTCCTTGTGCGGCCCGTCCTGCAGGTTCTGGTCGGCCGTGTAGGCGTGGATCGTCGTCATCAGGCCGTGCTCGATGCCGACCGCCTCGTTGGCGACCTTGGCGAACGGCGCGAGGCAGTTCGTCGTGCAGGAGGCGTTGGAGATGACGTCGTGCGCGCTCGGGTCGTACTTGTCGAAGTTCACGCCGAGCACGACGGTGATGTCCTCGTCGCTCGCGGGCGCCGAGATGACGACCTTCTTCGCACCGGCCTCGAGGTGCTTGGCGGCGGCGTCGCGCTTCGTGAACAGGCCGGTCGACTCCAGGACGACGTCGACGCCGAGGTCGCCCCATCCGAGGTTCGCCGGATCGCGCTCCTCCTTGACGAGGATCTTCGTGCCGTCCACGACGAGGCCGTCGTCCGCGAGCTCGATCGTTCCCGGGTACGGGCCGAGGATCGAGTCGTAGCGCAGCAGGTGCGCCAGCGTCTCGTTGTCGGTCAGGTCGTTGACGGCGACCCACTCGATGTCTGCTTGGGCGGCCTGGGCAGCGCGGAACACATTGCGGCCGATGCGGCCGAAGCCGTTGATTCCAACACGTACGGGCATGCGGTAGTGACTGTCCTTCCTAGGGTTCTACGAAACACGGCTCTGGCCAAAGCGGCCCTCCCCGCCTCGGACCGGGTGCGGAACCCTATCGGTACGGCGCACGACATTCGGTCTGCCTGAGGCTGGCGCGCCCGCGGGCTGTCGGCGACGGCCGCGGAGCAGACTCGCGCCCGGCCGACTACGGTGCCCGGATGCCCGACAGCATCCGCAACGTCGGCGCGACCGCGTCGCTGAACCCCGACGGCCGCGACGACCCCGACTTCGCGACCGTCGACCTGCGCCTCTTCGCGCTGATCGACGGTGGCGAGCAGGTGGACGACCCGCAGCCGGCATCGACGAGCGTGCGCTGCGAGCGCTCCAAGCTCGCCGCCTTGGAGCTCTCCGTGCAGATGTCGCTGCGCCTGCGCCAGCCGCCGACGGGCGCTCGCCTGGAGGCCTGGCAGCGCATCTGCGAGCAGCTCGCCGCGCGCGGCATCCAGACCGATCCGGCGACGCTGCACGCCGCGAGCTTTCGCCTCGTTGCGGACGACGAGCTGCGCGCCGCCCAGCAGGCCGTCTGGCCGACGTAGCGCGACGGGACAACCTTTTCGCCGGGCGACCGCCGCAAGCGCGGCGACCTCCGGCGACGTCACATGAGCAGGCTCGCGCCGATCGCCCCGCCGAGATCGCCGAGCGCGGCGACGACGACCGGCGGCGGGCGGTCGCTGAAGAACAGGTGCGGCAGCATCGCCGCCGCGATGCGGTCGGCGTAGGGCTGCCCCAGCCGCACGCCGAGCCCGCCGCCGAGGATGATGATCTCCACGTCGAGGACGTTGTCGCACGAGGCGACGCCGGCGCCGAGCATCGCGACCGCGCGGTCGATGAGCTTCGTCGCAAGCGGATCCTGGCGCTCGAGCGCCGCCGCCCAGATCCCGCTCGTAAGCCGCTCGCGGCCACGTTTGCGGGCGATCTTGAACAGCTCGGTGTGCTCGCCCTTGTCGTGCAGCTCGCGCGCGTGGCGTTCGAGCGCGTTGCGCCCGGCGTAGGCCTCGACGCAGCCGCGCCGCCCGCATGGGCAACGCGCGCCGTCGACCTTCACGACGACGTGGCCGATCTCCCCCGCGCCGCCGCGCCCGAGCCAGGGCTTGCCGCCGAGCACGATCCCGCCGCCGACGCCGGTACCCCAGAACACGCCGAGCATCGAGTCGTGGCCGCGTCCCGCACCGAGCGCGGCCTCCGCGTCCGTCGCCACCTGGACGTCGTTGCCGAGCACCACGGGCGTGTGCAGGCGCTTGCGCAACTCTTCGCCGAGCGGGTACATCCCGGCCCAGTCCGGCAGGTTGCGGGCGCTGGTGACCGTCCCGGCCGCCGCATCGACCGTCCCCGGCGAGCCGATGCCGGCGTGCGCCAGGTCGGCCGTCTCGACGCCCGCGGCGGCGGCCGCCGCGCGCAGCGCCCCGGCGATCACGTCCGCGACGCCCGCGGGGCTGCCGGTCGTCGGCGTGGGTCGCCGCGCCTGCCCGAGGACGACGTGCTCGGCATCGACGACGACGGCCTGGATCTTCGTGCCGCCGAGGTCGATGCCACCGCGCAGGGACATCAGCACGCGGCCTCGAGCTCGCTGGCGCGGAACGGGTGGCGGCCGATCACGTCGATGCGAGCGTCGATCTGCATCGCCACAACCGTAGTGCTCCGCGCGCGCGGAGCCCTGTGCGGCCGCTACGATCGCCCGCGTGCCCTACTTCCTGAGGATCGAAGGCATCGCCGGCGAGAGTACGGACGCCAAGCACAAGGGCGAGATCGAGGTCGAGTCGTTCTCGTGGGGCGTGGCGCAGAGCGCGGCGCCGGCGCCGGGAGCCGGCGGCGGGGCGGGCCGGGCGTCCTTCGAGGACCTCAACGTCGTCACGCCCTTCAGCCGTGCCAGCCCGCGGCTGATGCAGGCCTGCGCGACGGGAGAGCATCTGCGCTCCGCGGTGCTGACGGGGCGCCGCAGCGGCGGCAAGGCGCAGTTTGAGTTCATGACGCTGACGCTGTCCGACGTCCTCGTCAGCGCCTACCGCTCGAGCGCTGCCAGCGCCGACAGGGTGATCCCGGGCGACGAGTTCTCGCTCGCGTACTCCAAGCTGCAGATCGAGCATGTGGCGCAGGCGCCGACCGGCGCCGCGGGCGACTCGACCGTCGCCGGCGTTGACGTGGCGCCCGACCAGAAGCTCTGATCCCGGACGCGATGGCCGACGCGTCCCCCTACGACGCGGTCCTGTACCCGGCCCGCGCGTTCAACCAGACCCACCCCGACCGGCTCGCGACGCTGGCGGCGCTGCTTGGCGTCGCGGCACCGCCGCCGGACGCATGCCGCGTGCTGGAGCTCGGCTGCGGGGCCGGCGGCAACCTCCTGCCGATGGCGCTCGCGCTGCCCGGCTCGACCTTCGTCGGCATCGACACGTCGCGCCGCGCGATCGAGCGCGCGCAGGCCACGACCGACAGCCTCGGCCTGACGAACATCCGCTTCGAGCAGATCTCGATCGAGGACCACGACGTGCCCGCCGGCGGCGTGGACTACGTCCTCGCGCACGGCGTCTTCTCCTGGGTGCCGGAGGCCGTGCGCGAGCGCCTGCTCGCGCTCTGCGGCGCCGCGCTGTCGCCGACTGGCGTGGCGTACGTCAGCTACAACGCGCTGCCCGGCGGCCACCCGCGGCAGACGCTGCGCGAGATGCTCGCCTACCACGTCGACGCGATCGAGCAGCCCGAGCAGCGGATGACGGCCGCGCGGGGGTTCCTGCGGCTGCTCGGCGCCGCGGCGGAGGCCGACGGCGAGCTGGCCAGGACGCTCGGTCCGGAGGCGCGCCGGCTCGCCGAGCACGTCGACGGGCTGTTCTTCCACGACACGCTGGCGGAGGTCAACCACCCGCTGTACTTCCACGAGTTCGTCGCGCAGGCCGCCGCGCACGGGTTGCAGTACCTGACCGAGGCCGAGTTCTCCGAGACCCAGCTCGGCGCGCTGCCCGAGCAGCTGCAGCAGGCGCTGCTGACGATCTCAGACCCGCTGCGGCGCGAGCAGTACCTCGACTTCCTCAAGGAGCGGATGTTCCGCCAGACGCTGCTCGTGCGCGACGCGATCGCGCTGGACCGCACGCCGCAGCCGCGGCGGCTTGCGCCGCTGGCGGTCTCCGCGCCGCTGTGCTGGGATGAGGACGAGGCCGCTGGCCGCGTGACCTTCACCGGCCCCGGCGGCGCCCATCTGACGACGGACCATCCGCTCGTGATCGGCGTGCTGCAGAGGATCGGCGCGGCCTGGCCCGCCGCGCCGTGGATCTCGCAGCTCGGCTCCCCGCAGGAGCTGCCGGCGATCTGCGACGCGCTGCTGCGCTGCTTCGCCGCCAATCTCGTGCGGCTGCACGTCCACCCGCCGGCGCTCAGCACGGTCGCGCCGGACAAGCCGCACGTCAGCGCGCTCGCGCGGCTGCAGGCGACGCACGGCGAGCTGCTGACGACGGCGCGCCACACCGGCATCCGCCTCGACGACGAGCTCGGCAAGCGGCTCATCAGCCTGCTCGACGGCACGCGCGACCGCGCGGCACTGCTCGACGCGCTGTCGCCCGGCGCCGCGATGCGCCGCGAGCAGCTCGCCGCGGGCCTCGAGAGCAGCCTCGAGCGGCTCGCCGGCGCCGGGCTGCTGCTGCCCGACTAGCCCTGGCCCGGCGCCGCGTTCTGCATGGCGTCCCGCTGAGGGGGTACTGGCACCGCCCAGGCATGCCACGATCCCTCGTCACGATCGGCGTCTACGAGTTCGACCTGGCGTCCTTCCGGGGCGCGTTGCGAGCACACGAGGTCGGCCTGTTGATCGACGTGCGCCAGCGTCGCGGTGTGCGCGGCGCCCGCTACGCCTGGGCCAACGCCCGGCGCCTGCAGGAGGCGCTGGCCGAAGCCGGCATCGCCTACAGCCATCATCGCGAGCTGGCCCCGACGACCGAGCTGCGCCGGCTGCAGTACGCCGCCGACGATCGCGTCGGCGAGGGCAAGCGCTCGCGCACGCAGCTCGATCCGCAGTACAGCGAGCGCTACACGCGCGAGATCCTCGACGCGGCCGACCTGGACGCGCTCGTCGCCGAGTTGCCGGCGGACGCCGCCTCCGCGCTGTTCTGCGTGGAGACGGACCCCGAGGCCTGCCACCGCTCGCTGATCGCCGCACGGTTGCACGACCGCTACGGCCTGCCCGTCACCCACGTACGGCCGGCTCAGCGCGCGCCGGCGACGAGTTCGAGCCGCAGCCCGTCGGGGTCCAGCAGGTAGGCCGCGTAGTACGTCGGCCCGTACTGCGGCCGCATGCCGGGCTGCCCGTCGTCGCTGCCGCCGCTGGCCAGGCCCGCCTCGTAGCCGGCGTTCACGGCCGCCCGGCCCGCCGCGGCGAGCGCGACGTGCCCGTAGCCCGGGGCCGGCAGGCGACCGCGGGCGACGATCCAGAACTGCTCGTGGTCGCGCCCGTAGGCGATCGCCCGATCGCTCTCGAACGTGCGCCGCGCGCCGAGCGCGTGAAAGATCGCGTCGTAGAAGCGCGCCGAGCGGGCGAGGTCGGAGACCTCGAAGCCGATGTGGACGATCATCGCGTCGAGCGTCCCACATCGCGGTGCGCGACCTCGACCTCGACGTCGTCGCGGGCGCGCAACCGGTGCGCGAGCGCCTCGGCGATGGCGACCGAGCGGTGGCGCCCACCGGTGCAGCCGACGGCGATCGAGAGGTGCGCCTTGCCCTCGGCGATGTACTCGGGGATGAGGAAGTCCAGCAGCGGCCCCAGCCGCTCGTAGAACGCCTCGAGCTTGCCATCGCGCGACATGTGCTCCACGACCTGCGGATCGAAGCCCGTCAGTGGGCGCAGCTCGGCCTGCCAGTGCGGGTTGGGCAGGAAGCGCATGTCCAGGACCATGTCGCTGTCGCGCGGCAGCCCGTGCTTGTGGCCGAACGACGTCAGCGTGACGGCGAGCTTCGAGCGCCGCTGGCGCGGCAGGAACTCGTCGGCGATGCGGCGGCGCAGCGTCGCCGCGGCGATCCCGCTCGTGTCGAGCACGAAGTCCGCGCGCGCCTTGATGCTCTGCAGCGCCGCACGCTCGGCGGCGATCCCCTGCACGACCGATCCCGTCGGGCTCAGCGGATGGCGCCGGCGTGTCTCCTTGTAGCGCCCCAGCAGCGTCTCCTCGTCGGCGTCGAGGAACAGCACGCGGTGCGCGACGCCACGCTCGGCGAGGGCGTCGAGCATGCCCCCGAGCGTCTCGAACAGCTCGCGCGCGCGGACATCGGAGACGACCGCTGCGCGCCGCACCTTCGAGCCGGCGTGGACCAGCAGGTCGACGAGGCCGCGGATCATCTCGGGCGGCAGGTTGTCGACGCAGAAGTAGCCGTCGTCCTCGAAGACGTTCATCGCCGTCGACTTGCCTGCCCCGGAGAAGCCCGTGATGACGACGAGGTCCTCGAGGCTCCTCGTGGCTGCCCCCCCATCCGCGACGGTCACGCTCGCAACTATGCCGGTCGGAGCGGTCATCCACTGGTCCTATTCAGATATGCGTAGAGGTCGCGGGCGATCTTGGACGGCAGGCCGGGCACCGCCTGAAGCTCCTCGCGCGTCGCGCCGAGCATCGCCTCCGGCGAGCCGAAGTGCGTGAGCAGGGCGCGCTTGCGCTTCGGGCCGACGCCCGGCAGGCCGTCGAGCACCGATTCGGTCATCTGGCGGTCGCGGCGCTGGCGGTGATGGGTGATCGCGAAGCGGTGCGCCTCGTCGCGCAGCCGCTGCAACAGCTGCAGCGCGGGCGTGTCGTGCGCGAGCCGTAGCGGCGCGTGCTGACCGGGCACGAAGACCTCCTCGAGCTGCTTGGCCAGCGCGATGACCGCCACGCCGCGCTCGCGAAAGCCCTCCAGCGCCCGCATGCCGGCCGCCAGCTGGCCGGGCCCGCCGTCGATCACGATCAGCGACGGCAGCGTCGCGAAGGACTCGTTGCGCTTGGGGTCGTTCGGGCTCAGGTCCTGCTCGGTCTCCCAGCGCGCCAGGCGCCGCCCGAGCACCTCCTCCATCGCCGCGAAGTCGTCGGGCACGCCCTCGGTCGTGGAGCGCACGTTGAAGCGCCGGTAGTCGCTCTTCTTCGGCGCCCCGCCCTCGAAGACGACCATCGACGCGGTCGTGTTCGTCCCCATGAGGTTCGAGATGTCAAAGCACTCGATCCGCAGTGGCAGCGCGTCGAGGCCGAGCGCCTCCTGCAGGCCGTCGAGGGCCTCGACGCGCTGCTGGCGGCGGCGCTCGTCCTTCAGGCGCTCCTGGTCGAGCGCGAGCGCCGCGTTGCGCTCGGCCATCTCGAGGATCCGGCGCTTGTCGCCGCGCTCGGGCACCCGCACCTCGACCCGGGTCCCGCGCAGCTCGGTCAGCACCTCGCCGAGGACGTCGAGCTCGACCACGTCGCGCTGGACGAGCACCTGCGGCGGGACCGCCATCGCGTCGCCGTAGTACTGCAGGAGGAACTCCTCGGCGACCTCACCGATCCCGTAGCCGGCCTCGTTGGACAGATAGAACGACTGGCGGTCGGAGAGCACGCCGTCGCGGATCTGGAAGACCTGCGCGTTGGCGTCGGTGCCGTCGACGGCGATCGCGACGGCGTCGACCGTCCCGACCGACTCGTTGGCGACGCGCTGGCGCTCGAGCAGCGAGCGCACGGCCTTCAGGCGGTTGCGTTCCAGCGCCGCCTGCTCGAACTCCTGCGTGGCGGCGGCGTCGTGCATGCGCTGCTCGAGGTCGCGCTCGATCTGGCGATAGCGCCCCGAGAGAAAGTCCACGACGCCGTCGATCGCCGCGCGGTACTCCTCCTTGGACTGATAGCCGACGCACGGCGCGCCGCAGCGCTTGATGTAGAAGTCCAGGCACGGCGAGCCGCTGCGCCGCCCGGGGTCGGGCCCGTTGCAGGAACGGAAGGCGAAGACCTTCTGCAACAGGTCGAGCGTCCCCCGGACCTTCTTGGCGTTGGAGTACGGCCCGAAGTACAGCCGGTCGCGGCGGTGGCGCTCACGCGTGAAGTACACGCGCGGGAAGTCCTCGTCCATCGAGATGGCGAGGAACGGATAGGACTTGTCGTCGCGCAGCCGGATGTTGAAGCGCGGCTTGTACTGCTTGATGAACTGGTTCTCGGTGAGCAGCGCCTCGGCTTCGGAGGCGACCAGCAGGAAGTCGATCTGGTGTGCCATGTCCACCATCTCGACCGCGCCGCGGGTAACGCGGTTTGAGAAGTGGCCCGCGACGCGCTTGCGGATCGACTTGGCCTTGCCGACGTAGATGACCTTGCCGTCCGCGTCGCGAAACAGGTAGACGCCCGGCCCGTCGGGCAGGCTGCGGCGCTGGTCGCGCAGGCGCGTGGAGGCGGTCGATGAGGTGGTCGCGGCCACCGTTCGAGCATAGATCGGCGCACGGGCGACCCCTCGTCCGTCAACCCGCCTGGTGGATACGATGTGCGCGGCCACGCCGGTCGGGGCTCACGCCTTGCCGCCAACGCGGTCATGCTTTTGTCGGAGTACCGCCGGGCCCCTCTCGGAGCTCGCCGTGGCACCGGTCTCATCCCCTTTCAGGCAGTTGGGAGCAGCCCGATGGCAGACGAGCCCGTCACGAACGAGCAGGGCACCCTGAGTGCGATCCCCACGAGATGGTGCGCATCTACAAGGACCAGTTCGGACGTGGCCCGACGAAGACGCGCACGGTGTGGGCGCGCCCTGACATCCTGCTCGTGACGCTCGAGCAGACCTTCACGCCCGCGGAGCGGCGACTTCGCGAACTGGGTGAGCACGCACGGCTGCGCGAGCTGCGCATGCTGTTTCAGTACGCCGACGCGAAGCTCTTCTGCGAGCCGATCGAGCGACTCACCGGCCGCACGGTGCGCGCGTTCGTCAGCGGCATCGACACGGACTCCGACCTCGCCAGCGAGTTGTTCGTGCTGCACCCGCCGGGCTTCGACGGGCCGTCGCGGAGCGAGCTCTCGTCTGGCTGAACATGCGCCTGACGCACCGGGCGGTCCCGGTGGCCGCGTCATCACATAGTGAAATACGACTTTCGAGGGTTCGTTCCAGCTTCGTGCGATCGCGTTGCATTGTTGTCACACCTGGTGGGCGCGTGCACATGCGCTAAGGTACAGCCATCAACTGGATGGGGCCGGAGGATCGTCGAGACTCGTGGCTCAGCCGTCTGGAGGCCGGGATGGCCGACGTTCCGTCAGGCGAACCACCCGTGGATCGCACGAACGGCGCAGTCGAAGGAACGCACGAACGCGTCAGCCGCTCGGCGCGCATGCCCGGTGTCCCCGAGCAGACCATCGCCGACACCGAACAGACGCTGGCGGACGCCGATCAGACGAGCGCCGACAGCGATCAGACCAGCGCCGACCGTGACCAGATCGCCTCCGATCGGGACCAGGCCGCGGCCGATCGCGACGTCGCGGACGGCGTTGATCCAAGCCGGCACGAGCTCAGCCGCGACCTGCGCCTGCGCTCCGCGGACGAGCGCGAGCAGACCGCGGAGACGCGACTCGACACCGCTGACCAGCGCGATGCGGGCGCACGCGACCGCGATCTCAGCGCGCTCACGCGCGACCAGGCGGCGGCCGCGCGGGACCACGCGACGTCCCAGCGCGATCAGGTCGACGAGCTCGGGCACGACGACGACGACGCTCGCGCGCACACGGGCGTTCACATCCGGCGGGCCGCCGACCTGCGCAAGCGCGCCGCGCATGATCGCGCCGAGGCCGCCGAGGCCGCCGAGGCCGCCGAGCATCGCGCGCTGGCTGCGGAGGACCGCCGGGCCGCGCTGCAGGACCGCGAACAGGCGGCTCGCGACCGTCTCCAGGCGCTCGCGGACCGCCAGGAGCTCGCGCGCCAGCTCGCGGTCGCCGAGACCGACGCCCTGACCGGCGTGCGCACGCGGGCAGCCGGCCTGACCGACCTCGACCACGAGCTCGATCGCTGCCGCCGAAACGGCGGCGTGCTCGTCGTCGCGTACATCGATGTCGTGGGGCTGAAGGCGGTCAACGACAGCGCGGGGCACGCGGAGGGCGACGCGCTGCTCAAGCGCGTCGTGGCGTTCATCCAGTCGCACCTGCGCTCCTATGACCTGATCATCAGGCTCGGCGGCGACGAGTTTCTCTGCGCGATGTCGAACATGACGCTGCCCGAGGCCCGCGAGCGCTTCGGGATGGTCGCGCGGGCACTGACGAGTTCCGCGGACGGCGGCGCGATCCGCGCGGGCTTCGCCGAACTCACAGACCACGGGAGCGCCGCCGAGCTGATCGCGCGCGCCGACGCAGAGCTGCTCGCCACCCGCCCCTGAACTCGAGCGCCGCCCCCCGCCAGGTGCCGGCCGGCCGTCGTCGTGATCGGGCCGCTCAGATGAACGTTGCAGTCCGCTGGACGACGGCGTAGTGTCGCGCCAGGTTCTGAGCGTCTCTTGAGGGGGAAGTGCGATGCGGGATGCGGGCAGGGTGGTCCTCGTGGCGATGGCGTTCGCGCTCGGGCTCGGCGGCCCGGCCGCGGCCGACGGTCCAGGCGTCGGGACGCCCGCCGTCGTGACGCTCGGCGACTCGGCGATCTCCGGCGAGGCGGGCCGGTGGGCGGGCAACACGAACGGCGATCCTGCGCGCGTCGACGCCCTCGGCGCGACGGCGTACTGGGACACGCCGACCGGCGAATCGATCGCCGGCTGCCATCGTTCGAAGGCCGCACAGGCGTTCATCGGCGGCGGCGTGGTCGGCTACAACCTCGCCTGTTCGGGCGCGCGTACCGCGACGCACGGCACGGCTCCCGGCGAGAGCTTCAAGCCCGGCGTCGACTTCTACTCCGATGCGCAGGGGCGCGTCGGGCAGGCGCGCGCGCTGCAGTCGCTCGCGGCGACGAGCAATGTCAAGGCGGTCGTCGTGATGATCGGCGCCAACAACTACGGCTTCGCCGACATCGTCACGCGCTGCGTGACCAACTGGGTCACCTCGCCGTCGTGGTTGAAGAACTACTGCTCCGACGACAGCGACATGACCTCACGGTTCACGGCCGCACGGATCGCCAGTGAGACGACGAACGTGCGCAACGCGCTGCTGCGCGTGCGCGACGCGATGGCGAACGCCGGCTACAGCACCTCGCAGTACACGATCCTCGCCCAGACGTACTGGTCGCCCGTGCCGCCCGGATCGGGCTTTCGCTATCCGGAGAGCGGCTGGACGCGCCAGTCGGTCGGCGGCTGCGGCGTCTGGAACCGCGACGCCGACTGGGCCAACAACGTCGTCGTCAACGCGCTCAACTCGACGACGCGCAACGCGGCGACGACGAGCGGGCTGTCGAACGTCACGGTGCTCGACATGCAGCCCGCGCTGAACGGCCGGCGCCTGTGCGAGAACACGGTCGGGCTGCTCGAGGAGCGCGGCGTCACGTCGTGGATGAGCCCGGGCGCCGTCGACAAGACCGAGTGGGTCGCGCAGATCCGAACCACGTCGACGGTGTTCGGGCCCTACCAGCTGCAGGAGGCAAGTCACGCGAGCTACTGGGGCCAGCTGGCGATGCGCAACTGCCTGCGGCTGGCCTACAACGGCGGTGCCGTGCAGGGCGGCGCGTGCGTCCGGGTGGCCGACGGCCTGACCGCACGCGGCGAGCCGCAGATGGGGTTGCAGTAGGGGTGGGCCCGGCCGGGGTGCTCGGCGGTCGTGGGTGGCCGGCGAGCGTGAACTCGCGTTCGCCTGGGAATGGGTGGCCGGCGAGCGTGAACTCGCGTCGGCCCGGGCATCAGGGCACCATGCCGAGCATCATGCGCTCCATCCTCGCCGCCACGGCCACCGCCGTCCTCGCGATCATCGCCGCCTCACCCGCGGCGCGGGCCGCCGAGCCGTCCACGTCGATCGGCCGCGGCGGTGCCGCCACGACGGTCGACCGGCTCGCCACCGCGGCTGCGATCGACACGCTGCGCCGAGGCGGCAACGCGACCGACGCCGCGGTCACGGCGGCAGCCGTGCTGGGCGTGACCGAACCGTTCTCGTGCGGGATCGGCGGCGGCGGCTTCATGGTCTCCTACGACGCCCGGAGGCGCGCGGTCTCGACGAACGACCACCGCGAGCGCGCACCGCAGGCGATGGCGCCCGACGCGTTCTTCGAGAACGGCGCCGCGCTGGGGTTCAACGACGCGCGCTACAGCGGCCTCTCGGTGGGGGTCCCGGGCACGGTGCTCGGCTGGTCGCGCGTGCTGCGCAGGGACGGGACGATCTCGCTCGCCGAGGCGCTCGCGCCGGCGATCCGCGTCGCGCGCGAGGGCTTCGTCGTCGACGAGACCTTCGCGGCCCAGACGCAGGAGAACATCGACTACTTCGACGACGTGCCGGCGACCGCCGCGCTGTATCTCGATCCCGACGGCAGCCCGCGTGATGTCGGCACGGTGTTGCGCAACCCGGATCTCGCCCGCACCTACGAGCTGATCGCGAAGCGCGGCGCCAAGCGTGGCTTCTACGACGGGCCGATCGTCCAAGCGATCGTGAAGACCGTCCGCACCCCGCCCGTCGGACCGGCGGCGAACCACGTCTTCCGGCCCGGCGTGATGGACGCCGGGGATCTGCGCAGCTACACCGCGCCGCAGCGTGCGCCGGTGCAGTCGAGCTACCGCGGCCTCGACGTCTTCGGCATGGGCCCGCCGTCGAGCGGCGCGTCGACCGTGGCCGAGGCGCTGAACATCCTCGAGGACCACGACTTGCGCACGCTGCCGCGCGCCGACGCGCTGCACCTGGAGCTCGAGGCGGCGCGCCTGGCCTTCGCCGACCGCGGCGCCTACGTCGCTGACCCGGACTTCTACGACGTCCCGTTGGCCGGACTGATCTCCAAGCCGTTCGCCGCGACGCGGCGTGCCCTGATCGGCCAGACCGCTGCGGCGAGCCCGGTCGCGCCCGGTGACCCGTACCCGTTCGGCGGCGCCGGCGCCGGCGCCGGCGAGGCCTCGGTGACATCCACGCGTGCGGGCACGACGACGCACCTCACGGTCGCCGACAGGCGCGGCGACGTCGTGTCGTACACGTTCACGATCGAGTCCACCGGCGGCGCCGGGCTCGTGGTGCCGGGTTACGGCTTCCTGCTCAACAACGAGCTGACCGACTTCAACTACAACTCCACGACGCATCCCAACCGCGTCCAGGGCGGCAAGCGTCCGCGCAGCTCGATGGCGCCCACGATCGTCCTGCGCGACGGGCGACCCTGGCTCGCGCTTGGGTCACCGGGCGGCTCGACGATCATCACGACGGTGCTCGGACTGCTCGTCGAGCGCATCGATCTGGGCAGCACGCTGCCGGCGGCGATCGCCGCCCCGCGCGCGAGCCAGCGCAACACGCCGGCGACGGCCGCCGAACCAGCCTTCATCGGCTCGCCGGACGCCAGCGCGCTGGGTGCTCGCGGACACGCGTTCGCGCCGATGCCGGAGATCGGCGCCGCCACGGGGATCGAGTTTCTCGGCCGCCACCGGTTGGTTGCCGCCGCCGAGCCCGTGCGGCGCGGCGGCGGCAGCGCGCTCGTCGTGCGGCCGAGCAAGTAGTCGCTGGCACAACCGACCACATTGGTATAGTTGCGCTAGCAAGCAACTAGCTCTCCGCCTTCGCAAAGGACGGGCCATGAACCTCGACGGCATCCACCACATCACCGCGATCACCGGCGACGCGCCACGCAACGTCGACTTCTACACACGCGTGCTCGGCCTGCGGATGACCGCGAAAACCGTCAACCAGGACGATCCCAGCGTCTATCACCTCTTCTACGGCGACGAGAACGCACAGCCCGGCGCCGATCTGACGTTCTTCGAGTACCCAGGCGCGATCCCCGGCCGTCCCGGCGCGGGCATGGTGCACCGCATCGTGTGGCGCGTCGCGTCGCCCGAGGCGATCGACTTCTGGGCGGCGCGGCTCGGCGACGACGGCGCGGCGACGGAGCGCGGCGAAGGCGGCAGCCTGCTCTTCGCCGACCCGGAGGGGCTCCGCCACGAGCTGATCGTCGACGACAGCGGCGACGAGCCGCTCGTCGCAGAGCACCCTGAGATCCCGGCCGCGCTCGCGCTGCAGGGCTTCGAGGGCGTACGCGCCTACAGCGCCCATCCGCAGGGCAGCGCGCTCGTGCTCGAGCGCGTCATGGGCGCCACCCGGCGCGAGGCTGACAGCGACACGTTCGAGCTGCGCGGCGAGCGTCGCGGCGGCTGGATCGCCTGGGATCCCGCACCGGAGGAGCACGGCCGCCAGAGCGCGGGCACCGTCCACCACGTCGCCTGGGCGACGACCGACGCCGACATGCAGAGCTGGATCGACACCGTGACGAACGCCGGCATCCCGAACTCGGGCTACATCGACCGCCACTACTTCCACTCGCTGTACTTTCGTGAGCCCGGCGGGGTGCTCTACGAGCTCGCGACGCGCGAGCCCGGCTTCACCGTCGACGGCCCGGTCGAGGAGCTCGGCACGCAGCTCATCCTGCCGCCGTTCCTCGAGCCGCGCCGCGCGGAGATCGCCGCCCGCCTGACCCCGCTGCCCGACCCGCGCGCCGGCTGGAAGCCGGCCGGGTCGGCGCGCTCGTAGGCCTGTCAGCTCACGAGTCGCACCTCCAGGCCGCCGCCGGCGACCGCCTCGCCGGCCCCGCCGAGCAAGCCCAGGATCCGCGCGACGTAGCCCCGCGTCTCGGGATACGGCGGGACGCAGGCGCAGGCGGCGACGGGCGCGGGACCGGCGTTGTAGGCGGCCAGCGCGAGCGGCACGGAGCCGAACCGGCGCAGCAGGTCGCGCATGAGGTGCGCCTGGGCGTCGATCGACGCCTCGGCGTCGAACGGGTCGCGCAGCCCCAGCGCGGCCGCGGTGCCCGGCATGAGCTGCGAGATCCCCTGCGCCCCCGCCGGTGAGCGCGCGAACGGGTTGAAGTTCGACTCGGCCATGACCTGCGCCGCCAGCAGCGCCGCCGAGACGTTCCAGCGCTGCGCGGCCCGCGCGAGCGGCACGCTGAACCGAGCGGGGACGAACGACGGGATCGCGCGCTCCGTCTCCCCGTCCGCCCCACCGGCTCGGGTGCGGAAGCCGACGGAGGACGTGCCGGCATTAAGCGTGAAGCCGTAGTGCCAGGGCTCCCACGAGTAACGCTGCGTGAAGTGAAAGCGCTTGGCGTGGGCGGCCAGCCAGCGGTAGGCGGCGGGCGGCCCGAGGTCGAGCTCGGTGGCCAGGCGATGCAGTGACCTACCCGGTGCGGCAACCCACTTCGGGTCCGGATGGCGCGCGAACAGCGCCGCCTGCTCGGCGTTGGAGCGAAAGCCGCTGACGACGACGAGCGCGACGCCGTCCCGGCGGGCCGCCGCCTGCATGCGGTCGAACGCCACGGCGACGTCGGGCCGCATCGGCTTGCCCTGGCGCTGCGCCAGCGGGCCGCGGTACTCGCCGGCGCCGGCGGCCTCGAATGCCAGATCCGCGGGCGGAGCGAGCTCGGCCTCCGCGCGCGCCCCCGCGGCGACGCGCTCGCCTCCCCCCAGCTCGATCGCGTCGCGCACATCGACCCGCACACGTACCGGGGCAAACGTGGCGCTGTCAGGGAAGCTCACGCGTACGTTGCGAGCGCCGTTGCGACGGGCGGTCGCGAGCGCCGTCCGGCGACCGCGCCGCAGGTACTCCGAGCGCTCGACGTGGGCGGCGTTCGCGCGGCCGTAGAGCAGCGGCGGCTCGAACAGGCCCGCGTAGGCCTCGTGCATCGCGCGTGCGCCCGCGAGCGCCGCGAGATCCGCCGCGCGCTGCTCGTCGCTCTGGACGCCCACGACGCGCGCGATGACGCCGAGCACGAGCGCCCCGAGCAGCAAGGCCAGCGTCAGCCCGAGTAGCAGGATCGTCGCCTGGCCCGCCTCGGAATGGTCGCGATCGCAGCGCATCACGACAGCGCCTCGACCGGCACCGCCAGAGCACGGCGCGCAGAGGGCAGCAGCGCCACGCCCGCAGCCGCGAGCGAGCGACCCGGATGTGCCGGCGGGACCTCGCAGGTGACGGCGCGCTCCAGACCGGCGACGGCGAGCCGCGCCAGCGCCGGATCGGCGCCTGGTGCCACCGCGATAACGACGAGATCCTGCGCCTGCAGCAGCGCGTCGAACGCGGCCGCGCGCGGTCCGGCGAGCGCGAGCACGGTCGGCGCCGCGCCCGCGGCGGCCGTCACGCGCAACACCTCGGCGGCCGCATCCTCGCACCGCGCGGAGAGCCGCACGACGACGAGCCGACCCGAGCCGCTGGCGGCGTGCCCGCGCGCGGCCAGCGCGCGGACGAGGCGGGCCGCCGCCGGCAGCGCCGGCGCGCGCCACAGCGCGCGGGCAGGGGCGAGCGACCACACGCAGACCACCGCGGTGGCGGCGCGCTCGCGCCGCGCGAGCGCGAGGGCGAGGCCGGCGGCGAGCGCGGGTGCGTCGCCGGCGGGCGCCAGCAGCGCGACGGACGCGGGCGTGCGCGGCGGGGTGACCGCGCACGCCCGGGTCGGCGGACCACCGGGGGTGATGGTGTCCGCACGCCGTCCGCGCCCTTTGTCGCGGGTCAGGCCATCCTGCGGGGCGCGCCCGTCGGCGGGCGCCACGAAGTGCTCGGTGATGCGGCGCGCGAGGCTCATCGCGGTGCCGGGCCGGCGTGCGCCTCGCCGGTCGTCTCGAGCATCCCCGCCAGTCCGGGCACGAACGCCCGCGGCCGCACGCGCACGCGCACGCGGCGCTGGTCGACTCGCACGCGCAGACGCCCGCGCGACCACCCGGGTACCGCGTCGCGGGTCGCAGCCTCAGGGTCGGCGCCCTGCAGCAGCGCGACGGCGCCGGCCGCGGCGGCGTGGTCGGCAAGCTCACGGGCCGCTCCGGCGGCGAGCACCTGTGCGACCGCGAGCACGACGGCGACGATGAGCGGCACGATTGCCACGAACTCGACCGAGGCCTGTCCGCACTCACCGCGCGCGGGCACGATCATCCCTTTGGTCCTGCAGCCGCGCGCGGGCGACGACGGTGGTCAGCCGGTCAGGGCCGACGATCGCCGGCACCGCGATCGCGACGCGCACGCCGCCAGATCGTTCGCGACGCACCACGAGACCGCGCTCCAGGCGCGCCGGCAGCACGCGCCGGGCGGCGGCGCGCTCGTCCGTTCCGACGGCGCTCGCGCGTGCCGCCGCGCGGGCCGCCGAGCCGGCGAGCCACACGGCCTGCCCGGTGACGACGCCCTGCCAGAGCAGACCCGCGAAGACGGCCACGAGCGGCAGCAGCGCGACGAGCTCGACGGAGGCCTGGCCGAGCTCGCTGCCGGTACGGCGGGTGACGGGCATGCCCGGCAGCCTCGCGCGGTGCGTGTAACGGATCTACGCGCGCGTGTGACAAATGACACGCGCCCGTGTCACGAGATCGCGCAGCAGCGGCGACCGCCTACGAGCTCAGGTGTACGAGCGGTGGCGCTGCCACACGAGGTACAGCGTGTACGACGCGGCGCCGATCAGCGCGATCCAGGCGACGGCGCCGGCGCCGGTCTCGAACAGCCGCCGCGAGGCCGCCACCGTCACGACCGCGACGCCGATCGCCGCGTAGAGCGCGAAGCGCCAGACGTCGCCGAGCGCGAAGATGTCGCCACGGAAGTTGCGATAGAGGATCCCGCAGCCCAGCGCCATCAGCACGATGAAGATCGCGTTGAGCAGCTGCATGACGAAGTCCGCGCCGTCTCCGCCGCCCGGCACGAGCCAGACGACGAGCCCGAGCAGGACGATGACGCCGATGTTGCGTGCGGTCTCGATCGACACGCCGTAGAGGCTAATGCACCCGCAGGGTCAGGCGAACGCGCGGACCTTGTGTCCGGCCGCGCTGCGCGCAGGCGACGCGGGCGCGCCATCGGCAGCAGCGTTCGCAGGCGCCGGGGCTGCCGCCACGGCCGCGGCGGCGGCCACCACGGGCGCGACCGTGATCTCGCCGGCGCTCGCGTCAGCCTGGGCCGCGGCGACCGCGAGCTCCGCCTCGACCGCCAGCTCGGCCGCGAACCGGTAGCCCACGCCGAAGTGGGTGTGGATGTAGTTCCACTCCGGCGAGAAGCGCTGCAGCTTGGAGCGCAGCTTGCGCACGAAGACATCGACCGAGCGGTCGCCGTGGGCCATCGTGTAGCCCCACACGCGCTGGTAGATCTCCTCGCGCTCGAGCACGCGTCCGTCTGCCGCGGCCAGCAGCTGGATGAGCTCGAACTCGCGCCGCGTCAGATCGATCGAGCGGCCGTGCGCGAAGGCCTGGAACTGGTCGGCGCGGATCTCGATCTCGCCCGCCAGCACCGCGTCCGCGGCGGTGGCGGCCTGCGACCTCCGGCGGCGCCGCGCGACGGCCTCGACGCGCGCGATCAGCTCCTCCGGGTGGCACGGCTTCGTCACCCAGTCGTCGGCACCGAGGCGCAGGCCGCGCACGCGCTGGGCGACGGTGGACTGCCCGGTACAGACCACGAGGGGCAGCGCGGGCAGCTCCTTGGTCACGAGCTCGAGATACGGCCAGGCGTTCTGACCGAGCAGCGCGAGGTCGACGACGAACGCGCCGAGGCGCATCGCGACGAGCCGCTCGACGGGTACGGCGCCCGTCAGGACGACGTGCTCCCACCCGAGTCGGTCCAAGCGCTTCGTCAAGACCTGCACGAAGCCGGTGTCGCCGTCACTTACGGCGACGCGCAGCGCGTCTGCTGCGGCGATGTTCGTATCAGTCATGTCTCGGACAATGGTACGAGCGCGGACCCCCGCACACCTAGCGTCGAGGGCCTGCGGTCACAGGATGTTCACATTGCGATCCGCCCAACCTGGGCGGAACTCAGCGCGTCGAGACATGCGACGCGTCAGAGAACTCGCGAAACAGCCCGGTCACCACGAACGCCGTCTGCTCGCCGATGTCGACGGCGTTGTCGCCGATACGTTCGAACGCGCGCGCGACCATCGTCATGATCATCGCCCATTCGCGGACGTCCTCGTCGGCGCCGGCCTGCAGCGCGAGCTTGAAGATCTCGCGGTTGAGGCGGTTGGTCTTGGCGTCGCGCGCGACGAGATCCTCGGCCATCGGCACGTTGCGCTCGGCGAAGCTGCGCTTGCACTGGATCACCTCCGCCCGCGCGAACTGCCCCATCTGCAGGATCTTGCAGCGGATGTCGCTGTCGACCGGCGGCTCGTGACCGCTCAGCGGAATGAGCTTGGCGACGTTGACGCACTGGTCGCCCATCCGCTCGACGTGCTTGATGACATGCAACAGCGCGGCGACGAGCCGCAGGTCGCCGGCGACCGGGGCCTGCAGCGCAAGCAGCGACAGGATCCCCTGATGGACCTCCAGGTAGCGGCCGTCGAGGCGGTCGTCGTCGAGGATGACGAGTTGGGCGAGCTCGACGTCCTGGTGCTCGATCGACTCGAGCACGCGATCGAGCTGCTCGATGACCAGGTCGAGACCGCCGAGCGCGTGACGCTCGAGCCCTGCGAGCTGCTCCTGGAAATGACGACGCTCGGGCACGCCCGGTGTGGTCATCTACCCAAACTTCCCGGTCACGTATTCCTCGGTCCGCTTGTCGTCGGGCGCGGTGAAGATCTTCTCCGTCGGCGCGAACTCCACGAGCTTGCCGACGCGCTTGCCCTCCTCGAGCTTGTCGACGTTGTAGAACGCCGTCCGATCCGAGACCCGCGCCGCCTGCTGCATGTTGTGGGTCACGATGACGATCGAGTAGTTGCGCTTGAGCTCGAGCATGAGCTCCTCGATCGCGCCCGTCGAGATCGGGTCCAGCGCCGAGCAGGGCTCGTCCATAAGGATCACGTCGGGCTCGACGGCCATCGTGCGGGCGATGCACAGGCGCTGCTGCTGGCCGCCGGACATCCCGAAGGCGTTGGTCTTCAGGCGGTCCTTGACCTCGTCCCACAGCGCACCCCGGCGCAATGCGCGCTCGACGATCTCGTCCATGTCGCCCTGCATGCCCAGCACCTTGGGGCCGAAGGCGATGTTCTCGTAGATCGACTTCGGGAACGGGTTGGGCTTCTGGAAGACCATGCCGATGCG
>Ga0136615_10000151_pt1 | contig 28799 bp, 26 predicted proteins | sample AntDrymUQ2882206_2_FD_106647 | JGI IMG/M metagenome (GOLD analysis project Ga0136615, IMG submission 106647) | Polar desert sand microbial communities from Dry Valleys, Antarctica - metaG UQ288 (22.06) | ecosystem: Environmental > Terrestrial > Soil > Desert | place: Antarctica: Dry Valley... | reverse complement strand
GTGAACCTCGAGGTCGACATCGTCGCGAAGTACGTCGAGCGGATGCTGCGCGGCGGCGTCCGCACCCCCTACGCACCGGAAGGCACCTAGATGTTCGCCCCTATCACCGACGCGATCGCAGCCATCAGCCGCGGCGAGATGGTCGTGGTGGTCGACGACGCGGACCGCGAGAACGAGGGCGACCTCATCATGGCCGCCGACGCGGCCACCCCCGAGAGCCTCGCGTTCTTCGTGCGCCACACCTCCGGCGTGGTCTGCGCGCCGCTGCCCGGCGCGCGCCTGGACGCCCTCGACCTGCCGCTCATGGTCGCGCACAACACCGAGTCGCACCGCACCGCCTTCACCATCTCCGTGGACGTCCGTGAGGGCACCTCCACCGGCATCTCTGCCGCCGACCGGGCCGCGACGGTCCGCGCCCTCGCAGACCCCGGCACTGCGCCCGCCGACCTCGCCCGGCCCGGCCACATCTTCCCGCTGCGTGCGGCCGAGGGCGGCGTGCTCAAGCGGGCCGGCCACACCGAGGCCGCCGTCGACCTCGCGCGCCTCGCCGGCCGGGCGCCGGCCGGCGCGCTGTGCGAGGTGGTGAACGACGACGGGACCATGGCCCGGCTGCCCGACCTGGAGGCCTTCGCGCAGCGCCACGGCCTCGTGCTCGTGTCGATCGCCGACCTCATCGCCCACCGGCGCCGCCACGAGCGCCTGGTGCGGCGGGTCGCGGAGGCGTCGATCCCCACGCCGTACGGCCCGTTCGCCGCGATCGGCTACGAGAGCACCTACGACGGCGAGCAGCACATCGCACTGGTGCGGGGCGACATCGCGGGCAAGCCGGACGTGCTGGTGCGCATGCACTCCGAGTGCCTGACCGGCGACGTGTTCGCCAGCCTGCGCTGCGACTGCGGCACGCAGCTCAACGACGCGCTGCGCCAGATCGCCGAGGAGGGTCAGGGCGTGGTGGTCTACATCCGTGGCCACGAGGGCCGCGGCATCGGCATCATGCACAAGTTGCACGCCTACAAGCTGCAGGACGACGGCCTGGACACCGTGGAGGCGAACCTCGAGCTGGGCTTTCCGGCCGACCTGCGCGATTACGGCACCGGCGCGCAGATCCTCGTCGATCTCGGCCTGTCCACCCTGCGGCTGCTGTCGAACAACCCGGCGAAGCGCGCCGGGCTGGAGGGCTACGGCCTGGAGATCGTCGAGCGCGTGCCGCTGGAGACCACGCCGACGCAGGAGAACCTGCGCTACCTGCAGACCAAGCGTGACAAGCTGAGCCACGAGCTCGCCGACCTCGGCGAACGCACGCCGCGACTGAAGGACGTCCCATGAGGACCCACGAGGGTGGGCTGGACGGCGCCGGGTTGCGGGTGGCGCTGGTCGCCGCGCGCTTCAACGAGGTGGTCGTCGACCGGCTCGTCTCCGGCGCCCTCGACTGCCTGCGCCGCCACGGCGTGGCCGACGACGACCTCGAGCTGGCCTGGGTGCCCGGCTCCTGGGAGATCCCTGTGGTGGTGCGCCGCCTCGCGGCGACCGCGCGCTTCGACGCGGTCGTGGCGCTCGGCGCCGTGGTGCGGGGGCAGACCGCGCACTTCGAGTACGTCGCGGGCCACGTCGCTGACGTCGGCCGGATCGCCGTGGACACCGGCGTGCCGGTCACCTTTGGAATCCTTACTACCGAGACCTTCGAACAGGCGGTCGACCGGGCGGGCGGGAAGCTGGGCAACAAGGGCTGGGAGGCGGCGCTGGCCGCCATCGAGACCGCCCGGCTGCTGGCCGACCTCAAGTAGCCGCGGCTTCAAGCTGCGCCGGAGGGCCGCCGATCGTCCACAGGGACGGCTCGGCCCGGGCGCAGCGCGGCACGCGTTGAGAGAGGATGGCGGCGTGGACACCCTGCTGCTCGTCGCGTGCTTCCTCCTGGGCCTCGCCGCCGGCTCGTTCGGCAACGTCGTGATCGCACGTGTGCCCGCGGGCGGGTCGGTCGTGCGCCCGCGCAGTGCCTGCCCAGGCTGCAGCGCGCCCGTCGCCGCCGCGGACAACGTGCCGGTGCTGTCGTGGCTCCTGCTGCGCGGGCGGTGCCGCCGGTGCGGCATGCGGATCTCGCCCATGTACCCGCTGGTCGAGCTCGTGACCGCGCTGGGGTTCACCGCCGTCGCCGCGCGCGTCGGTCTCGATTGGGCGCTGCCCGGCTTCCTGCTGTTCGCCTGGACCCTGATCGTCGCAGCCGTCATCGACGCGCGCACCCGCCGCATCCCCAACCGCCTGACCTACCCGCTGACGCCGGCGCTGCTCGTGCTGCTCGGGCTGGCCGCGGTGGCACAGGGGGACCCCCTGGTCGCCCTGCGTGCCCTGGCGGGCGGGGCGGCGGCCTTCGCCGCGCTGCTGGCGCTCGCGCTCATCAGCCCCCGCGGCATGGGCATGGGCGACGTGAAGCTCGCCGCGTTCATCGGTATCGGCCTGGGCTACCTCGGTTGGTCCCACGTCCTGCTCGGCATGTTCGGGGCCTTCCTGCTCGGCGGCGTCGTGGCTGTTGCGCTGCTGGCGGTCCGCCTCCGCGGCCGCCGGGATTTCCTGCCCTTCGGGCCGTACCTCGCCGTCGCCGCCCTCGGCGCCCTGCTGGTGGGCCGCCCCCTCATCGACGCCTACCTCGGCCTGTCCGGGATCTGAATCCCATGGGCGCGGCGCGTGCCGCGCACGGTCACTAGGATCGCGCGATCCCGCACCGTCGATCCCGCACCGTCGATCCCGGAGGCGTCCAGTGACGAGTACCGAGCAGTCAGGCGAGCCGTCAGCCGAGGAGCTGCAGGCCTACCTGACGCGGCTCCGGGAGGCCGACGCCCGCGAGATCGTGATCCAGGCCTACACGCTGCTCGGCACCGGCGCCGAGGTGAAGCTGGGCCGCCGCGACGCCCGCATCCTCATCGACGCCATGGCCGGCCTCGCCCAGGCCGTCGGCCCCGCACTGGGCGACGAGGTCGCCACCGGCATGCAGGGCGGCGTCCGCCAGCTCCAGCTGGCCCAGGTCGAAGCCGAGCGCCAGGCCGCCGGCCAGGCGGGGACCGCCCCCGCCGGCGCCGCGGCGGGTCAGGCCGCCGGCCAGGTCCCTCCGGCCCAGACCGCCGCCGCGCCTGGCGCCGCCGCGCCTGGCGCCGCCGCGCCCGGGCAGGCGGGCCCGACCCCCGGCCCCGGGCAGCAGCCCGGCGGGGACGGCGAGGATCAGCGCATGACCGACCGGCTGTGGATCCCCGGCCGGGGCCCCCGCCCTGCCCGCCGGTAGGCGCACCGCCGGGACCGATGAGTTCTGCCCCGCCGCACTGTCCAAACCTCCAGAGCCGGACCACCGGGAACGCGCAAGCGAAGGGAGAACAAATGTTCGAGCAGACCAAGGCGTTCAGCGGCTTCGCGGTGGATGACGTGCCGCGAGCCCAGGAGTTCTACGGCAAGACGCTCGGCCTGAATGTCTCGGAGGACAACGGCATGCTCGTGCTCCACCTCGCCTCAGGCGCCGATGTCCTGGTCTACCCCAAGCCCGAGCACACCCCGGCGTCGTTCACCATCCTCAACTTCCCGGTGACCGACATCGAGACGGCAGTCGACACGCTGACCGAACGTGGCGTCCGCTTCGAGCGCTACGTCGGCAGCGACACGGCTACCGACGACAAGGGCATCTTCCGCGGCGGCGGCCCACTCATCGCGTGGTTCAAGGACCCTGCCGGCAATGTCCTGTCCGTCCTCCAGGAGGGCTGAGCACGGAAGAGTCCGGGAATGCCTGGGAGGTTCACAACAGGGTGCGGCGGCGGTACACTCGCCGCTGACGTGGCCGTGAGGCCGCGCTGACCACTCGCAAAGTGGGGGCCGGCGGCCTCCCACCTGGCGGGGCCGGATCTCGGCGCCCAGCCAGGTCCGTGAGGGGGACCGCCTGAACGCGTCGGGACGCACCGGCCGGGCTCCTGCCCGGGCGGTCGGCCGACGTAGGATGGAACCTCCCCGCATCGGGCCGCTGCCGTCACCGGTAGCGGCCGTTGTCGTTTCCGGGTGCGTGCGCACCCGCGACCGCGTCGGCTCGAGTCCCCATCCCACCATCGTCTCCCCAGGAGGTAGACAGCATCGACCGAGAACCCCGGGTCAACGAGCGGATCCCTGTGCCAGAGGTCCGCCTGATCGGCCCCGACGGCGAGCAGATCGGCATCACCCCGCTCGCCGAGGCCCTGCGGCTGGCACGTGAGCGCGACATGGACCTAGTGGAGGTCGCCGCGCAGGCGAGGCCGCCGGTCTGCCGGATCATGGATTACGGCAAGTTCAAGTACCAGCAGGACGTCAAGGCGAAGGAGGCGCGCAAACGCCAGAGCCACATCGTCATCAAGGAGATGAAGATGCGGCCCAAGATCGACAAGCACGACTACTCCACGAAGTCGCGCCACGTCGAACGCTTCCTGCGCGAGGGCAGCAAGGTCAAGGCGACCATCATGTTCCGCGGTCGCGAGATGGCGCACCAGGAGCTCGGCCAGCGCCTGCTGGACCGCCTGGCCGCCGACATGGACAACCTCGCGTTCGTGGAGAGCGCGCCGAACACCGAGGGCCGCAACATGAGCATGGTTCTCTCCCCGCACAAGGACGGACCCCGCGACGTGACCGAGAACGGCGTGGACCCCGGCTGACCCGGCCCGCCGTTCCGTCGCACCGCAGCCGTCACCTACAAGGATCATCCATGCCCAAGCAGCGCACGCACTCCGGTGCGAAGGACCGCTTCCGCGTGACGCGGAACGGCAAGGTCATGCACAAGCGCATGAACAAGAACCACCTGCTCGAGGCCAAGACGAGCACCCGCACCCGCCGCCTCGACCGGCCGGCGGAGGTCACCGGGGGCGACGCGGCGCGGATGCTGCGCCTCCTCGGCCGGCGCTGAACCCCCGCGGCCGTCTGAACCCCCCTCATCCCCGTTGTAAGGAGAGTCGACCATGGCACGCGTGAAGCGCGGGCTCCACGGGCGCAAGCGGCGCCGCACCGTCCTCGACCGCGCGAAGGGCTTCCGCGGCGCACGCAGCCGCCGGTACCGGATCGCCAACGAGTCCGTCATGCACGCCATGCGGTACGCCTACCGCGACCGGCGTGCCCGCAAGGGCGACTTCCGCAAGCTGTGGATCACCCGCATCAATGCCGCGTCCCGGGCCGAGGGCCTGTCCTACAGCCGCTTCATCAATGGGCTCAAGCGCGCCGAGGTCGAGGTGGACCGCAAGGTCCTGGCCGACCTGGCCGTGCGCGACCCCGACGCCTTCCGCGAGCTGGTCGGCCTGGCAAGGACCGCGCTGCAATAGCCGTCCTGACCCGACGCGCGCAGACGGCCGGCGCGGTGACGCGCGTCACCAGCACCGCCAACCCGATGGTGCGGGCCGCCCGGCGGCTCGCCCGCTCACCGGGTGACCGCCGGTCGGGCGCGTTCGTGGTCGAGGGCCCGCAGGCGGTCGGCGCGGCCGCGGGTGCGCTCGACCGGCTCTTCGTCACCGACGCCGCGGCCGGTCAGTGCGCCGACCTCGTGCAAGCGGCTCGGGGCCGCGGGACGGAGGTCGTGGAAGTCAGTGATGCCGTCCTCGCCGCGATCGCGACGACCGTGACGCCGCAGGGCCTCGTCGGCGTCGCCAGCCTCCCGTTCCCGTCCCTCGACGGCGCGCTCGCGGGGGCGACGCTCGTGGTCGTCCTCGTCGAGGTCGCCGACCCCGGCAACGTCGGCGCGATCGTGCGCAGCGCGGACGCGGCCGGCGCCGACGCGGTGCTGCTGACCGCCGGAGGCGCGGATCCGCGCAACCCCAAGGCCGTGCGGGCGTCGGCAGGGTCGATCTTCTCGCTGCCGGTGGTCGCCGACGCCGACCTCGGCGAGACCCTCGCCACCTGCCGGCGGCACGGGCTGTCGCTGCTGGCCACCAGCCCCCGTGGCGCCCGGGACTGCGATCGGGCCGACCTCGTCCGCCCGGTGGGACTAGTCTGTGGCAATGAGGCCCGGGGGCTGCCGGACTCCGTGGTGGCGCAGTGCGACGCCGCGATCCGGGTGCCCCAGCAGGGTCGCGTCGAGTCGATGAACCTCGCCGCGGCCGTCGCGGTCCTCACGTACGAGGCGGCGCGCCAGCGCCGCCGTGCACGAGGCGACGCGCCATGACCACGGTGGATGTGCCGACGCTCGACTTGCTGCCCGACCCTACGGTCGTCGTCTCCGGCGCCGGTGAGGTCGTGGCGGCCAACGCCCTCGCGTCCCGACTGCTGGCCGTTCCCGACCTCCTGGGCAGCGCGGCGCACACCGTGCTGCCCCTGCTGGACGAGGCGGGGGCGGACTGGTGGGCCTGCGCCGCGCCGCTGTCCGGCGACGCGCGGCTCGTGGCCCGGGTGCCGGAGGTGGACCTGCGGCTGCAGCTTGGCGGGCGGGAGCGTCCCGTCACCGTCACTGCCAACCGCGTCCCGGGCCCCGGCGGCGAGGTCGCGCTGCTGGTGCTGAGCCTGCGTCGCGGCGAGCGGCGCCAGCGGCTCGACGCCACCCGCAGCGAGCTGGTGTCCACCGTGAGCCACGAGCTGCGCTCCCCGCTCACCAGCGTGCGGGGGTTCACCAAGACCCTGCTCGCGAAGTGGGACCGCTTCACCGACGAGCAGAAGCTGCAGATGCTGCGCACGATGGAGGTCGACGCCGAGCGCGTCACCCGCCTGCTCGGCGAGCTGCTCGACGTGAGCCGCATCGACGCGGGCCACCTGCGCCTGCGCCGCCACATGATCGCAGTCGACCAGGTGGTCGACCGCGTCCTCGGCCGGGTCGCGCTGCTGGCGCAGGACCGGCCGCTGCACTCCCAGGTCCCCGCCGACCTGCCGGCCCTGTATGCGGATCCGGACAAGGTCGAGCAGGTGTTCACCAACCTCGTGGAGAACGCGGTGCAGCACGGGGTGGGGCGGGTCACAGTGTCCGCGGCCGTCGCACCGGCGCACGTGGAGTTCACCGTGTCCGACGAGGGCGGAGGCATCCCCGGCGGCTCCGAGATCCACGTGTTCACGAAGTTCTTTCGCCCTCGCGGCAGCTCCACCCCCGGCACGGGCCTGGGCCTGTACATCACCAAGGGGATCGTCGAGGCGCACGGCGGGCGCATCTGGGCCCACGGCGCGAACGGCGACGGCGGCCACATCTCCTTCGTCCTTCCGCGCGGCGGGCTGGAGCTCGCTGGCATCGCTGTGGACAACGCCTGAAGGCTCGGTAGGCGGCGGTAGGGTGCAGGCATGAGCACGACCGAGACCGCGCCTGACCTCGCGACCATTCGCGCCGCGGGAGTGGCCGCCGTCGCGGCCGCCGCGGACCTCGCGGCGCTGGACGACGCCGAGGCTGACCTGTTCGGCCGCCGCGGAGCCGTCTCCGCGGTGAAGCGCGGGCTGGGCGCGATGGAGGAGTCGGCACGGCGGGCCACCGGCCGCCGGCTGAATGAGATGACGGCGGAGCTGTCCGCGCTCGTCGCCGACCGTCGCGCCGTGCTGGAGGAGGAGCGGGACCGGGTCGCTCTCGCGGCAGAGGCGGTCGACGTCACCCTGCCGCCCCGCACGCCGCGCCGGGGCAGCCTGCACCCGATCCCGGAGACGATGGAGCGCATCGTCGACGCCTTTGTCGGGCTCGGCTACACCGCGGTGACCGGGCCGGAGGTCGAGAGCGACTGGTTCAACTTCACCGCGCTGAACTTCCTGCACGACCACCCGGCGCGCTCGCTGCACGACACGATCTACGTGCGGCCCCTCGACGGCTCCACGGACGAGTCCACGCTGCTGCGGACCCACACCTCGCCGATGCAGGCGCGCACGATGCTGGCCGGCCCGCCGCCGGTGTTCGTCGTGGTGCCCGGCCGCACCTACCGCCAGGACACCCCGGACGCCACGCACCTGCCCGTCTTCCACCAGGTGGAGGGTCTTGCCGTCGCCGAGGGTCTGTCCTTCGCGGACCTGCGCGGGACCCTCGCGGCCTTTGCGCGCGGCCTGCTCGGCGAAGGGACCCGGATCCGCCTGCGGCCCCACTACTTCCCCTTCACCGAGCCTTCGTGCGAGGTCGACGCGTGGCTGGGGGGGCCGGATGGCCGCTGGGTGGAGCTGCTCGGCGCCGGCATGGTCCACCCCAACGTGCTGCGGGCGGTGGGCTACGACCCGCTCGCCGTCAACGGCTTCGCCTTCGGCATCGGGGTCGAGCGGGTCGCGATGCTGCGCCACGGCATCGGCGACCTGCGGTTGTTCATCGACAACGACCTCCGCTTCCTCACCGCGTTCTAGCCCTCAAAGAGGAGGTCCGCGCCGTGCGCGTCCCCCTGTCCTGGCTGTCCGAGCACGTCGATGTCTCGCTGTCACCTGAGCGGCTCGCCGAGCGGCTCACCCGCGGCGGGCTCGAGGTCGAGGCCGTCCTGCGGCCGACCGCGGGGGTGCGCGGGGTGGTCGTGGCGGAGGTCCGCGCCGTCGACCGCGTGCCCGGCAGCGACAGGCTCTGGCTGGTCGAGGCATTCGATGGCACCCGCAGCTGGGAGATCGTCTGCGGCGCCGCCAACTTCGTGGCGGGGGACCGGGTGCCGGCCGCGCTGCCGGGCGCCACGCTGCCCGGCCCAGATCCCGCCAACCCGATGGAGATCGGCGCCAGGCGGTTGATGGGCGTGACCTCGAACGGGATGCTCGCCAGCGCCCGCGAGCTGGGCGTCGGCGATGACCATCGGGGCATCTGGGTGCTGGGACCGGACGCGCCGCTGGGCGCGGACCTCGCCGAGTGGCTCGACCTCGACGACGCCGTCCTTGACATCGCCGTGACCCCCGACCGCGGGTACGCGCTGTCGATCGTCGGCGTCGCGCGGGACGTCGCGGCACTCACCGGGGCGACCCTGCGCACCCAACCGGCACCGCCCCTCGGCCTCCCCGCGGGCGCCGACCGCGCCGTTGGCGTCGTGGTGGCGGACCCGCCGGCCTGCCCGCGCTACACCGCGACCGAGGTCACCGGCGTGCGCGTGGCGCCCTCGCCGGCCTGGCTGCAGCGCCGGCTCGCCGCCGCCGGGGTGCGGCCGCGCTCCGGCGTGGTGGACGTGACGAACCACGCGATGCTCGAGACCGGCCACCCCGTCCATGCCTTCGACCGGGCGCGCCTTGCCGGGCCGCTGCTGGAGGTGCGCCGCGCCCGCGCCGGCGAGCACCTCACCACCATCGACGGCGTTGCCCGCGACCTGGACCCCGACGACCTGGTGATCGCCGACGAGGACGTGGTCGTGGGCCTGGCCGGGGTCATGGGCGGCCAGGGCGCCGAGGTCAGCGACGCGACCACCGACGTCGTCGTCGAGGTCGCCAGCTTCGACGCCGCAACCGTCCTGCGCAGCGCGCGGCGCCACGGCATGTTCACCGAGGCCTCCACGCGCTTCGAGAAGACCGTGCCGGACACGACGGCGGGGGAGGCCGCGGACCGCTGCGTCGCCCTGCTCGTGTCCGTCGCCGGGGGGACGGCGACTGCTCGCCGCGACGTGGCTTCCGCACCGCGCCCGCGCCCGGTCATCGCGCTGCGGCCCGCGCGCCTGCGCACCCTGCTGGGCGTCGCCGTCAGCGACGGCGAGCAGGCCGAGCTGCTCGCCAGGGTGGGCTGCGAGGTGACCCCGGCCGGCGGCGGTCTGGAGGTGCTGCCCCCGCCCTACCGCCCCGACCTGCTGCAGGAGGCCGACCTCGCCGAGGAGGTCGCGCGGCTGTACGGCTACGACGCGGTGCCCGAGACCCTCCCGGCGCCGCCCGGCGCCGGCGGGAGGACGCCGGAGGGCGCCGCGATCCGGCGTGTCCGTGAAGCGCTGGCCGGCGCCGGCTGGAGTGAGGTGCTGACCTTCCCGTTCACCGCCGACGCCCACCTCGCCGCGCTCGGCTTCGACGAGGGTGACCGCCGCCTGCGCCCCGTGGCGCTGCGCAACCCGCTGTCCCAGGAGGAGTCGGTACTGCGCACCACCCTGTACCCCGGGCTGTTCCGCACCGTGCGGCACAACGTGAACCGGCAGCAGGCCGACCTCGCGGTCTTCGAGGTCGGCCACGTGTTCCTGCCACCGACGCCGGACGAGCCCGGCGCGGACGGCGGTCCGCAGGGGGTGGTGCTGCCGGCGGAGCCGGCGGTCCTGGGCCTGGCCGCCTGCGGGGCCATGACCCCGCCGCGCTGGGACGACCGCTCCCGGGCCGCGGACCTCGCCGACCTGCTGGGCGCCGCCGACACCGTTCGGCGGGTCCTCGGTCGCTCGACCCTCACGGCCAGCGCGACGCAGGAGCGCCCCTTCCACCCGGGCCGCGCCGCGCGCCTGTCACTGCGCGGGGTCGACGTCGGCGTGGTCGGCGAACTGCACCCCCGGGTGGTCGCCGCCTTCGACCTGCCCGCGCGCACCCTGGCCGGCGAGCTGCGGCTCGACCGGCTGGTCGCCGGCGGCGTCGCGCCCGCGGCCGCTATGGCGCCGTCGCCGCTGCCCAGCCTGAACCTCGACGTCGCCGTGGTGGTGGACGACACGGTGCCCGCGGCACAGGTCGAGGCGGCCGTGCGCGCGGGCGCCGGTGGCAGACTCACCGAGGTCACGCTGTTCGACCAGTACCGCGGGGCGCAGCTGGGCGAGGGGCGCCGCAGCCTGGCCTACCGCCTGCGCCTGGACGACCCCGACACCCAGCTCACCGACGCCGATGCCCACGCGGTGATCGAGTCGGTCGCCGAGGCCGTCGGCCAGCGGGTCGGAGGCGCCCTGCGCCGCTGACCATCGCAAGTCACCCGGACCCCGTTGACGCGCCTGCGGTGAGCGCTAGAGTACCGTGTATCGTTATGCAGAATTGTGGATGGAGCGTGTATGGAAGTCGCGGTCGTGGGGGGGTCCGGGTACGCGGGCGGGGAGTTGCTGCGCCTGCTGTCGGCCCATCCCGCGTTCAAGGTCACGGCGGTGGCCGGCGCGCGCAGCGCGGGGCGCGACCTGCGTGAGGTGTTTGGCCACCTGGGTCTGGAGGGGCGCGTCGTCCCCGCCGACCCGCAGGCGCTCGGGCTGTGCGAGGTGGTGTTCCTCGCCACCCCGCACGGCCCCAGCCTGGATCTCGCTCCGGCCCTGATCGCGTCGGGTGCGACCGTCGTGGACCTGTCCGCGGCCTTCCGTCTCACCCCCGCGGCGTTCGCGCAGGCGTACGGGGAAACCCACCCGGTCCCCGCGCTCGCCCCCGCTCCGTACGGCCTGCCGGAGTTGTTCCGCAGCGCCCTGCCGGGCGCGCGGCTGGTGGCCGCACCGGGCTGCTACCCCACGGCCGCGTTGCTGGCGCTCGCGCCGCTCGCCGGGCTCGTCGACCCGGCCAGCGTGGTCGTGGCCGGGCTGTCGGGCGCCTCGGGCGCCGGCGCCGGCCTGCGCGAGGACCTGCACGCCAGCCACATCATGGGCAGCGTCGCGCCCTACGGCGCGCCGTACCACCGCCACACCTGGGAGATCGAGCAGGGCTGGGCGGCTCTCGCGGGCCTCGGCGAGCCGCTGCCCGTCAGCTTCACGCCCCACATCGTGCCGATGAGCCGGGGCCTGCTGGCCACGGTGACGGCGGCCCTGACGCCCGGTGTCGGGGCCGAGTCCGTCGCCGGCGCCTACCGGGCCGCCTACGACACCGAACCGTTCGTCACCGTGCTGCCCACGGGCTCCTGGCCCTGGACCGGCCACGTGCTGGGCGCGAACACCGCGCGGCTGGGCGTGGCGGTCGATGCGCGCACCGGTCGCGTGACCGCCGCCTGCGCGATCGACAACCTCGGTAAGGGTGCCGCCGGCCAGGCCGTGCAGGCTGCCAACGCCGCCGTCGGCCTGCCCGAAGGCACCGGCTTGTCGACCGCGGCGGTCTACCCGTGACCGCCGCCGGCCGGGACGCCGCCGTCCTCGTCGACGTTCCCGGCGGCGTGTGCGCCGTGTCCGGCATCCGCGCCGCGGGGATCGCGGCGGGGCTGAGGCCCAGCGGCAAACCCGACCTCGCGCTCGTCGCAGCCGACCGCACGGTCGCGGCGGCGGCGGTGCAGACCACCAACCAGGTCAGCGCGATGCCGGTCCGGGTCACCGCGCGCCACGTCGCGGACGGGCGCGCGCGTGCGGTCCTGCTGAACGCCGGCAACGCCAACGTCTGCACCGGCCCCGACGGCCTCGCAGTGGCCCAGGAGAGCGCGGTCGTGGCGGCGGCGGCGCTGGACTGCGCGCCCACCGACATCCTGCTCTGCTCCACGGGCGTGATCGGCGTGCCGCTGGCCCGCGAACCCCTCCTGCCCGCGATTCCCCGGGTGGCCTCGGCGCTGTCGCCGGACGGTGGGGCGGCCGCGGCGCGGGCGATCATGACCACCGACACGCTGGCGAAGCAGGCCGCCGTGCGGCTGACCGACGGCGAGGCCGGCTGCGTGGTGGGCGGCATGGCGAAGGGCTCGGGGATGATCGCGCCCGAGATGGCCACCATGCTGTGCGTGCTGACCACTGACGCCGCGGCGCCGGTCACGGAGCTGCAGCCGCTGCTCGCCGAGGTGGTCGCGGAGACCTTCGGCCGGATCACGGTGGACGGCTGCCAGTCGACCAATGACGCGGTGGTGCTGCTGGCCACCGGCGCGGCCCCGGTGGGCGCGGCCTCGCTGCGCCGGGCGCTCACCGCGGTCTGCGCCGAGCTCGCCGAACAGCTCGTGCGCGACGGCGAAGGCGCCGAGCGGGTCCTGCACGTCACCGTGGGCGGGGCGCGGTCCGAGGCGGACGCGCTCGGCGTGGCCCGCGCGATCGCCGCGAGCGCCCTCGTGCGCACCGCCATCGCCGGCGGCGACCCGAACTGGGGGCGCGTACTGGCCGCCATGGGCGCGGGTCCCGTGCTGTTCGACCCCGACCGCGTCGAGGTCGCCTTCGGCGCCACCACCGTGTGCCGTGGCGGGACCGTGGCCGCGTTCGACCGCCCCAAGGCCTCGGCGGAGTTGGTCGGGCCGGACGTCACGCTGCGCGTCGACCTCGGGCTCGGCGCCGCGGAGGCGACCGTGCTCACCTGCGACCTGACGCACGACTACATCCGCATCAACGCCGAGTACACGACGTGAGCGTCCTCGACGCGCCGCTGACCAGCCGCGCGCGGGACGCGCAGGCGAAGGCCCGCGTCCTGCGCGAGGCGCTGCCCTGGATGACCCGCTGGGCGGGGCGCACCGTGGTGGTCAAGTACGGCGGCAACGCGGTGACCGACAGCGGGCTGGCCAGCTTCGCGGCCGACGTCGCGCTGCTGCACAGCGTCGGCCTGCGGGTGGTCGTGGTGCACGGCGGCGGACCCCAGATCTCGGCGCTGTCCGCGCGCTTGGGCCTGGACCACCGCTTCGTCGACGGCCTGCGCGTGACCGACGCCGCGACGCTCGAGGTGGTGAAGATGGTCCTGCTCGGCCAGGTGAACCCACGCATCGTCGGCGCGATCGCGGCGGAGGGCGCCACGGCCGTGGGCGTGTCGGGCACAGACGGCATGCTGCTGACCGTGCGGCCGGCCGACCCGCGGCTGGGCTACGTGGGCGAGGTCACCGCGGTGAACCCCCGCGTCCTCAGCGCGCTGCTGGAGCAGGGCGCCGTGCCGGTCGTGGCCCCGCTGGGGCACGCGCCAGGCGACCTGGGCGGCGGGGAGTACAACGTGAACGCCGACGCCGTGGCCGGCGCCGTCGCGGTGGCGCTGGGCGCGGACAAGCTCATCTACCTCACGAACGTGGCCGGGCTCTACGAGTCCTTCGGCCTCGGCGATGCCGAGCCCACCCTGCTCGCGAACGTCACGCTGGAGCGCCTGCACGAGCTGCTCGCCGACAGGGCGCTGCACGACGGTATGGTGCCCAAGATCGCCTCAGTGGTCGCCGCCCTGGAGGGCGGGGTGGCGCACGCGCACCTGCTGGACGGCCGCGTCGAGCACGCGCTGCTGCTGGAGATCTTCACCGACTCCGGGGTCGGCACCATGATCGATCGAATCGACCGTCAGGAGGCGCCATGACCGTGGACATGACGACGGCCACGGACGCGCTGGCCGCTCGCGAGGCTGCCGCGCTGCTGCCGACCTACCGCCGCCACCCGGTGGCGTTCGTGACCGGGCAGGGTTCGTGGCTGGTGGACGACGAGGGCCGGCGCTACCTCGACTTCCTCTCGGGACTGTCGGTGACCTCGCTTGGTCACGCCCACGCGGCGGTCACCAGGGCCGTCGCGGAGCAGGCCGCCCGCCTCGTCCACGTGTCGAACCTGTACTACACCGAGCCGCAGGTTGCGCTCGCCGAGCGTCTGGCGCAGCTGCTGGGCTGGCCGGACGGGCGGTCGTTCCTGTGCAACTCCGGCGCCGAGGCGAACGAGGCGGCGATCAAGCTGGCCCGCCGCCACGGCCTGGCGCAGGCGCCGGGCAAGACGAAGGTGGTGAGCTTGGAGGGTGGGTTCCACGGCCGGCTCCTGGGCACGCTGCTGCTGACCGGCAACCCGGCGAAGCACACCCCGTTCCAGCCCCTGGGCGACTGGGTGACGCACGTGCCCCACGACGACCCTGCAGCGCTGAACGCCGCGGTGGACGACGACACCTGCGCGGTGTGGGTCGAGGTCGCGCAGGGTGAGGGCGGCGTGCGGCCGCTGTCCCCGGCGCTGCTGGCCACCGCCCGGGCCGCATGCGACCGGGTGGGTGCGTTGCTCGTCGCCGACGAGGTCCAGACCGGCGTCGGGCGGCTGGGCGCGTGGTTCGGCTGGCAGACCACCGACGTCGAGCCGGACGTGGTCTGCCTGGCGAAGGCTCTGGCCAACGGGCTGCCGATCGGGGCGATCGTGGCCCACGGCGCCGCGGCGGAGGCGTTCCAGCCGGGCGACCACGCCTCCACCTTCGGCGGCGGACCGGTGGTGTGCGCGGCGGCGCTGGCCGTCCTGGACACCCTGGAGTCTGAGGGGCTGATCGCGAACGCGGCCCAGGTCGGTCTCGTGCTGGAGGAGCGGTTGGGCGACTTGGTGGCGCGCAGCGAGCTGGCCGCGTCGCACCGGGGGCGGGGTCTGCTCCAGGCGCTCGTGCTGACCGCCCCGGTGGCGGCGCGGGTCGAGGCCGCCGCCCGCGACGAGGGCCTGATCGTGAACGCCGTCGCGCCGGACGCCATCCGCCTCGCGCCGGCGCTCAGCGTGGACGCCGCGATCGTGGACGAGGCGGCGCGGCGGCTGGGCCGCGCGCTCGCCCGCGTGGCCGCCGAGGTGACGGGCGCGCCGTGACCCCCGCTCCTCACCACTTCCTCAACCTCGACGGCTGGTCCGCGGACGAGCTGACCCGTCTCATCGACCTCGCCGACCAGCTCAAGGCCGACCGGCGCTGGCGCGACGACCTGCACGGCGCCAGCGTCGGCCTGCTGTTCGAGAAGCCCTCCACGCGCACCCGCATCTCCTTCGATGTCGCCGTCCGTGAGCTGGGCGGGCACCCGGTGGTGCTCACCGCCGGCGACCTGCAGCTCGGGCGCGGCGAGACGGTGGAGGACACCGCGCGGGTGCTGTCGCGCTACCTCGACGCGCTGGTGGTGCGCACCTCCGCCCAGGCCCGGCTGGAAGCGCTCGCGTCCGCCGCCTCCATCCCGGTGGTGAACGCGCTCAGCGACGTCGCGCACCCCTGCCAGGCGCTGGCGGACCTGCAGACCATCCGCGAGTACAAGGGCCGCCTCGCCGGGTTGCGCCTCACCTACCTCGGCGACGGCAACAACGTGGCCAACTCCCTGTTGCGCGCCGGCGCGCTCAGCGGCATGCACGTGTCGGTGGGCGCCCCGCCCGGCTACGAGCCCATCCCCCAGGTGATCGAGACCGCCCGGCGCGAGGCGGCCGCCGCGGGCGGCTCGGTGACGGTGACGGTGGACCCGCTGGCCGCCGCCGCCGCCGCCGACGTGGTCTACACCGACGTCTGGGCCTCGATGGGCCAGGAGGAGCAGCGCGGTGCGCGGTCGCTGCTGTTCCACGCCTACCAGGTCTCCGCCGAGGTGATGGCCGTCGCCCGCCCCGATGCCGTCGTGCTGCACTGCCTGCCCGCCCACCGCGGCGAGGAGATCGCGGCCGAGGTGATCGATGGCCCGCAGTCAGTGGTCTGGGAGCAGGCGGAGAACCGGCTGCACACCGCGAAGGCCCTCCTGCTCATGCTGCTGCGCCCAGCCGCACCTGCGGTGGCGGGCGGGCGGGCCGGCGCCGGACTGATGGCGCAGGGCGGCGCGTGATCCATGAGCAGCGGTTCAACACAGATGAGTAGGGGTGAAGATCATGGATGAGCCGGGGTCCGTCGTGGACCCCGCCGATGCCCGCTCCGCGCGTGACCGCCGCCGCGCGCTCGTGCGCGAGCTGGTGGCGCGCCACCACGTGGCCAGCCAGTCCGAGCTCGTCGCGCTGCTGCGCCGCCGCGGCCTGGACGCGACCCAGGCCACGGTGAGCCGCGACCTCGACGAGCTGCGCATCGGCAAGCAGCGCACCGTGGACGGCCGCGTCGCCTACGTGCTCCCGGAGCCGGCCGGGCTCGCCCAGATCGTGCGGCAGTTCGTGCTGGGTGTGGACGCCAGCGGCAACCTCGCCGTGGTGCGCACCCCACCGGGACTGGCCGCCGCCGTGGCCAGCGCCATCGACGGCGCCCGCGAGCCCGGTGTGCTGGCGACCGTCCAGGGCGACGACACCGTCCTGGTGGTGGCCGCCGAGGGCACCACCGGCCGCGACCTCGTCCAGCGCTTCGCAGCGCTTGGCGCGACCACCCCGCTGTCCTCGGTCGCCGCCGAGGAGGCGGCCCGCCCTATGACCCGTAATCAGGAGCCTTCGTGACCGCTCCACGCCTCGTCCTGGCCTACTCCGGTGGGCTCGACACCTCCGTCGCCATTCGCTGGCTCGCCGAGAACAAGGGCTATGAGGTCATCGCCTGTGCCATCGACGTGGGCCAGGCCGAGCCGGGGGAGATGGACCGCGTGCGCCGGCGTGCGCTGGACTGCGGTGCGGTCGACGCGCTCGTGGTGGACGCGAAGGAGGAGTTCGCCAACGACTACGTCGCGTCCGCCATCCGCGCGAACGCGCTGTACATGGGCAAGTACCCCCTGGTGTCGTCGCTGTCGCGTCCGCTGATCACCCGCCACCTCGTGCGAGTCGCGCGGGAGGTCGGCGCCCAGGCGGTCGGTCACGGCTGCACCGGCAAGGGCAACGACCAGGTGCGCTTCGAGGTCACCGCCATGGCGATCGCGCCAGACCTCACGGTGGAGGCGCCGATCCGCGAGTGGGGTCTGTCGCGGGAGGCGGCCATCGCTTGGGCCGAGGAGCGGTCCATCCCGATCCCGGTGAAGAAGGGCTCCACGTACTCCATCGACGAGAACCTGTGGGGGCGCACCGCGGAGTGCGGCATCCTCGAGGACCCCTGGGCCTCGCCGCCCGAGGAGGTCTTCGCGCGCTCCGCCGCGCTCGCGGACACCCCCGGCGAGCCCGAGGAGCTCACGCTCACGTTCGAGCAGGGGCTGCCGGTCGCCGTCGACGGCCACAAGGCCGGGCTCGCCGCGCTCATCGCGGAGGTGGACCGTCGCGCCGGGGCCCACGGGGTCGGCCGCATCGACATGCTCGAGGACCGCCTGGTCGGCATCAAGAGCCGCGAGATCTACGAGTGCCCCGGCGCGGTCACGATCATGACCGCCCACCGCGACCTCGAGGACCTGTGCCTGGAGCAGGAGCTCGCGTCGGAGAAGCGGTCGCTGGAGGGCCGCTACGCCCAGCTCGTCTACAACGGGCTGTGGTTCGCGCCGCTGAAGCGCGCGCTCGACGCCTTCGTCGCCGAGTCCCAGCGGGTGGTGGACGGCGAGGTTCGCATGCGGCTGTTCAAGGGCTCCGCCAGCGTGGCGGGCCGCCGCAGCCCGCTCGGCCTCTACGACCACGACCTCGCCACCTATGACGAAGCCGACCAGTTCGACCAGACCCAGGCCGAGGGCTTCGTGAAGCTGTGGGGCCTGCCCACCAAGGTCTGGGCCCGGCGCCAGGGCGGGGTTTGACGCCACCCACGGAGGGGCGGCTGTGGGGCGGGCGCTTCGCCGACGCCCCCGACGCGGCCGCCTGGGCGCTGGGGCGCAGCGTGGACGTCGACCGCCGTCTGTGGCGCGAGGACCTTGAGGGCTCCTGCGCCCACGCCGACGAGCTGGCCCGCATCGGCGTCCTCGATGCCGGCGACCACGAGGCGATCCGGCGCGCGCTCGACGCCATCGCCGACGAGTTCGCCGCGGACGCGTTCGTGTTCCTGCCCGGCGACGAGGACCTGCACGGCGCCATCGAGCGCCGGCTGCTGGAGCGCTGCGGCCCGGCCGGCGGTCGCCTGCGAGCCGGACGCAGCCGCAACGACCAGATCGCGTCGGACCTGCGCCGCTACGTGGTGCGGGCCGCGGGTGAGCTGGCCGCCGCCGTCCGCGGGGTCCAGAGCGCGCTCGCGGACGCAGCCGAGGCCACCCACGACTGGCTGGCGCCCGGCTACACCCACCTGCAGCGGGCCCAGCCCGTCACCCTCGGCCATCACCTGCTCGCCCATGCCTGGGCGCTGGACCGCGACGTCGGACGCCTGACCGACGCCGCCAGCAGGGCCGACGTGGAGCCGCTGGGCTCCGGTGCGCTCGCCGGGCTGACCCTGGAGCTGGAGCCCGCTCGGTACGCCGCCGCCCTCGGCGTGGGCGGGGTGGCGCCGAACTCGATGGATGCGGTGGCGGACCGCGACTTCGCCGTGGAGTTCCTCGCCGCCTGCGCGCTCACGGGCGTGCACCTGTCCCGCCTCGGCGAGGAGATCGTGCTGTGGTCCACCGCCGAGTTCGGGTGGGTGCGGGTCGGCGACGCCTTTTCAACAGGTTCCTCGATCATGCCGCAGAAGCGCAACCCCGACGTCGCCGAGCTGGTGCGCGGCAAGACGGGGCGGCTGGTGGGCGACCTGGTCGCGCTGCTCGTCACCCTCAAGGGGCTCCCGCTCACCTACGACCGCGACCTGCAGGAGGACAAGGCGCCGGTGTTCGACGCGGTGGACACCCTAACCCTGGTCCTGCCCGCCATGGCCGGCACCGTGGCCTCGCTGCGTTTCGACCGCGCGCACCTCGCGGCCGGGGCGGCGCTCGGCTCCGCCCTCGCCACAGACGTGGCCGAGGCGCTCGTCCGGCAGGGGGTGGCGTTCAGGGAGGCCCACGAGCGCGTGGGCTCGGTGATCCAGGAGGCTGAGCGTCGCGGCGCGGACCTCGCCGACCTCGACCTCGCCGAGCTCGTGCGCGCGCTGCCCGAGCTCGCGGACGCCCCGGCGGACCTGCTCGACCCCGCCGCAGCGCTGGCGCGACGTCCCAGCGCCGCGGGGCCCGCGCCCGCGATGGTCCTGCGCCAGCTCGCGGCGCTGCGAGCCCGCGTCGCGACCCCCTTGGCCACCGCCGCGCCCGCCCGCCCCTGAGCCGAGAACGGTGCGGCTCGGACACATCGCCCGCCCGCCCGCCGTATCCTCGGCCGCGCAGCGAACGACGCCGAGGCGTCGCAACGCCCGGCGCAAGGGAGGTCAGGTGCGGTCACGAGGGTCACCGGGGGCTGCCAGCTGGGCACGCGTGTGAACGCCCGGCGGGCCGGCGTGCTCGCACCGCTGCGCCACCGTGACTTCCGCTCCGTGGTCCTCGGCTGGCTCGCCTCGCTGCTCGGCGACGGCGTGTTCCGCGTCTCCATCGCGTTCCAGGTCTACCTCGTAGACCCCGACCCGCGGTCGTTCGCCCTGGTGGGCCTCGTGTGGGCTCTGTCGCAGGTCGTCCTGCTCCCGCTGGGCGGCTGGGCCGGCGACCGCTTCCCGCGCCGCCACCTCGTCCTGCTCGCCGACCTGTGGCGCGCGCTGGCCATCGGCGCCCTCGGCGTGCTGTCGGTGACGGACCGGCTGACCATCCCCGCCCTGGTGGTCATCGCAGCCTGCTTCGGCGCGGGCAACGCGGCGTTCAACCCCGCTGCCACCGCACTGCTCCCCGAACTCGTGCCGGAGGACGAACTCGACCGTGCGAACGCCTTGCTCGGCGGAGCGCGGCCCACGATGCTCTACATCGCGGGCCCCCTGCTCGGCGCGGTCGTCGTGGGCCTCACCGAGACCGGCGTCGCCTTTCTGTTCGACGCCGTCACCTTCCTCGTGTCAGCCGCGCTCGTCGCCCGCGTGCCGGCGCGGTCCCCGAAGAGCGCCGGCGCCGTCGGGCTCGTGGCGCAGCTGCGCGAGGCGGGCGATGGTGTCGCCGTGGTGCTCGCAACCCGCTGGCTGCTCGTCGGCATGCTCGCCACCACCGTGTCCGGGCTGGCGTTCCAGGGACCCTTCGAGTCGCTGGTGCCGTTCCGGCTCATCACCGACTTCGACTACATGGACAGCCAGGCGGGTTTCGCGCTGGCACCGATCCTGGCCGCCTCCGGCGTTGGCGCCGTCGCCACGGCCTGGTGGATCGGCCGCCACGACCTGCCGCGACGGCTGGCGATCGCCTACTACTGGGGCGAGGCCGCGGCGCTGCTGGCCCTCGTGCCACTGGGGCTCATGACCTCGCCCAGGCTCGGGGTCCTCGCGGGTGTGGTGATCGGCGCGATGTTCGCGCTCACGGAGGTCGTGTGGACGACGTCGGTGCAGCGCGGCGTCCCCCGCGAACGGCTCGGGCGGGTCGCCAGCCTGGATTGGATGGTCGGCATCGGCCTCGCGCCGGTCAGCTTCCTGCTGGCGGGCCAGCTAGGCGCCAGGTTCGGCGCAGGGACGGTGCTCGTGGCGGCCGGGGTGCTCGGCGCCGTCGCCCTGGTGGCCTTGAGCTTCGTGCCCGGGGCGCGCGGGTTCGACGGCCTCGCCCGCATCCGTGCCGCCACCGCCGAGCCTGCGCCCGCGGATCCGACCGGCACGCCCCGCGAACCTTCGCGGGGCTGAGCCGCTCAGCCCAGACCGAGCACGTCGGGCGACGCCTGCTGCGGCGGCCCGACCGCCGCGCGGCCGCACGCCGCGCACGCGACCGGCCCGCCTTGGTGTGCGGGCGTGCGGTGGCCGGCGAGGCACAGCGCCCCGCCGCCCTGCGCCGGCGCCACGTCCAGCCGCGCCTGCGGCAGCGCGGCGCCGCCGTCCAGCCCAGCCTGCTCCAGCGCCGCCGCGGCGCGCTCGCGCATGCCCGGGTCGAGCAGCGAGGCCACCCAGCGGCGCAGGTCCTGCTCGGCCAGGCCGTGCGCGAGCGGCAGGTCCAGCGTCACCGTCACCGTCACCGCGCCCGCAGGCAGCCGCTCGCAGCCCGCCGCGGCGACGGTGGTCACCTGGCGGGCGGCGGGGTCGAGCAGCGTGACCGCGCCGTCGGCGACCGCGGCCACCAGGCCTACGAACCCCTCGGACCGCCCCCAGGCGCCGAGCAGCGGCGAGGCACGATCGGGAGGCGGTACGGGCAGCGGTGTCATGACGTCCGATGCTAGGCCAGCAACCCTCGGCAGCCACCCGCGGGCTCTACCATCGCGGCATGGCGTGGACGAACGAGGACGTGGCCGGTCAGTTCTCCGAGATCGCGACCCTGCTGAAGCTGTCTGGCGCGGATAGCTTCCGCGTACGGGCCTACGAGCGCTCCTCCGGCGCGATCGCCGCGGCGCCGGTCGACCTGGCGACCCTGTCGACCGAGGAGATGGCGCAGCTCAAGGGCATCGGTGTCTCGACGGCGACAAAGGTCGCCGAGTACCTGTCCACGGGCAGGATCGCCATGCTCGAGGATCTGCGGGCGAAGGTTCCGGCGGGGCTGGTGGAGCTGACCCGCATCCCGGGGCTGGGCCCGAAGACCGCGGGCCAGCTGCACGACGCGCTGGGGGTGGACAGCGTGCAGGCGCTGCGGGCCGCGCTTGACGCTGGCGCGCTGCGGGGGTTGAAGGGCCTGGGCGCGAAGACCGAGACGAACCTGCGCGAGGCCCTGGAACGGCTGGGTGCGAAGGACACCGGTCGCGTGCCCGCCGCCGACGCGATCGCCATCGCCGAGGAGTTGTGCGCCCGGCTGGCGGTGCTGCCCGGCGTGACCGCGGTGGCCTACGCGGGCAGCCTGCGCCGGATGCGCGAGACGATCGGCGACGTCGACCTGCTGGCCGCCTCCCGGGACCCCGCGCCCGTCATGGCGTCGCTGCGGGAGTCCGACCTGGTCGAGCGCGTCCTGGCTGCGGGTGAGAAGAAGACCTCCGTGGTGCTGCGCCGCGGGATCCAGGCCGACCTGCGTGTGGTCGACCCCGAATCGTGGGGCGCGGCGCTGGTGTACTTCACGGGCAGCAAGGCCCACAACATCCGCATCCGTGAGCGCGCGGTGCGCCGCGGGCTCTTGCTGAACGAGTACGGCCTGCTGCGCCGCGCCGATCCCCAGGATGCTCCAGGGGTGGCCAAGGATGTACCGGTTGCGGGCCGGACCGAGGCGGACGTCTACGCCGCCCTCGACATGACCCTTGTCCCGCCGCCGCTGCGCGAGGACACCGGCGAGGTCGAGGCGGCTGCGGAGGGCCGTCTGCCGCAGGTGGTCACCCTCGCCGACATCCGCGGCGACCTGCACGCCCACAGCGACTGGTCCGGCGACGGCAAGACGACCCTGGCCGAGCTGGTGGCCGCGGCGGCGGCGCGCGGGCACCGCTACCTCGCGGTGACCGACCACGCCGAGGACCTCACGATGAACGGCGTGGACCGCGAGGGCATGCGCGCGCGCCGCCGCGCCATCGCCGAGCTCGCCGACACCGCCGGCATCCGCATCCTGGACGGGGCGGAGTTGAACATCGGCATCGACGGCTCGGTCGACTACGACCTGGACTTCCTGGGGGAGTTCGACTTCTGCGTGGCCAGCGTCCACACGCTGTTCGGCCGCCCGGAGCCAGAGCAGACGGCGCGGATCCTCACCGCCATGCGCCACCCCGCGGTCAACGTGATCGGCCACCCGACGGGTCGCAAGATCGGCGTGCGGCCCGGCTACGAGATCGACCTCGACCAGGTCATCGAGGGCGCGGCGGCCACCGGTACGGCCCTGGAGGTCAACGCCTCGCCGCGCCGTCTGGACCTGTCCGGCGACGCGGTGCGCCGCGCCGTCGACGGCGGCGCGCTGCTGACCATCTCCTGCGACGCGCACAGCGTCGGCGACCTCGCCAGCATGCGCTACGGCGTGGCGACCGCACAGCGCGGCTGGGCCACCGCCGCGCACGTGCTCAACAGCCGCGACCTCGACGGGCTGCTCGACGCGGTCAACGCGAAGCGCGCTCCCGGGATGCGCCGGGTGCGCGCGTGACGCCGGCGCCACTGAGCGTGAGACTCGGGCGCGCCTTCTTCGCCCGGCCGGCCACGCGGGTGGCCGAGGAGCTGGTCGGCAAGCTGCTGGTCCGGCCCGACGAGGGTGTGGTCGTGCGCATCGTGGAGACCGAGGCGTACCACTCCGACGATCCCGCCTCCCACGCCTACCGCCGGATCACCGCGCGCAACGCGCCGCTGTACGGGCCGCCCGGTCACGCCTACGTCTACCTGAACTACGGCATCCACTGGTGCCTGAACATCTCGACCGGCGTCGACGGTGTGGGGGAGGGGTGCCTGCTGCGCGCCGGCGAGCCGCTCGCGGGACTCGACGTGCTGCGGGCCCGCCGACCCGGTTCGCGCGACCGCGACCTGCTGCGCGGCCCGGGCCGGCTCGGCCAGGCGCTGGGCCTACACGGTCGCTTCAGCGGCCGCGACCTGTGCGCGCCCGGCGCGCCGCTGGAGCTCGCCGACGATGGGCTGCGCCCCGAGGTGGTCGCCGGACCGCGCGTCGGGGTGAGCCAGGCCGCCGAGGTGCCGTGGCGCTTCCTGGTGGGCGGCTCGCCGTGGGTCTCGGCGTACAAGCGCAGCCCTCGCGCCCCGACCCCGACCCCACGTGCGTCGCGCTGACCGGGCGCGCAGAGCGGCGCCGCTCGCGGGCTGAAGGGCCCTCATCTCCGGGCGCAACCCCGTGCCCCGCTCGTGGGTCAGGGCGTGTCGCTCACGGCGGTCTCCAGGAGCACGGGCAGGCCGGGCGTCGCGGGCGAGCCGGCGGCCGGCGTCTGCCCGGTGACCGTCGCGGCAGCCGTCGCGGGTGGTGGGGTGGGCAGCAGGCCGGCGCGCTCCAGGAGCGCGCCCGCCTCGTCAGCGGGGAGTCCGGTGACGTCGGGCACCGCGCCGAGGGCGGTCTGGCCGTCCCCGGCCACGGGTGCGGGGAACTCGTAGGCGGGGACGTCGGCGAGGGCGCGGCCTCCGAAGCGCGCGAACAGCTCGGCCGGCCAGTTGCCGCCCTCCACCCGGATGCGGGTGCGCGGTGGCTCCATCGGCACCCGGCCCTCGGGGAACCCGACCCACACCGCCGCTGCCAGGTCCGGGGTGTAGCCCAGGAACCACGCGTCGGCACTGTCGGAGCTGGTGCCGGTCTTGCCGGCCAGCGGGCGCCGCAGGTCGGCCCGGCGGGCCGTGCCCTCCAGCACCGTGCGGCGCAGCGCGGCCGTGGTCAGCCAGGCGGCGGACGGATCCATCGCGGGCGTGGCGGTGGCTTCGGCGGCCTGGTACAGCACCGCTCCGTCCGGCCCCAGGATCCGTTCCACGAGCCACGGCGCGCGGTGCTGCCCGCCGGCGGCGAGCGTGCCGGCGACCACGGCCATCTCCAGCGGGGTGACCTCCTGCGCGCCGAGTGCCAGGGAGGGCAGGGGCAGCAGCGGCCGGTCGACCCCGCTGGCCTGCGCCGTGGCCACCACGTCGGCGGGACCCAACGCGGTGACCAGCCGCGCGTAGACGGTGTTCACGCTGTGCGCGGTGGCCTCAGCCAGGGTGACAACGCCGGGGTCGTGGCCGTCGTGGTTGCCGACCGTCCACGGGGGCTCGCCCTCGGCGCCCGGGACGGTGACGCTGCTGCCCGCTGGGTAGGTCTCGTCCAACGTGTGGCCCTCGGCGAGCGCGGTCGCCAGGATCAGCGCTTTGAAGGTGGACCCCGGCTGTCGCAGCGCCCGGGTGGCCAGGTTGAGCCCGCCCTCGTCGCCCGCCTCGCGCCGCGCGGCCATCGCCCGCACGGCCCCGTCGGACGGTGACACGGCCACGAGCACGGCCTGCGGATCGCTGGGCAGCGGCACCGTGGCGGTCACCGCGTCCTCGGCGGCAGCCTGCCAGCGGGGGTCAAGGGTGGTCTCGATCGTGAGCCCGCCCTGGGACAGCCGACGTTGCCTGACCGCCGAGTCGGCCCCGAGGACGGCAAAGGCGGGGTCGGAGGTCAGCAGCTCGCGCACGTGGTCCACGAACAGCGGGGCGTGGCGCGAGGCCGGCGCCAGGGGAGCGAGCCCAAGGGGCGCGGCACGCGCGGCCGCGAGCTGGTCGGCGTCGGCGAGCCCCTGCTCGGCCATGCGGCTCAGGACGAGGTCGCGGCGTTGCAGCGCCCGTTGCGGCGCCGCGTGGGGGTCGTCGGCGGCGGGGGAGCGCACCAGTGCGGCGAGCAGTGCGGCCTGGGGGAGGCTCAGCGCCTCGACCTCGACGCCGAAGTAGCGCCGGGCGGCCGTCGCCACCCCGTAGGCACCGTGGCCGAAGTAGACGGTGTTGAGGTAACGCTCGAGGATCGCATCCTTGCTGTAGCGCTGCTCCAACGACAGCGCAACGGTCGCTTCCGCGACCTTGCGGCGCAGGGTGCGCTCGCCGCCGGTGAAGGCGTTCTTCACCAGCTGCTGGGTGATGGTGGAGCCGCCTTCAGCGACACGGCCTTGGTCCAGGTTCTCGGCCAGAGCCCGGGCGACCGCACGGGAGTCCACGCCGGGGTGTTCGAGGAAGCGGGCGTCCTCCACCGCCACCACCGCGTCGCGCAGCACCTTTGGCATCCGCTCCAGGGCCACCACCTCGCGGTCCTCGTCGCCGTGCAGGGCGGCGAGGACGGTGCCGTCGGCGGCCGTGAGCACGCTGGTCTCGGCGAGCGCCGGCAGCTCCACGTCGTCGACCCCGGCCAGCTCCACCACCTGCCGGCAGCCCGACAGGACCAGGGCGAGCAGCACCAGCGCGCGCAGGGCGCGGGCGGGGCGCGGGCGATCCGGAGGAGGGCGCACGAGCGGAGCTGCGGGCCCTGCGGGGTGAACAGGCGGCGTGGGGATCAACGGGGGCACCGGGGCAGGGCCGGTGTGGTCACCGGCGTCGGCTAGCTTCTCGGCATATGAGCACTGCAGCTGAACAGCTGAGGGTCCTGTCGGCGGGCGCGGAGCAGGTCTTGCCTGCCGAGGAGTTCACGCGCCTGGTAGCCGCGGCGGCCGAGGGTCGGCGCCCGCCGTTGCGCGCGAAGCTCGGGCTCGATCCCACCCGGCCCGACATCCACCTGGGCCACACGGTCCAGCTCCGCAAGCTGCGCGACTTCCAGCGCTACGGGCACACCGCGGTGCTCATCATCGGCGGGTTCACCGCGCAGGTGGGGGACCCGTCAGGCCGTTCCACGGCGCGTCCGCGGCTGACCGCGGAGGAGGTGGCGGCGAATGCCGCTACCTACCTGGAGCAGGCGGGCAAGGTGCTGCTGCCCGAGCCGCTGGAGGTGCTCGACAACTCGGCCTGGCTGGCGTCGATGACGCTGCCCGACGTGCTGGGCCTCATGGCGCAGATGACGGTCGCCCGGATGCTGGAGCGCAGCGACTTCGCCGCCCGCTACCGGTCCGGCAAGCCGATCGCCATCAGCGAGTTCCTGTACCCGCTGCTGCAGGGGCAGGACTCCGTCGCCGTGCGCAGCGACGTGGAGGTCGGCGGGACGGACCAGACCTTCAACCTGCTGGTGGGCCGCGAGCTGCAGGCCGCTGCCGGGCAGAGCCCCCAGTGCGTGCTGACCCTGCCGCTGCTCGAGGGCACCGACGGCGTGGCGAAGATGTCGAAGACCGCCGACAACGTCATCGGCATCGACGACCCACCGGCCGAGATGTTCGGCAAGGTGATGCGCATCCCCGACGGACTGATCGTCAAGTACCTGCGGCTGGTGACCGACCTGCTCCCGCACGAGGTGGACGTCGTGGCCGCGGGCCTGGCCGACGGCACCGCCCATCCCGGCGAGGCCAAGCGCCGGCTCGCGCGGGAGGTCGTGGTCTCGCTGCACGACACCGACGCGGCGTCGGCAGCCGAGGCGCGCTTCAACACCCAGTTCCGCGACCGGGACGTGCCCGCCGACGTCCCCGAGTTCGACCTCGGTGGCACCGACCCCTGGTTCCTGCCCAGCCTGTTGGTTGCGGCGCAGCTCGCGTCGAGCGGCTCCGACGCGCGGCGCAAGGTGAGCGACGGCGCCGTCCGCCTGGACGGGACGATCCTGGAGGACCCGACGGCCGACCTGCCGTCCGACGCGCTGCGCGGCCGTGTGCTGCAGGTGGGCCGGCGGCGATACGCGCGGCTGCGCTGAGCCCTGCGTCTGAACGGCCGGGTGGCATGGTGCCGCGGCGGTGCCCCGTGCGCTAGGGTCTCACCGGTCGCCACGAGCCGGTCGCCCGGTCCGAGTGCGAAGCAAGGGTTGACAGGAGCACGCTCAGTACCATAGACTGTGCGGTCCGGGTCGCTTGCGGCCCGGGTGGTTTCAGGTACCACCGCATGACCAGCAGGACACGTTACAGGGATTAGCGCAGAACCTGGCGCGAAGTTGACATCCCGGAGACGCCCCGGTAACGTGGAGGACATCGAGCGGGAGCCAAGACGGTCCCCAACGGATCCGGGTCGAAAGACCATCATGCCAAGTCCTAGCGGGTTCTGGCATGCGGACGCCCGAAAGCCACGTCTCGGCTCTGCGTCGGCGCGGGGAACTCGGGTGGAAGCGCAGACGCTCCTTGAAAACTGCACAGTGTGCCAAAAGCCAGTGCACATGCACCCCGCCTTTGGGAACGGCGTCAGCCGTGAAACAAGGCGGAGTATGACTCTGGTTCCGGACAGCTAAGTCAGCTGTCATGAACTGGATCGAATCACCGTGGCCAGGCAGGTCGCCCACCTTTGAGGGCCCTGCGCACGGTGGCTCTTCATCCACGGATCTTCGGAGCTCGAAGATCTCCAATGGAGAGTTTGATCCTGGCTCAGGACGAACGCTGGCGGCGCGCCTAATACATGCAAGTCGAGGGAGAACCGGGCTTCGGCCCGGGGAGACCGGCGAACGGGTGAGTAACACGTGAGGAACCTGCCCTGTAGACCGGAATAACCACGGGAAACTGTGGCTAATGCCGGATGATCTCTGCAATCCGCATGGATTACGGAGGAAATGGTCAGCCGCTACAGGATGGCCTCGCGGCCTATCAGCTTGTTGGCGGGGTAACGGCCCACCAAGGCGACGACGGGTAGCTGGCGTGAGAGCGCGACCAGCCACACTGGGACTGAGACACGGCCCAGACTCCTACGGGAGGCAGCAGTAGGGAATCTTGCGCAATGGGCGAAAGCCTGACGCAGCGACGCCGCGTGCGGGAAGAAGGCCTTCGGGTTGTAAACCGCTTTCAGCAGGGAAGAAGCGAAAGTGACGGTACCTGCAGAAGAAGGACCGGCCAACTACGTGCCAGCAGCCGCGGTAATACGTAGGGTCCAAGCGTTGTCCGGAATTATTGGGCGTAAAGAGCTCGTAGGCGGTCCACTAAGTCGGAGGTGAAATCTCGGGGCTCAACCCCGAAATTGCCTTCGATACTGGGGGACTTGAGGCAGGTAGGGGAAGGTGGAATTCCTGGTGTAGCGGTGAAATGCGCAGATATCAGGAGGAACACCAGTGGCGAAGGCGGCCTTCTGGGCCTGTACTGACGCTGAGGAGCGAAAGCGTGGGGAGCGAACAGGATTAGATACCCTGGTAGTCCACGCCGTAAACGATGGGTGCTAGGTGTGGGGGGTTATCCACTCCCTCCGTGCCG
>Ga0136615_10000150_pt1 | contig 28847 bp, 25 predicted proteins | sample AntDrymUQ2882206_2_FD_106647 | JGI IMG/M metagenome (GOLD analysis project Ga0136615, IMG submission 106647) | Polar desert sand microbial communities from Dry Valleys, Antarctica - metaG UQ288 (22.06) | ecosystem: Environmental > Terrestrial > Soil > Desert | place: Antarctica: Dry Valley... | reverse complement strand
CCGCGCGACTTTGTAAAACCTGTATATAAGAACTGTATTCTAGTAACCACAAAGCGTCTCGCGTTTAGCACAAGGCGTTGAAGCAAGGTATCGGGTAGCGTCTACTTGATCGGCAGGTCCGTGAATGCCGAATATAGGCAATTCAACTAATGGTACGCCCGCCCAAGAGGTTTCCGGCGGCATGAGGATCGGCGCGGTTGCGCCATTAGGCCGGGTTTGGATGGCTTGGTCGCCGCAGCCCGGCCTACCCGGCCCCCAAAGCTCTGCCGTAGACTGCGAGAGTCTCTTCTACCATTCGGTCAGTGGTGAAGCCCACCGCCCGTTGACGTGCGACCTCCCCACAGCGCGCGCGTAGCGTGTCGTCGGCCAACAAACGCACGCAGGCATCGGCGAGAGCCGCCGCGTCGTCGGGTACCATAAAACCCGCCTCGCCATCTCCCATCAGATCAGGGGCAATGCCTACCGGGGTACTGACCGCCGGCACCCCTGCTTGTGCTGCCTCCACTAACACATAACCGAAGCTTTCGTAGCTGCTCGTGAGCAGCAATACGTCGAACGCTTTCATCAAAGCAGGCGCCTCTTCCGTATGGGCGATCACCACGTTGTTAGGGAACGCGCGCGTCGTTTCGGCCCGCAGGTCGCCGTCGCCGATCATGCATAGCACCGCGCCGGGCAGGCGCTTCAGGATCCGAGCATGGGTATGGACTGCGAGCAAAGGGTTTTTCTGGAGGCATAACCGGCCTACGAAACCGACCACCAGGGCCGTCTCGGGCAAGCCCAACAGACGCCGAGCCTCGCTACGCGAGCGATAAGCGATGGAGGGCAGTCCGTTGTGCACCACGGTGAGCCGCTGCTCGGGCAAGCCCATGTCCACGGCATGCCGCCGTTCGTTTTCTGAGTTGCATATGATCATCTCGGCGCGGGGGGCAAGGATCCGCTCGACGGTGGAGAAAAGCCACTGGGATCCGCGACTCAGGTGAATATTGAGCGTGTACAGGGCGTGCGGGGTGTATACGCGCGCTCCATGGGAGCGGCCGAAAGCGAGACGGACCAGCGCACCGCCTTTGCTGCTATGTCCGTGCAGCACATCGTAGGGTCCGTTCCGGCGCAGTCTCTGGCGGAAAGCGATCACGGTGCCCACATCCCTGAGACTCGGTCCCGTGGGCGTGTCAAACCCCCAGGTGCGCACGCCGCGCGCGACGAGCCCCTTCAAATGTTGCGCGAACAAGGGCATCAGGCGTGGCGTACCGTACCACAGGTCTACCGCGTGGCCGCGATCCAGCAGCGCATGGGCCAGATCGCCCAAGTGACGGGCAACCCCGATCCCCGAGGCCTCGGTGACAAGCAGAATGCGAAGCGAGCTTGGATTGGTCATGCGTCCAGTGCCAGTCCGGGTGCGGAGCCGGTGAGGATATTCGCGTCGTCTTGATTTAGTCAGAGCTGACTCCGGAAATTTGGACAGGGAGATAAGTAGTAGAGGATGAACCGCGGCCGATGATCGTCACTCACAATATAGCCTGAACAAATATCGTAACTGCTGCCGTTGAAAAAACGTAAATAACTGCAATTAGCACTCTCATTCTATAACCTTCCTTGAGTAAGTTAATTCGGTTATACCTCTATGGGTGGTAACTCCACCACACAGGGCGCTTGACCGTTCGCGCTTCCTTAAGCAAGAGGCATACCACGTCTATGTGAGAGTCTACACCGCGTCCGAGGGTGGCATCGAAAACGGCCGACCAAGAAGAGGATCACCGTGCGGCCGGATCTACTTAATCGATTTGCACGGGTGGGGCTGGCCCAATCTCAAATCAGTGGCGAAGCGCTATGCGTTTGTTACCAAGGGCAGCGAGCGTGAAACGACGGTACCTTTGGCGGCAACTTGCCGTAGGCAGAAACTAAGACGTGTGTAAATATCAGTAGTATACAAACATACTTCGGGGAACTCGGCCCTAGTCAATCATGAGTCGGTCGAGCGCGGAATTTTGGCGATCGATCCTTTAGGCCACATGCGCCGTTTCATCTGCGCACCGTTCGGACCCGGTTCCCATTAGAAAATTTGCTTTTATTCTTGGGTACTTGGCGTTGTATCTTGTTTGTTCTTTGCGCATAAGGTTCTGTGGAGGAGCGCATTGCGGCACGAAATGCGGGAACGGTATGCGGTTTGCGCCTACCGACCCGTCATGGTCAGCCAGGCGTCTGCCTTTAGAAAAATCGGTGAACCGCCCGGCAGCGAGCGGCGCCGTGTGCCACGGGTAGCAATCGATTTGCCCGCGACGATGATAGGCCCAAATCGTGACTCGCACCCGTGCACGATCCGAGATTTTTGTGCTCAGGGGATGTTGCTGGCGGTCGATCATGTACGTGCACCGTCACACCAAGCATGTGAATTACGCCCCCAAGATCCGATAAGCGTGCGTTTCACTGCGGCGCTGGATGATACCAGCGTCACCTACGAATTGGCTGCATGCGTAGCTTGGAAGGTCGGTGACAGCCTCGGAATCGCCGTTATTGGAAGTCACAAGGAAACGCTGGTTTCGCTCGAAAGAATCGCCGAGAAGAGGGCTATTGAAACGTCCGGCCGAGATAAGGCCGTTGCGCCGCCGGGCGTTGGAAAGCCACAATCTCCACATGAATGCACTCAAGCGCAACTGATCATCCAAGAGCTGAAGACACTCGTTGCCGATCCCGCGCTTAAGATATGCACCGAGTGTTTGCTGAAGGCCGAGGAGCAACTGTTTGAGCAAGCGAAGGTTGCAGGGAGCAATGTTGCTCAGAGCGAACTAATCGACGCGGTATCTCTCATCCACAACAACCGCGGCCGGTTAGCGCCAACGCTAGCCGAAGCGCTGGCGCTTAAGCTCGATGCTCTCGATCGCTCCCAGCTCGGTGCGTTTCCATCCAAGGCGATCACCCCGCTCCGAAACGCAAACGAGCTAGTGCTGGTAAAACAAGACGATTTTGAGGACTTTCTGTCGTTGAGCGAAGCGGTCGTGCGAGTCGAGCTGCGGTTTAAGGACGCCCTTTACCGACTACAAAGAAGATTCTCATTTCTGTCTCGGTCAGAGATCGATAGAACGACGAATCCGATCGGCCCGGTAGTCCTGTGCAACCTCATTGGCGATGCATTGCACAACCTCGATTTCACTACCCGGCAGTGTCAGGCCGCCTATCCAGCGGTGAGCGCATCGCTGCTCGCGAACCTGGGTAGTTTTTATGACAGGGTGAATGAATGCTTAAAAAAACGCAATGTGCTGCCCAACCTCGACGGGGCGCCCGCCGCACACCAGAGCGTCCAACGCGAATCACCGCTCGCGCCGGAAACCCTGGCTCGGGCGGGTGTCCACGATGCGTGCGTCACGCAGTCGGACCCAGAGGGTACGGTGGGCCGCCGGGTGCATTCTGCCGTAACGCCGGTAGTAGGTGAGGGAACACGGGCAACACCCAACTCGAGTCCGCGTAACCCGGTCGGCAAGTTACTGCAACTCCGGCAGTGGATTGGACAAGATGCCGGTGGCACCTATCCGCAGGGAAGTCAGGATCCCGGTCGCCAGGCTCAAGGACACGGCGGCTTTCCAGCGCTCGCGGGATCCGAACCGTATTACAACGCTTCCGATCTGATCGCCGCATTACCCGCGGTAGAACGGGAGTTAATCCTGTCCGCGGCCGGGGCGGGTCAGAGCCCGACCGTCAAGGCTGGGTTAGTCGCTGCTCTGGAACGCCGGATCGAGGCCGGCGCGGACCGGCGTTCAATACACCCGGACGATGAGTATGTGCTCGACGTTGTGAGTCGCCTCACCACCTCGATCGGCGGTGATGCAGCCGCAACCAATGGTAATCTGGCTTCAGCGCTTAGCGGTACCCCTTCATAAGCTTGCCTTGTCCGAGCCGGAGTTCTTGAGCGATCCTTCGCATCCGGCTTATCGGTTTGTCAACGAGCTCGCCCGATTACAACACGCGTTACCACGAAGCGGGGATCACCAGCAAAGATTAAGTGAGGTGATCGATCATCTTGCTGCGAGAATCGACGGTGGCAATAACGCGGCTCCAATTCAAGAAGCCTTGGCTGACATACAAGCACTCGAAGCCCAGCGGGTTGGTGACTATGAGAACAACGTTGCACAAGTGATCGAGACGTGTAATGAGCAGCAGGCATTCTTGCAGTCACGCGTTGTACAGGGCAACGTTGGTAAGCGAACCGAGGCGAAGATAGACGGCGTGCGCCCCGACTTTCCCAAGGAATGGCTGATCTGGCTCGAACACGCGAAACAGTTCCGGGTAGGCCAGGCATTTCAATTCCGCGGCCGCCATGGATCGAGCGAGCGCCGTTACCTCGCTTGGATCGGTGAGAACCATGATCTTTACGTTTTCGCGGACAAGGAGGGAAATAAGGCGGCATCACTTACGCTGCACGAGTTAGCCATGCAGCTACGGCGTGGCGCGATCAAATTGGCCGGTTCCACCGAGGTCACGGCGATCGATCAGGCGCTTCGCGCTGCGACCTATTCCGTCTTTCATGACATCCATCATGCCGCCTGTCATGACCGGACCACCGGCCTTGAAAACCGGCAGGCATTTATCCACCGGTTGAGCGCGGCAATGGCGTGCTCGGAAGGCGTAACAGGCTTGCTCGCTCACGTACATTTGAAAGCGCCGCCGCAAGCAGACGAGCGCATAGACCCTCGACGCTTCGATGAAATCCTCAAGCAATCAAGCACGCTCTTGCAGCAGTCGCTGCCGGCCCCGGGCACGTTGGCACGCCTTGACAGGACCAGCCTCGCATGGGTATTGCCGGCCAGGGATCCCACCGAGGGGGAAGCAATAGCCCATGCTCAACACGAAGCCTTGTCGAATGTGTCCATCGAACGGACGGGCGCGCTTTCGAAATTGCGGGCCCATATCGGCGTCGTCGCGTTCGGGCCTCACGGGGGGACGGCGGAAGAGCACCTCAACCGCGCGCGCTCGTTAGCGGAGCAGGTAGATGCGGCTGGGGGATACAAGCTCGACCTGTCAGGATGCGGCGGCGGGATATCGACCAGGCCCGAGGAAGGAATCGACTGGGAAACGCACCTCGATCACGCGCTGGCCAATGAATCAATCATTCCCTACGCGCAACGGGTCACGGCCCTGCAGGCGGACGAAAACCTGGCCCTTTATCGCATCCTCCCGCGCTTTTTATGCGCGGAGGAGGTCATCGCGGTTCCGCTTGAATACGAGGCGCCCCGCTTGGCCCCTAAGGTTCGCATCCTGGAGCACTTGCTGTTACGAGAAAGCATTCAGTGGATGGGGGCCCATCGCAACCATAGCGCGCAGACGGGCGCGTATGTCTTTAGACTGTCAAGCGATTCATTGAACGACGCGGGGCTAATCGAGTATGTACTGAATCTACTGACGGAACATCCGGTGCCGCCCGGTAAGGTTTGCTTTGAAGCCACCGAGGACACGGTACTCGCGAATGCGGAACCAGTACACCATTTTATCCGCACCGTGCATGAATTCGGCTGCCGATTCTCCTTGGCATGCCTGGGCCAGAATGCTGCGAAGCATGCGCTTCTTGGTGATCTTCCGGTCGACTTTGTCGCAATCAGCGGAACGTTCGTCAGCGACATGACGCATAATTCAAAGGCGCACGCCGTGGTCCAATCGACGCATGAGCTGGGCCGATTATTCGGCGCGAAGACCGTGGCCGAAGGCGCCAAGGGGGAGGAGGCCCTCGCCGCGCTCCGCAATATCGGTGTGGATTACACCGTTGAGTTGACGCCAACAGCGCTGCATTTGTCGGAGCGTTAGTACAATGTCAGCCTTGCCGGCGAAGATCGGTAAGTACCAAATCAAAGGGATCGCGGGCCAGGGCGCCATGGCCACGGTTTACGTCGCTTATGATCCGGTCATCGACCGCACGGTTGCGATTAAGGTAAGTAAGATACCGGCGACCCTCGAGGAGGATGTCGAGGCACGGCAACAGCAAAAGCTTTTCTTCAATGAAGCCCAGACCGCGGGTGCGCTCGATCACCCGAACATTCTCAGGATCTACGACGCGAATTACGAACAGGGTCTGTCTTATATCGCGATGGAGTACGTGGAGCAAGCGCGCACCCTAAAGGTCTACACCGAATCGAGCACGCTGTTGCCCGTCGAGCAGGCAGTAAAACTGATACGCCAGTGTACTGATGCCTTGGTGTATGCCCACGGCAAAGGGGTCACCCATCGCGACATCAAACCCGCTAATATTATGCTGACTTCCAACGACGTCGTTAAATTGGGCGATTTCGGCATCTCGCAGCGCGCTAACAGTGATCAGACGCAGGTCATGGGCTGGTTTGGATCCCCGCTCTATATGTCACCCGAGCAGGCGCGAGGAGGCGATCTCACGGGACAATCGGACATCTTTTCACTCGGGGTTGTGAGCTATCAGCTACTAACCGGAAAGACGCCGTTTGCCGCGCGAGATATACCGGTGGTGATCAATAACATACTAAAAAAAGATCCGGAGCCCGTCGAAGCGTTGCGGCCCGAGGTGCCCAAACGCTTAGCTGCCATCGTCAAACGCTGTTTACAGAAAGATCAGGCGCTTCGGTATCAACGTGCGGTGGATCTCGGCGTCGAGCTCGAAACGCTTGCCAACGAGATCAACGATCCTCAGTTGGCGCTACCGCAGGAAGAGAAGGTCCGGATTGCCCGTTCCTTGAAGTTTTGCAAGACCCTCTCGGCGATGGAAGTGAGCGATCTTGTGAAGACCTCAGTCTGGGAGTCTTATTATCCGGGCGCATGCATTCTGCAGCAGGGCGCTATCGGAGCCGCCTTTTATATCCTCGTTTCCGGCGAGGTTGCAATCCAAAAAGACCGCAAGGACATCGCGGTATTAAGGGAAGGCGAATGTTTCGGTGAGATCGGCTATCTCACCGAGGGACGCCGTAGCGCAACGGTGGTCGCTACCCAAGCAGTCACAGTAATGAAAATCAGCGCCCCCGTTCGAGACTGGGCCTCGCTGCCCACGCAACTGCGGTTGGGCAAAGTGTTTCAGCAAGGCCTGATCGAGCGCTTGATCGAGTCCGGTAGGGCGCTCGCGAAGGCGTTACCTTAAAGCACCGGGAAATCGCGGTCAGACAGCGGCGGGCATCGCCGCTAGCGTGGACATTGTCGGCGTGACGGCGGAGAATGTCCCGCATCGCGCGGGGTCCGGAACAAGCAATCGCCGCGCATAACCGAGCTTATTCGGACGTCGGTCAAATGGCCTATAAACACGTCGAGTTTCCGCAACAGGGTCAACGCCTATCCATCGAGAACGGCCGGCTCGTCATCCCCGATCATCCCATCCTCGCTTACGTCGAAGGTGATGGTATCGGTCCGGATATCATGCGGGCATGTCTGCGGGTTTGGGATGCGGCGATCGAGCAGGCCTACGGCGGCAAGCGCAAGGTCCATTGGATGGAGCTCTACATGGGTGGAAAGGCCGCCGAGAAATACGACGGCAACGTCTTCCCCGACGAGGTGAAGGAGGCGTTACAGCAGATCATCGTGTCGATCAAGGGACCGCTCACCACACCCGTGGGGGGCGGATTTCGCTCGCTGAACGTGGCTCTGCGCCAGGACTTGGATCTCTATGCTTGCGTACGCCCGGTCCGCTATTACCCGGGGGTGCCTTCGCCTATGCGCCAGCCAGAATTCGTGGATGTGGTGATCTTTCGCGAAAATACCGAAGACGTTTACGCGGGGATCGAATATCAGGCCGGGAGCACTGAGGCCAAACGTGTCGAGCGGTTCCTGAAGGATGAGATGGGGGCCGAATTCTTCAATGACTCCGGAATCGGCGTCAAACCGATCAGTGCCTTTGGCAGCAAACGTCTAGTTCGCAAGGCGATCCAGTATGCTCTGGATCACGATCGCGAGAGCGTCACGCTCGTACATAAAGGGAATATTCAGAAGTATACGGAAGGCGCGTTCCGCAACTGGGGTTATGAGGTTGCACGCGAGGAGTTCGGCGATCGGACCATCACCGAGGCCGATCTTTACAGCATCTGCGGGGGAAAGCAACCCAAGGACAAGGTGGTCATCAAAGACCGGATCGCGGATATCATGTTTCAACTGATGTTGCTTCGACCGAACGAGTTCGACGTGATTGCGACCACGAACCTCAATGGCGACTATCTCTCCGACGCCATCGCCGCCGAGGTGGGCGGGGTGGGGATCGCCCCGGGCGCGAACATGGCCGACTTCGTGGCGGTGTTCGAGGCCACCCATGGCACGGCGCCTAAATACGCCAACCAGGATAAGGTCAACCCTGGCTCGCTCTTGTTCAGCGGCGTCATGATGTTCGAATACCTCGGCTGGAACGAGGTGGCGGATCTCATTACCTTCGCGTATCCCGAAGTCATTCAGCGGAAGATCGTGACCTATGATTTCGCGCGCTTGATGGACGGTGCGACCGAAGTTTCCACGAGCCAATTCGCGGACGCGTTGATCGATCAAATCAAGGCCAAGGTCGATATCGAGGCGCGGCGCAGGGAGTGGTTCACGGCCGTTCAATCCGGGAGAGAAGAGCGCGAGGCGCGGCGCATGGCGGAGCCTTTCGTCGAAATGCGCGCCTCGGGACGCACGCCGCATACGGTGGCGGACATCATGAGTCACATCAGGACCGTGAAGCCCGGGGTGTTCGTCGATCAAGTAATGCACTTGATGCGCGAGCACGGCATCAGCAGCGTGGTCGTGGAACCCGGCAGGGACGGCCTGTGGGCAATCATGACCCAGCGAGATATCATCGGCCGGATTATTCACGCCAATCGTTCTCCGGCGCATGTCAAGGTGGAGGAGATCGCTACCAAACCTCTGGTTACCGTGCCTGTCGACATGTCCTTGCAAGAGTGCGCCTCCAGGATGGTGGAGTCGCATATCCGCCGTGTGGTCGTAGAACAGAGTGGTTTGCCCGTCGGTATCGTGAGCGACACGGACCTGTTTCGGATCGTGGATGAGCTCGGTTGGGAGCCGGTGGTTTTGTAGCGCCATGGCCCGCCGCGGGGCGCAATCCGCTTCCACCAAGCACCTTTAGCCGGAGCCGGATCTACCGTACCGGCTCGTGCTCTGCCCGAAGTGCAAGCTTGATGTCATCGGAGTTGCCGAACCTGAGCCGGTACAGCACGTACTCCGTCGCGCGCGCCACCGCCGAGCCGATGGTCATGCCTTGGGCCAAGCCGGTGGCGATGGCGGAGCCCAGCGTGCATCCCGTGCCGCGCAAGTGCGGCGTTTCGATGCGAGGATGTTGAAATATCTGGAGGTCCGCGTCGGTGACTAGAAAATCGCTGATAGTATTCCCGGATCTGTGACCGCCTTTCAATAGAATCGCCTTCGGACCTTGTCCGAGCAAGCGCTTGGCGGCGTCGATCATGTGCTCGTCCGTGGTAATGCGCATGCCCGTGAGCCGCTCGGCCTCGGGTACATTGGGGGTTAAAACGGCCGCGTGCGGGAAAACGCGTCTCACGAGGCGCCCGATCCCCGGGGGATCGAGAAGGGGCGCGCCGCTGGTCGCAAGCAGCACCGAATCGACCACCCAGGGTAGGCCGGGCGCTTGGGCTTCGATCAGATCGCAGACCGCGTCAATGATCTCCGCGCTGTAGAGCATGCCGGTCTTGATGCAGTCGGCGCCGATGTCTTGAAGCACGGCCTCCGCTTGGCGGGCAACGAAATCGGGATCGATGCCGACGATCGCATGAACGCACCGCGTGTTTTGCGCCGTTAGCGCGGTGATCGCGGTGGCCGCGCGACCGCCGAGGGCCGCGATGGTCCTGATGTCGGCCTGAATTCCGGCCCCACCGCTCGAATCGGACCCGGCGATGACCAGTACGCGGCCTTGCATGCGATTCAGACGCTAGGGGTGCCGCGTTTCTCCAACAGGTAGTCCAACCACAGAGCGGAGAGCTTTTCCTGAACGGAGTTCTGGCGCAGCCGCGCATTCAAGTGCGGAAAGTCGACGCGATCGAGCTCTTGGTCCTGGTTGTAACACGAATAGACAAAATATTCCTGGCCGCTACCGGGATCGACGTGCTTGCACAGGCATTGCGCACATACGCCCTTCATCATGCACTGCATGGGAGAGTTGATCGAACCGATGGCGACGTGCTTAGGTTTCAGATAGGGTTTTAGTATTCCATTGCGGGCTTCTTTCACGGCCGCCATCATGCGATCGGAACCGATGGCGATGATATGGTCGACATCATCCAGATGGACCGGCGTATCTCCGAGCTTGCCCTTGGCATAGGCCACCATGGCCTCGAGGATGTTACCTATGAAACTCTTGTCTTGGGGCCGCGTGATCGAGATCGGCCGCGCCGTGGGTGCGGGATCCACGGACCACACGATCACATCCGACGCGGCCTCGATGTCCTCCGCCTTGAAGACATCATCGTGGTTCTTGTAACCGGCGAAATAAATCACTCGGTTGCCGGCCGCGCGCAAGGCTTTACCGATCGAGAACAGCACCGCATTGCCCAATCCGCCGCCCGCAAGCAGGACGGTTTTACCCGAGGGGATGTCGGTCGGCGCGCCGGTCACGCCCATCACAACGACCGGATCCCCCGGTCGCCACAGCCGGCAGAGCCGGGAGGAGCTTCCCATCTCGAGCGCAATCAACGCTATCAAACCTTTCTCCTTGTCCACCGAGGCGCCGGTGAGCGCCAAGCCTTCCGCGGCCAAAACAGTGCCTTCCACCTTTGGTGCGAGCGTCTCGAGATTTTGAACTCGATAAAACTGACCGGGACGAAACTTGCGCGCTTGCATCGGCGCATGGACCACGATCTCGATGATGGTGGGCGTGAGCCGCTGGACTGCCACCACGGTCGCGAGCAGTGACTCATCGAGCGTGGCGTGAAACGCCCGCAGCGCTTGATCGCGGTGGCGCTGATCGGACGGATCGAGTTGGCGCAGCTCGCGTTCGAACAATCTCACGATGTACGGGTAGCCGTCACGGGCGCTGGCCATCGCCTTGACAACGTTCCCCGCGTACACTGGATGGTTGTCCCCATAGAAAGTAATAAACCTACCTTGCCGCTGATACGAGGTGAAGGGAGCGCGCTTGCCGACTTTCGGCGCGGTGAGATCGCGCATCGCTTCGAGGCCGCACGCATTCGGCTCGTATCGTTGGTAGAAGTGGGCCTTGGCGTCCATCTCGAAGCTGCCGGGGTGTTCGCTCTCATAGATCGTATTAGGCGAGGTGCCGGCGGCAATGAAAAGGCTGCGCAGCGGCACTTCAACCTCATCGTCCGCGGCGATCCAGCGACCGTCCTTTGGAGTCAGACGCTCGAAACGCACCGCCCGCAGATGGCCGAAGCGGTCGCCAATGGCCTCGCTAGGCCTCATGCCTTCCGCGAGGGCAATGCCTTCTTCCAGCGCTTTCTCGATCTCCTCGTGGTTCTGTCTGTACGCCGGAGCGTCGCGCAGACCCTTGCGGTAGAATAATGTCACACCGCCCCATTGTTCGAGCAACGGCAGGAAATTCGGGGTTTCGCCGGCCGCATGAGCGCGCGAGCGCTCGGCGCGTATGGCGCGTCCGTGATCAAGCAATTCATCCAGGATCAGCAGTTCCTCTTCGTCATAGCGGGCACGCACGGATTGCTCTTCATAACGCCTCGCCAGCACTTCGTAACGGCGCAGGACCCTCTCGACCTGCACCGGATAATAAGCGAGCAGCTCGGTCGCCGTATCGATCGCCGTAAGTCCGCCGCCAATGACCCCCGCGGGCAACCGCACCTGAAGGTTAGCAAGGGAGGAATGTTTGGCGGCCCCGGTCAGTTGTAGCGCCATGAGAAAATCCGAGGCCTTGCGGATCCCGCGCATGAGGTTATTCCCAAGCTCGATAATCGTGGGTTTGCCGGCGCCGCTCGCGACGGCAATATGGTGAAACCCGAGATCCCAGGCCTCGTTGATCGTCAGCGTGCCGCCGAAACGGATGCCACCGTAACAGCGAAACGTCCGCCGCCGCGCGAGCGTGAGATAGATGACCTTGAGAAAGTTCTTGTCCCAACGCACGGTGATGCCGTATTCCGCCACCCCGCCGAAACCCGTCATGACGCGGGTATCCAAGTCCTCGTAAAGCTCGCCAAAATCGCGGACCGGCCGCGGTGGTCGATCCCAATCGCCGCTCAGGTCTCGCGGCAGAGGCTCGATCTTCAAACCATCGATGCCGACCACGCCGAACCCCTCGTTGAGAAGGTAATGGGCCAAGGTGTAGCCGGCGGGGCCGAGGCCGGCGATGAGCACATTCTTACCGTTATAGGGCAGGGCCACGGGGCGTTTGACATTGAGCGGATTCCAGCGTGTAAGTAACCCGTAGATCTCGAACCCCCACGGCATGAACAAAACCTCGGTCAGGACGTTGGTTTCGATCTGTGGAATATTGACGGGCTCGGTCTTCTGGTAGATGCATCCCTTCATGCAGTCGTTGCAGATCCTGTGACCCGTGCCCGGACACATCGGGTTGTCGATCATGATGAGCGCGAGCGCTCCGATATTGTCCCCCTGCCGCTTGAGCACGTGCATTTCGGAGATCTTCTCCTCCAGCGGGCAGCCGGCGATCATTACCCCGAGCGGGTTGATCTTGTAGGTCCCGTCTCTGCGGTTGCGCATGCCCTTGGAACAGGAATCGGTATCGCGGTCGTGACAATAAATACAGTGATCTATTTCATATAGCACGTGGCGCTCGTCATAGCGGTGATCGGTCAGAGCAAAGCCGTCGCGCCGCCGGCGTCGCGCCATCGGTCCGCTGAGGACCTGATAGCCGTCGCGTTGGAGTTGCTCGGCATGGACCAGGTGCTGGAAGTCGGTTTTCTTTGGTTGCTTGAAGCTCACCCAATTCGCCACCGTAGCATTCATTCCCGCATCGTGGCGTGCGGCGAAGCTCCAGCGCTCGATGCGATCGAGCAGCAGAAGAACAAACGCGTGCGCGCGCGTTTCGGTCAAGCAATCGGCAAAGGTCGCCCGCGCTTCGGGGTCGGCCTCGATACGGGCGCGAACGGCGCACAGGTCTTGCTCTAAGCGCTTGTCCGCCGGTTCTTTACTAGAGGTCCGTGCGGCGAAGCGCTGATGCAGACGCCAAAGCTCGCTCGCGACGCCAGCGAGGGCCCGCTCAGGAGCGCTCGCATCGGCGCCGGGAGCGAGGATGTGCTTAAGAATCTCGATTTGCCGCTGCAATTGTTGGAGGTCCCAGGGGATCAGATCCTCCGGCCTGAACTTTTCTTGCGCTTGCGCCAGGACTTCATTGCGGAAGACAAAAACCGTGTCCAGTTCTTCTTGTATGGCAGCACGCTGGCGGTCGCGCTCGCTCGCGACGCCGAAGAGCTTGGCGACAAATTCCCCGACGTAGGGCGCCATGCGCACGAGTAAATCCGATATCGTTTGCGGCGGCAGTCCTGCGCCCAATGTGGCGCGGTATCGCCCGAACTCGGTAGACAGAGCGGGGTTTCGATCCGCGACGTAATCATCGAAAACAGCAAGCAGATCCCGTAGCCGGTAGGGCTCGTATAGGTCCGCATACGCAAACGCGGTAAATCCGAGCGTTAGATTTACCTGCGCGGATGGTGAGGCGCCGGCCGCGGGGTATGGCGGGACCCGTTCGGAAAACTCCATGACAAATGGTTTAAAGTAAACCCGTCACTACGCCGCGGGCCAATCGCTGAAGGGATAAGGCTTATCGTCCGACTTGAAGGTCACATACACCAATAGCTGATAGATATAGGTACTGAGCCGCTGGCCAAAATCCACGAGGCGCGGATTGATGTCCCCGGTGACGAGCTTTGAACCGAACTGGAACAGCGCGACCCCCCAGGCGACGAGCTCGGCGACGGCATAGATGACCGCAAACAGCAACATGTAAGCGCCTCGCTTCCAGGTCTCGCCGTTCTGAAAATGCTCCGCAAAGCTCATGTCATTCTCCCCTTGCTAAAAGTCGCTCATGATAGACACAAAAAATCCGTAATGCCATGTTCGCGCGGCTGGGGGTATCTTGGATAACTGTGGGACCGGCGCGAGCATAGCGCCACGGCGAATAATACCGCCCCCAGGTATCGTAGCGGTAATCGGGGGGACTAAGAAGGCTGCTAAGTCAGGGAACGGGCGATGAGCTCCCGGCCTTGGCGGGTAATGAAACCGTCCTCGGTAATCAGCCCAGCGTCGACGCAGGTGTGATAGAGCTGGAGCGATCCTCCGCTCGGCACATAGACGGTGCCGTCTCCATAATGATGGTTTAACAGCCTCGCAAACTCGCCGGTGCTCTCCGCCATCGCCTCGAAGGTATTCATCTGTCTTTTCCCTGTCACCTCGGTCCGCATCGTGAACATGTGTTCCGGATCCTCACCGATCCCTTACGTGCATTGTGTGCCTATGGATTTTGCGCACGCCGCTGTTCCCATATCGACGGTAAACGCGGGAAGATTAGGCGCCGGGAAGTCATGATGCTCACTAGAATAGGCGACAGAAACGGGGAGTTCTGCGAAAAATTACCACCTGGTTTGCGACTTATTGACGATTCACGCGCGCCAACGCTTAGCCGCTGCAAGCCCGGCCGGGCCGGCGCATCAGATCGCGGCGTCGGGGGAGGATCGAAAGTCAATTTGAATTTCGCCACCACGGGGTATACAACCCCGTGGGGCTAGGGGAGTCTTTCGGCGTCGGGCCGAAGAGGACAGCCTCTAGCCGACGGAAAGTATCGTCGACCGGGGTGGCAGAAGTTACCCGACAGAGCGCATGGGTGAGAGCGTTATCGGGTTCTTCGGCAACGATGAGTATGCGGGGAAGCTGGCGGCTGCTTTTTGTCGAGATAGGCGCCATGTCATTCCTAAGCAAACATTGCGCCCACTTTCGACCGGTGTATGAGTCAGGGTAGGTGCGCCGGCCTCGAAGAGCGCCGGCGTGATCTGGTCCCGCTGCTCCTTCCATCAACTGCATCGCCTCGGGGCTCGGCTGGAGCGGTTAGCTGGGCACTGAATTCTTAATTTGGGTCCTAGTAATCACCGTGGGCGCTGCCTTTCCTTGCGTCCACCGGCGGCCAGCGGATTTTTTACCGACTTGTGCGTTTGCATCCCTATCCGAAACACACGATAGCCCGGCATGACGACCTGATTGATGGCCATGCCCAGCACGTGTCCATCATGGGAAGACAAGATCTCGTTACGCTCCTCGCTGATGGGGTCGGTCACGATGCCCAATAGGTGCCCGGCGCGTACGGCCTCCCCCAGGCTGACGCGCGACAAGAACAAACCGTCGTCGTTGGCGCGAACCCATTTCGAACGATGGAAGAATAAAGAGGCTTCGGCTGCCGGCTTTTTCTCATCGACCATCTTCAACGCGGCCATCAGAGATTGAATCCCCCTGTACCCTTGCTCCACTTTGCCGGGCTGGATCCGGTGCGATTCTCCGAGTTCCAGTGTCACGGCAGGCACGCCTGCGGCCTCAGCAGCGCGGCGCAATGTTCCCCGGATCCCCTTGCTGTGTAAGACGGCGATCGGGCCAAAGCCTTGTGTCAGTCGTTTAACCGCGGGCTTAAGCGCGTTGGCGCGCAACTGTGTCAGATTCGTGCGCTGAAACGATGCAGTGTGAATGTCGACTAGCGCGTCGCATTGCATCACGATCCCATGGAAGAACAAGTAAGCTATCCTGGCGGCCGCGTTGCCCTGCGGATGACCCGGAAAGTATCGGTTCAGGTCTTGCCTATCCGACAGATAACGGGATTTTCGGCGAAACCCCTGCAGGTTCACGATCGGCACCCCGATGACATTGCCGCTCAGTTTGTCCGGTTCGAGCGAGCGTATGATTCGCTGCACGATCTGGATACCGTTGAGCTCATCACCGTGGACAGCAGCGGTCAGACAGAGCGTCGGCCCGGGCCTGACGCCCCCTACGACGATGACGGGCGTCGCCTCGGTGATGCCGGAGAAAGGCGCCCAGGAAAGCCGCTCAATCGAGCCAGACTTGACGTTCTGTCCCAATAACTGGAATGGCTTCCTCGGGTTGGTGGCACCGCTTGGTTCGGTGTGCCTTCTTTCATTTTTGATGCTCTTACCTTCAGCCCGAAAAGCTGCCTCCTTTGATTTGATCGTAAGGTCGCTCGGCTGGGGAACCGCAGTTCGCGGGTAAAGAACGGTGAGCGACAACATGACCAGCGCGAGCCGGCAAGCAGTCGCCCGCGCATGGTGGCGTCGATTCGGCGATAATCGAACCGGCAAGGCGATATTCATGGGCATAGACTCTTTCATTGTGACTTCTTTGCATTTGGCAAAGAAGTTTCGTTCTGGCATTTGCTTGCGGCCAGCGGCCGCGCTGGAAAAATAAACGCCCTTTCTTGTCACAAGCAGAGTAGTGTGGGGCTAGTAAGCTGTCAAACATGCGGGGCCTCGGCCTAGAATCGGGGAATTCGGGGCCGGCCCAGGCAGACATTGCGCCCCCTTCGGCCGGTGTATGACTCAGAGTCGGGTCGCTGTCTCAGAGGTTGTGAATCAATCTACTGCGCATCCCGATCCCGAGAACTTCTTGTGCCTTCGGTGTCTTAAGGGAGAACCACCTTGAGGGCGGGGAGTGCAATCACGATAACCGATCGTGCATAATGGGAGGATGCCGGGTTGGATAACTGCCAATGCGGCGCGCTCGAAGGCCCAAGTAACGGGTTGAGGGATTTCTGAAATAATGTTCCACAGCCTGTTGGACTATTGCGATCGGTTTGCCGGGTGGATCCTGGACGAAAGCTTGGACATCGTACGGTCCCCCTTCAATGCTAGCAGCCGCCTGTACTGGGTGTTTCTGCTCTCGGCGTTAGTGTTGGCGGCTATCACCTATAAACGCTATTACCATCGTGATGGCCCGCTACGTTTCGCGGAATTTATCAAGTTTGTTTTCCCGAAAAGCATTTATTCGCATCCCTCCGCGATCGTCGATTACAAGCTATTCATTAGCAACCGCCTTATCGGTCCGGTGACGCTTGGACCCTTCGCCGAGGGATTCAGCGCGGCCCTGGTCGCGAGTTACGTCATCGGCTTGCTCGCTTCCGCGTTCGCGGCCACCTGGCAAGGCCTACCGATCGGTGTCGGGGTCATCCTCGCGTTTACCATCGTTTACGGCCTGGTATCCGATTTCGTCACGTATATCAACCACCGGCTGCATCACCAAGTGAATTTACTCTGGCCGATCCATCGAGTGCACCATTCCGCGGAAGTGCTGACCCCGTTTACCTATTATCGCAAGCATCCGCTCTACAACACCGTCAGATTGTTTATCAGTGCGCCCGTGCTCGGCGTATTTCAAGGGATCACCCTCTTTTTATTTCTGGGCGAGATCGAGGCGTTGACGATTTTCGGGATCAACGCCGTCTCCGCACTGTTTCGGATATTCGGCGCGAACTTACGCCATTCCCATATTTGGTTTTCTTTCGGCCCCGTGCTCAACCATATTTTCATCAGCCCCGCGCATCATCAAATCCATCACAGCGCCAGGCCTGAGCACTGGAACCGCAATTATGGGGAAGTCTTCGCAATCTGGGACTGGATGTTCGGCACCTTGGTCCTGCCGAGTGAGGAGATCCGCAAGAACCTAATTCTCGGTGTCGGCATCGGGGCGCCGCAACACCACCCAACGCTCGCAAAAGTTTATCTTGAGCCCTTGGTGAGCATGTACGAAATACTTACCCGCCGTTTCCGGTCCGCGCGTTTAGCGCCTTGACGCCGCCGGCAGTAGAGATTAGGGCCGGTGCTCGAGCGCGGCCCGCCCTTTCGGTCGTCGTCCCCATGTGCAACGAGGAAGGCAGTGTCCACCCTCTGATGCAGGAGCTCGTTGCCGTGCTGGAGGGGATCGGCGTTACCTATGAAATTGTCCTCGTCGATGATGGCAGCCGCGACGCGACCTGGGAGCGGATTGCTAGGCTTGCCACCGAAATCCCTGCCGTAATAGGCGTGTCGTTATCGCGGAATTTCGGGCACCAGCGCGCTTTGCTGGCGGGACTCCAGCTTGCGCGCGGCCAGGCCGTGGTCAGCATGGACGGCGATCTACAACACCCCCCCCAGCTTATCCCTTTGCTCTATGAAGCTTGGCGGCAGGGTTACAAGGTGGTGAACACCCAACGGCGCGATGAAGTGGTGGCCAGTCGCTTCAAGCGATTCACCTCAAGGTATTTCTATAAGGTGTTCTCGATCCTCGCCGAGGTGCCGATGGCCGAAGGTAACTCCGACTTCCGGCTTCTCGACCGCACCGCGGTCGATGCCCTGGTGAATCTCAAAGCCGCAGAGCTTTTCTTGCGGGGTGCGGTCCAGTGGTTGGGTTTGCCTGCGACGGTGGTGCCTTTCCAGCCCGAGCGGCGTTTATACGGGTCGAGCAAATACACTGTGCGAAAAATGCTCAGCTTCGCCGGCGACGCCATCATATCGTTTTCGACCAAGCCGCTGCGCATTGGGATCTGGCTCGGGATCACCACCAGTTTTTTGGCCTTTGTCGAGATTGCTTATGTGCTGGCGCGGTACCTTCGAGGGGAGACGGTGTCGGGCTGGGCCTCCACCGTGGGGATCCTGTCGTTCTTGTTCGGGGTGCTGTTTATCATCCTCGGCATCATCGGCAGTTATCTTGCCTGGATCCACCAAAGCCTGCAGAACCGGCCAACGGTAATCATCCGCGACAGCGTCAATCTGCCACGGACCTGAATCGAGGGCTCCATAGGCGTGCCTCCCTGGAACTCACCGGTCGCGCGTTTTATCACCGTTGGCATCACGAACACGGCACTCAGCTACGCCGTCTTCGTTCTCGCTCTCTCACTATTGGGCGGTTATTCCTACCGCGCCGGGGTTGCGCAGATGGCGAGTTATGGGCTTGGATCAGCGTGGAGCTTCTATTGGAACCGCGGCTGGACCTTCGGAGCCGAAGGCCGAGTCCTGCGACAGGCGCTACGCTTCACGTTCGTGCAAGGCTTGTTGCTCATGGCGAGCAGTGCGCTGATGAGTGTTACCGTGGACATGTGGAGCTGGCCCGCAGCCCCCACATGGATCACCGTGATGGCGTTCATCACTGTCCTGAATTATTTATCGCTGAAGTACTGGGTATTCTAAATGGCAGGGCGTGAAGGAGCCGCGTTTCAGCATGCGCTGGTTCTACTGCTAGCGGTGGCGGTGGGGTTGAGCTTTGCTTTGTGCTATGGGATCGCGAACCACAACACCTATCTTCTGTACCCGCTCCGGGAGCTCGATCCAGAGTTCCTGCGCTATGACTGGCTCGCCGCGCAGACCACGGCGTATCATCGAAATTTCGCACTGTTGATCGAGCTTTTGGCATCGTTGGGTCCGGCGCCATGGATGGTCGCCGGCGCGAATGTGGCGCTGGTGGCCGCGCTGATGCTGACGATTTACGGCTTCTTATATCGCCATTATCGGCGCGATGCTCTAGTCGCGATCCTGCTCCTCATGTGCTTTGTGCTGTTGGAGAAGACCCGCAGCGTAGCCAGCAGCCATATCCTGACCTCGATTCTCGAGCCCTCCTCGGTCGCGGCCTCCGCGGTCGTGATCGGGCTCCTATTGCTGCTCGCGGAACGCTACCTCTGGTCCGGCGTGCTGGTGGCGATCGGCGGCTTTTTTCATACTAATTTTTTGCTGCTCGATTTCGTTTTCTTCGGTCTCGTTCATCTCGCCCTCGGGCGCGAGGACCTCGCGCGCCGCCTGTGTCAACAGTTGGGGCCGAGCGTCGCCGTCTTGCTCTTCGAGTTTCCCATGCTCTATGCCATGGCGACCGATCCCCTAGGAGGAGAGGCGCGCAATATCTTTCAGTTCATACGCTCGCCGCATCACTATGTTCCGCGGAAATATCTCGCGGACTTTATTCCCTTCGCGGGATGGCACTTGCTGGCCATGAGCTGTCTCGACCTGAAATCCTCCGAAGCGCGGATCTCCTCCCGGCTGGCGAAGGTCTATGCGGTGTTTCTTGGCCTCGTCATGACCGCCACGGTACTGACCACGCTGATTTATGTCCCCTTTGTTTCACAGCTATTCTTCTGGCGCATGGCACCGTTTTCGGTCTTGCTGGCCCAGCTTGTAATCATCACTCGGATCGCGCCTTATTTCAGTGCGAGCGCGGAACGCGATACCGCTAAGGGTCTTAACTGGCAGTGGGTCTTGGCGGCCGTCGGAGGCGGGCTCATTCTCATCCACCATGGCTCCAAGGTAAAGCCCACCGAGGTCGGTCTCCTACAGGTCAAGGCTATCTACGTCGTCATCGTTATTGTTACCTTGTTTGCCCATGTGTTGCTTGCGCGCGGTAAGACCCGGCGCTATCTCACAATGATCCCTCCGGCGATGGTGCCGCTTGGGCTGGTGGTCGTGGGCCTTGCCTTCTCGGCAGCTCCCGCCTATAAAGCGTCCAATGTCCTGCACGGTCTCTCAGCGCCTACGCACGAGCTGGTTCAATGGGCGCAATCTACCGCCCCGGACGCACAATTCCTCATTCCACCGAGCTTAAAGACCTTTCGGCTGCATGCCGCCCGGGCGGTGGTCGTGGACTGGAAGTCCACCCCCATCAAGCCCGCCGAGCTTATAGAATGGTATCGCCGCCTGGGGCGTGTGAGCGGCGATCCCAAGGTGAGGAACCTGGTTGAAGCCGAGGCCGGCTATCACCGCATGGATCAATCGCGTTTGGTTTCGCTGGCGAGGGAATTCGAGATCGACTACGCCGTGTTCGGGCAGCCCTTCGATGCGCGGCAACTGCAAGGCGAGGTCGTTTTTACCAATAAGCGCTATCTGGTGCTTAAACCGGGCGCAATGACCGAAGATTCGGCGCGCTAAGAGTTTGAACCCTTACACCCGGTGCAGGATTAGCTCCAATACGACCTTGGTGCCGAAATAGGCCAGGAGGAGCGCTAGGAAACCCGCAAACATGTAGCGGAGAGCGGTCCTGCCGCGCCAGCCGAATCGATAGCGCCCCCAGAGCAGTACCGCGAAGATACACCAGGCAGCGAATGAAAGCACGGTTTTGTGAACTAGGTGCTGAGCGAAGATGTCCTCGACAAACATGAGACCGCTTAAGAGTCCGAGGCTCAGCAGAAAGAAACCCGCGATGATGAATTGGAACATCAAGGATTCCGCGATTTGCAAGGGCGGCAAGAGTTGCATCGCGGCCAGGTAGCGGCGCGTTCGCAGCAGCCGTTCTTCCACGGCAATCACGACCGCTTGCAGCGCCGCGATGGTCAGGAGACTGTACGCGGTCACGGACAGCACGACATGCAACCTCAGCCCGAGCGGCGCCGATGCCAGCAGCAAGCGTTCGTTCGGGAACAGCAGCTCCAACCCGATCCCAAGGCCCGCGCTCGGCAGCAGCACCAAGGCGAGGTTTTCTACCGGCGCGACCAATGATGCCACGACGACGACACCCGCCACGACCCAGGCCACGAGCGAAACCGTGTTGAAGATCCCCAGGTTCAAGCCCGAGCCGGTGAGGATCCCTTGGTACAACACCGCGGCATGCAAGGCAAGCGCGAGGAGCGCGAGGATCGGCGCCGGACGCGTGGCGGTGGATCCGCCCCGTGCGCGCTCCACGATGCCGCGGGCGATGTGTATGGCGGCGGCAAGATAAAAGACGATGGCGAGGACTGCGAAAACGGCGATGTTCATAGCTGCAAGGCTCGTGGGCATGATGACACAAAGCGATTCGAGGTAGAAGGCGGGTTCGTCGCGGGCCCGTTCAAGGGATTATGTTAGTATGATTCGGCTGCTAGCAAACCCTGGATCGCGCCGCCATGTTTGACAACCTCTCGCAACGCCTAACGCGCATTGTCAAGGAACTCCGCGGGCAAGGCCGCCTCACGGACGAGAATATCCAATCGACCTTGCGAGAGCTGCGCATGGCCTTGCTCGAAGCCGATGTAGCCTTGCCCGTGGTGCGTTGGTTTGTCGAGCACGTGCGGACGCGCGCGGTGGGCGAGGAGGTTGTCGCCAGCCTCACCCCCGGACAGGCATTCATTCGCGTCGTCCGCAACGAATTGACGGCATTGATGGGCGAACAATGCGAACGCCTCGACCTGAACCGGCCGCCGCCGACTGTTGTGTTGATGGTCGGCTTGCAGGGGTCGGGCAAAACCACATCGGCCGCGAAACTGGCCCGCTACCTGAAGGAACGCGAGAAAAAATCGGTGCTCATGGTGAGCTGCGATGTGCATCGACCGGCGGCCATCGATCAGTTGAGCGTGTTAGCAAGCGAAATCGGTGTCGAATGCTACCCGGCCGATCCGGCGCAAGGTCCCGCGGCGATCGCCTCCGAAGCGCTCGCGCATGCGAAAAGGCGATTTCACGATGTGCTCATCGTCGATACCGCGGGACGATTGCACATCGACGCGGAGATGATGGATGAAATCACGCGCCTCCACCGGGTGTTGGATCCGGCCGAGACCTTGTTTGTCGTCGATAGCATGACGGGCCAAGACGCGGTCAATGCGGCGCAGGCCTTCGATGCGGCTTTGCCCTTGACCGGAGTCATTCTTACCAAGACCGACGGTGATGCGCGTGGAGGGGCGGCGCTCTCGGTGCGCCATGTCACGGGCAAGCCGGTTAAATTCGTAGGCGCCGGCGAGAAAAGCACGGCGCTCGAGCCATTTTATCCGGATCGCGTGGCCGCGCGCATCCTGGGCATGGGCGATGTGCTCGGGCTTATCGAAGAGGTGGAACGGAAGATCGATCGTGAGCAGGCCATGGACATGGCCGAAAAGCTGCACAAAGGCCAGGGATTCGATCTCCGGGATTTTCGCGATCAGATCCGGCAGATGCGGGGGGTGGGCGACTTGGGGAGCTTGATGAGCCGCTTACCGGGACTGTCGGATGTCCCGCAACACATGATGGACCAAGTCAATGACAAAGAGCTGGGTAAGACCGAGGCCATCATCAATTCGATGACGCCCAAAGAACGCCGCTATCCCGACAACATCAAGGCCTCGCATAAACGCCGGATCGCCGCCGGGTCCGGCACCCAGATCCAGGATGTGAACCGCCTACTGAAGCAATTTACCCAGATGCAACGCACGATGAAGCAGGTCTCGAAAAAAGGCGGGCTGGGGAAGCTCATGCGCTCCATGTCCGGGCGCGTCCCGCCGGCATAGCCCGAGCCGCATGCCCGATCCGGCGGTAGCGGTCGAGGGCCTGTCGAAACGGTTCGGCGCCGTCGTGGCCGTGGAGAATATCAGCTTCAGCATCGAGCCTGGATCCATCTGTGCGCTACTCGGCGCGAACGGGGCGGGTAAGACAACGACGCTGGCCATGCTCCTCGGCTTAGTCACGCCGACGGCGGGTGTGATCCGCGTCTTGGGGAAGGATCTGCGGACCGATCGTTATAGCGTATTGGCGCGCATGAACTTTTCCTCGCCGTACGTCGATCTACCGCAACGGCTGACCGTCGCTGAAAACCTTGATGTGTACGCACGTCTCTATGGGGTGCGTGATATCCAAGCGCGCGTCACGGAGCTTGGGCGGCACCTCGACATCGAGGGTTCGATGCGGCGTGAGTACCGGACGCTGTCGGCCGGCCAGAAGACCCGCGTGGTGCTGGCTAAGGCCCTGCTGAATAGACCCGAGTTGGTGTTACTCGATGAGCCCACGGCTTCCCTCGATCCGGACAGCGCCGATCGCATCCGTCAGTATCTGGTTCACTACCAGCGCAGCAACGGCGCGACCATCCTTCTGGCCTCGCACAACATGACGGAGGTCGAGCGGGTAAGCACCCAGGTCCTGATCATGCGATCGGGGGAGATCGTCGATCGCGGGAAGCCTATGCACCTGATCGCAAAATATGGCCGCACGACGATGGAAGAGGTCTTCTTGCACATCGTCCGCAACGGGGATCCCGCGGACAGGCAGGCACGGTACAGCGTACGATGATCGCGGTTCCGGAGCAGGTCTTCTCGGCGCGCCGCATCGGGGCAATGATACTGCGTTACCTGTATCTTCTGCGCGGATCGTGGCCGCGGATCCTAGAACAAGCGTATTGGCCCACCGTGCAGATGATCACGTGGGGGCTGGTCACGCAATTTTTCGCCACCAATAGTTCCTGGGTGGCCCAGGCCGCCGGGGTATTGATTGCGGCCGTGCTGCTCTGGGACGTGCTGTTTCGGGCGCAGCTCGGGGTTTCGGTCGTGTTCATGGAGGAGATGTTCGCGCGCAACCTCGGTCAGCTATTCGCGAGTCCGCTGCGTCCTTACGAGTTGGTGCTGGCGTTGATCAGCATCAGCCTCGTGCGTACCTGTATCGGGGTGGGAACGGCGGCGCTCCTCGCGATCCCGCTCTATCAGTACTCCATTTTTGCGATGGGTATGCCGCTCATCGCGTTTTTCGCCAACTTGCTGATCTTCGGCTGGGCCATCGGACTTGTAATCTGCGCGCTCTTGCTGCGTTTCGGCTTGGGTGTGGAATCGCTCGCCTGGGCTTCGATTTTTGCCATCGCTCCGATCAGCGGGATCTATTACCCGATCGCCACCTTACCCGTCTGGCTGCAACCGGTGGCGTGGTGTTTGCCAAGCAGCCATGTGTTCGAGGGGATGCGGACGGTGATGTTCGAGCAGCGCTTCGATGTCGATCGATTCGCCGCCGCTGCGGAATTGAATGTCCTTTATATCGTATTGGCGGCGATTGTGTTCCTGCGGGCGTTCGAAGTCGCCCGCGCGCGCGGATTGCTTCTGCAAAGCGGTGAATAGGCGCGAGCTTAGCCGCTAATCGCCGGGGGCCGCGCGATCTGCACAATGCAAAGTCCGAGCAGCACGATAAATAACACCAGCGCCCACTCCGCGATCGAGAGACTCAAGAAGCTCCACCCCCCGGTATCCGCGCATTCCCCGCTGCCGCGCAGGATCTTGGCGAGGGCTTCGAGCATGGGGTAGGTATCCATCAAATAGTCGAAACCCGGACCGCATTGCGGTACCTGATCCGGCGGCAGGTGCTGTAACCACACCTGCCGCCCGGCGACGCCGCCTCCGGCGAGCGCGGATAAGCCGATGAAGGCGCTGTAGACGCGGCTGCCGGTTCGCGCCGGACCGTGCACGGCGGCGAGGAGCCCCAAGAGACCCGCGCCCGCGAAGAACAGCCGTTGAATCATGCATAAGGGACAAGGTTCGAGTCCTTGAACGATCTCGAGATAAATCCCAAACCCAAGCGACCCTCCGCAGAGCAGGAAGATGAGTAAGAACGCAACGCGGTTCGGGATCATGGCAGCCGAATGGTTTCGCCTGTTGGTCAAGAGCGTATTATACGTGGCGATGCTGTTGTGAAATACTTCGGCCGTCGAGAGACATGGCGCCGGTACGATGAAGGTCGTCTACCTACACCAATATTTCAATACGCCTGAGATGGCAGGGGGGACACGATCCTATATGATGGCCACGCGCTTGGTTCAGGCCGGCCATGAGGTCCATGTGGTGACGGCCTTTCGGGAACCCTCGGCCCACCGAGGTGTGTGGCAAGCGCGCGCGGATGGTATCCATATCCACTGGATCCCTGTCAGGTATTCCAATCACATGGGGTTCCGCCAGCGGATCAGCGCTTTTGCGGAGTTTGCTGTCAAAAGCTCACGGGTCGCCGCCTCCATCCGGGGCGACCTGGTGTTCGCGACCAGCACCCCTTTGACCATCGCTCTTCCCGGGATCTACGCGGCGTGGAGACTTGGGAGGCCCATGGTGTTCGAGGTTCGGGACTTGTGGCCGGAGCTTCCGATGGCGGTTGGGGAGCTGCGGAATCCCGTGCTAATTGTCCTTGCGAGGTGGATCGAGCGCATGGCCTATCGCCACGCCGCGAGGGTTATCGCCTTATCTCCGGGCATAGCCGAGGGGGTTATCAGGGCGGGATATCCCCGTGAACGCCTCGCGATCGTGCCTAACGGTTGCGACCAGGCGCGGTTTCAGAACGTGCGCGGCGGGATCCGCGATGTGTTTCCGGGGCTACGGTTCGCCGATTCGGACCGCCTGGTCCTCTACGGCGGGACGTGTGGCCGCATTAACGGCGTCTCGTATTTAGTGAGGATTGCAGGTCACACGGCGGCCGTCGCACCCCATGTCAAGTTCTTGATCGTGGGCGACGGGGCAGAGCGCGGTCTCATTGAGGGCGAAGCCGAGCAATTGGGGTTGTTGAACAAGACGGTCTTCGTGTGTCCTCCCGTCAAAAAGCACAGAATGCCTCTGGTTCTCGCCGGGTCCGACGTCGCGACGTCCTTATTCATCGACCTGCCCGAGATGTGGAACAATGCAGCAAACAAGTTTTTCGACGCGCTCGCCGCGGGCAAACCGGTTATGATCAATTACTCGGGCTGGCAGGCGGACCTTTTGCGGAGTTCCGGTGCCGGTATCGTGGTTCCGCCCGATGACCCCGCGAAGGCCGCTGCGATGTTGGTCGAGTTCCTTCTGGACTCTGAAGCGGTCGACAGGGCCGAGTTGGCTGCCCAGCGGCTCGCGGCGGAGGAATTTGATATAGACAGACTCGCCGCGCGATTTATTCAGGTCTTAGAGGATGCGGCTCGTACTGCATAGCCGACCACCTCTCTATAATACAAGACGTTTCACGCTAACTCCATCGGGGCCTGGCGACGGGAGGCGCTTCAAGCAACGTGGCTCGCTAGAGGTGCCGCGCGTGAAAGCGAGGGAATGGCCGCGCTAGCGTGGATAACCCGAAGCTCGGCGCCGTGCTCTTGCGCCCAGATGGAGAAGCCTGTCAGCCAGTTCCGCGCGGCATCGCTGACCACACGGACACGCGCAAGGTCGAGCACGAAACTCCGGTAGCCATTCCGCTCGGGCTCGCAGTATTGCCACAGGGCAAAGCCTACCTTGCGGTCGAAGCTCTCGATGACCTGTACGGTGACCTCGCCGCGAGCGCGGTCGATCGTGATCGTGAACGCCACTGCCCGCCTCGGTCCCTAGCGGCCGCTCCGGCCAGCCCTACCGGCGGGGAGCGGCCTTTCTGGAATCGAACCGGGACCGCACCCGATGTCTCGGGCTCAAGCGACCTCCCTTCCGAAGCTCGGCGCCGTGCTCTTGCGCCCATTTGGCACGGCCTTCGGGGCAGTCGCGACCGGCTTGCCGGGCTGCGCGATCATGGACATGCCCTGTGCAAAGCACGCTCGAGTCGATTCCGTGACCACCTCGACAGCCTTGCGCATGTGATCCACCGCGAGGTCGTTGTACTCGCCGGCGAGCTTCGCCTGGCGCGACCAGAACTCACCGCCGCCGTTCGACTTGCTGAGTAGCTTAAGCTGACTGGAGCCTATATTCAGCCAGGCGCCCGCCAATTCCAACCGCTGCTCCGCGAGCTTCGTCAGGGCCGTCGCGGTGATCTCTCCGCATTCTTTCCATGCGTTAAAGGCCGAGGTGATATTTTTGCTAGGCACATCGTTCAACATATTCAACATCGCGTATACTCCTCACTCTTGGACTGTGGGCAGGGCCCCTCCCAACCAGCGCCGCCTGGATCGCCCGTTCCCGGCACAGGGGACGTTTCGTCTGCAGGCTCAGGGAGGGGTCCCGCAAGGCGCCGCCTCCACTTTCCGCTACAGAGCAACCTAGTCATATGTTACGCTGCACGACGGCTGAGCCTAGCGGCACAATCATGAAAACAATGTAGTGGGATCCGCTACATGTGTCGGTGGCCGGCGGCCGCCGCCTTGCGCAATCCCTGCTATCGCGTCCCCTCGGGAGGCGCTAGAATGCAAGCACGGAAGGGGACCCTGCGCCATGATCGAGAAAGAGACTGAACGGCCGCGACGGCGGCCAACGCCCAAAGGCCTTGCCCACGCCGGCGCGGGACTGCCCACGGCGGAGGACATAGCCCCTGCGAGATCCCCGCGCGCCTGCCTGGCGGTGGTCGGGATCGGCGCCTCGGCCGGGGGGCTCGAGGCCTTCAAGCACTTCTTCGCCGCCATGCCGCCCGACAGCGGCATGGCCTTCGTGCTCATCCAGCACCTCGACCCCACCCACCAGAGCCTCACGGCGGAGCTGCTCGGCAAACACACGGCCATGCCGGTCGTCGAAGTCAAGGACGAGATGCGGGTCGAGCAGAACCGGGTGTATGTGATCCCACCGAACGCCTACCTGACCATCAGCGGCGAGACGCTGCACCTGAGCGAGCCCGCCGAGCGCCGCGGCCTGCGCGTGCCCGTCGACTTTTTCTTCCGCTCGCTGGCTGACGATCAGCAGGAACGGGCCATCGGCATCATCCTCTCGGGAAGCGGAACCGACGGCTCCCTGGGCGTGCGCGAGATCAAAGCGGCGGGCGGCATGGTCATGGTCCAGTCACTGGAGACCACGGCCTTCGACGGTATGCCGCGCAGCGCCATCAGCACCGGGATGGTCGATTATGTCGCGACCGTCGAGAACATGCCCCAGGTGCTCGTAGGCTATGTGCGCCACTGGTATGTGAACGGCGCGGCCGCGCCGCTGCCGGTAGCCGAAAAGGTGCCCGATGACCTCCATGCCATCATCGGTATCCTGCGGGCGCACATAAAGTACGACTTCAGTTGCTACAAGAAGGGCACCCTCACCCGTCGCGCGCAGCGCCGCATGGGCTTGACCCACACGGAAAAGATGGGCGAGTACGTCGAGATCCTGCGGCGCGACAAGGAAGAGGTCAAAGCCCTCTACAAAGACCTCCTCATCAGTGTGACCAACTTCTTTCGGGAACCGGAAGCCTGGGAGGCGCTCACGCGGGAGGCTCTTGCCGCACTGGTTCGAGAGCATGACGACGAGACGCCGATACGGGTCTGGACCTGAGGTATCCCCACAAATATGACTGTATTATCAGCCAGTTAGATAAAAACACGGTAAGGGAACCTGCATGATGTCGGATGATCTCACTGATTGATACCGCTACCAATCAATGGAGATT
>Ga0136615_10000149_pt1 | contig 28959 bp, 29 predicted proteins | sample AntDrymUQ2882206_2_FD_106647 | JGI IMG/M metagenome (GOLD analysis project Ga0136615, IMG submission 106647) | Polar desert sand microbial communities from Dry Valleys, Antarctica - metaG UQ288 (22.06) | ecosystem: Environmental > Terrestrial > Soil > Desert | place: Antarctica: Dry Valley... | reverse complement strand
TGGAGCCGCTCATCCCATCATCGCGAGCGGACACTCCAGACGTTTCGCGGCAGCGCTTCTCGCCGGGATTGGCCTCGTTCTCGACACGGCCACCTTGCTCGGGGGCACGGCGCTGTCGGGGCGGATCCCTCGCTGATCGCACCGCAGAGAGCCTTCCTGCGGGCGCGGTGCTGGCTGTTCATCTCTGTGTCGATAATTCCCTATGCGTTCTCGGAGGTGAGCAGTCGCGGCCATCGCTGGTTTCACGGTGGCTACCTCCTGAGCTAAACGCGATAGCGTGCCTAAACGCGACTTCGAGTCAGGATCCCCGCCGTCCATGGGCACCCCTCTCAACATCAGGTGGCACCTGAACCTCCCAAGCGCCTAGGTCGGAAAGCTCCATCGCGGCTGCCGATGCAGGGATCAAGGCGACTCGCGATGATCCTAGTGCCGGCTAGGTCCGGTGGCTCGGCATGCCTCGTGAACACTTGATCGCCATCGATCCCTCCAAGCCTCTGGGAGAAGAGGCGGAGACGGGGCACAACCGCTGGCACGAGTCGATCGAGCCTGTGGTGGAAGTGGACCCGGGTGACACGGTGGTCTACGAGACGCGCGATGCCGTAGATGGGCAGCTGAGTTCGTCCTCCACCTCGTCGGAGCCTGTGGTCGGGGGATAGGTTTACCTGAGGCCCTTCAGCCTGTGGAACCGTTATCCTGAGGCTCCCGGCGGGATGCCCGAGCGGCCAAAGGGAGCGGTCTGTAAAACCGTCGGCTGACGCCTACGAAGGTTCGAATCCTTCTCCCGCCACTACGCAGGACCGCAGGTCGGCGCTACTTTGTGCCCGACGCCCGGGGGTGCTCCACGACCCTGGGGGCCGCGGCCGGCCGCGGCGAGGCCGCAAGAGCATCACAATAGGTCTTTTCCAGGCAGTCGGCGAGTCGGTCCATGTCGCTGGGAACAGGTGCCCGCAGCGGTCCAGGTTCGGAATGTCCCCCCGACGATAGGGCCTAGACTGCCGGCTTCTCCCAGACCGAGACGTGTTTGCGGCTGTCGCTCGTGAACGGCTCCCGCTTCCACCCGCTCCAGCGCTCGCGAAGCTTCATACCGGCAAGCTGCGCCATCAGGTCGAGCTCCGAGGGCCACGCGTACCGGAAGGGTACCGAGTTTTGCGCGACTCGTCCGTCGACGATCTCGAAGTGATGGGATGTGAGGCCTTGCATCGCGACGTCGTACTCGTCGAGCCCCCAACTGGTCTCGCTCACGTGGAAGGCCCGGATGGTCTCGCCGGGCGGGAGCCGCTGGAGCTCGGGGACGCCTACCTCGATGACGAAGCAGCCGCCGGGCTCGAGGTGCGCCGCGACGTTGCGGAAACATTGGATCTGCGCCGCCTGCGTGGTCAGGTTCAAGATCGTGTTGAAGACCAGGTAGGCAACGGAGAACGTCCCGTCCACGGTCGTTGTCGCGAAGTCGCCGATCGTCACACCGATCTCTTCGCCGCCCGGCTTCGAGCGCAGTCTGGCCGCCATCGCCTTTGACAACTCGATCCCGTGCACCGGCACTCCCCGCCGCCCGAGCGGTAGCGCGATCCGACCCGTCCCGATCCCGAGCTCGAGCGCGCGTCCGCTCCCGGCGATCTCGACGAGGAAGTCGATGACCGGGTCGACGACCGCCGGGTCGAACATCTCCGCGATCTCACCGGACTCGTCGTATCTCGCGGCGACATGCTCGTCGAAGTAGCCGTCGTCGTCGTGCACCGCCGGAAACTACCGCGAACACGGCCGAGACGCGACGCCGGACCCTCGCCTCCCCTCGCCTCGACCGCATACTCCCCGAGCGCCTAGTCTCGCCGGGGGTCGCGCCTTGGCCCGAGGTGTGTGCATGCGATCTGTCTAACCTGAGTGGCGACGGCAGAGGTGACGAGACGGGGGCTCTCAGGCGGCGGCCTGGACGCGGGAGGCCGAAGTGTCCCGAGCCGTCGCGGCGGGCTCGGGCGTCGTGAACAATCGAAGTTTGAAATCGCCGATTTCGCGGGAGAAGGTTACTAAGAACAAGGGAAGCGATTGCGAGGGGGCAACTCATGGCCGAACAGACCACGACCACACCAACCCAGCAGGGGTCTCAGACCTCGGGGGCCGGCTCCGAAGGGGGTGGCGCTCTGGTCACTGAGCGGGGAAAGACCACGATCGCCGACGGCGTGGTCGCAAAGATCGCCGGGATCGCCGCCCGAGAGGTGTCTGGGGTGTACCAGATGGGGTCCGGTTCCGCTCGGGCCGTGGGTGTCATTCGCGACCGGATCGGTGAAGCCGTCGGCGGCAGCGCGGGGGGTTCGAGCCCCACGCAGGGCGTCAAGGTAGAGGTCGGCGAGCGCCAGACCGCCATCGACCTCGACTTGGTCGTCGAGTACGGCGTACCAATCGCGGACGTGGCCGAGTCTGTTCGCAGCAACGTTGCGACGAAGGTCGAGCGCATGACGGGTTTGGAAGTGGCCGAGGTCAATATCTATATCGACGATGTCTGGCTTGGGGACTCCGGCGACGAGGAGATCACAGCAGAACCACGAGTTCAGTAGCCCGGTGTCAATCGATGCGGATGTGGTGGCCGTGGCGGCCAGGAGTTGCAGATCGGTAGCCGGGCTATCGTCGGGACCTTTCGGCGACGTGGCGACCTACCTGCCCAACCGGCGCATCATCGGAGTGCGGGAGACGGCAGATCACCTCGAAGTTCGCATCGTCGCCAATTGGGTCCCGTCGCTCTCGCAGGTGGGCGAGCAGGTGCGGGCGGCTGTGAGGCCCGTCGCCGGGACCTTGCCCGTGGATGTGTTCATCGACGACATCGAGTCTCCCACTTACATGCCCGAAGCTGTGGGCGCCCGGGAATCTGCGCGACGGCCGCAGGGGAAGGAAGGACTGTAGATGACCGCTTTGGTCGGGTTGTTTGTCGGCTTGTTCTTGGGTTTGGCTCTTGCGTTCGGGGGCTTTGGCGACATGCTGATCGTCGCCTTCTTCGGCGCGCTCGGGTATCTCATCGCCAAGGTGCTGGTGGGAGAGCTCGACGTGACCGAATACCTCGGGAGCCGCGACCGGATCCGATGAGGGTGCCATGCGAACGGTGAACCGGCTGATCGCCGCCGTCCTCGCCCTTGGTCTCATCGCCGCGGGACTCTTGATCGTGGTGGAGATCATCCTTGCCGCGCTCCGCCTGGCCCCCCTCGTGGTGCCTTACGAGAGCTGGCTGGATTCGGCTCGAGGCTCCTCCTACGGCGACCGCTCGGTGATCACGGCGGCGATCGTACTCGTGGCGCTGGGTCTGGTCCTGATTGCCTTGCAGCTCTTTCGCCGGCCACTTAGCTATTCGCTGCTGCCCAAGCACGACGGTGCCGAGGCTGAGATCGACCGACGGAGCCTCGAGCAAGTGGCGGCTCGGGCTGCGCGCGAAGTTGATGGAGTACAGAAGGTTCGCTGCCGGGCGACTCCCAGCAAGTTGGCCGTAAGCGCGACTACGGGCCGCGACGAGACAATTGGACTCGACGGCAGGGTTCGGGCCGCGGTCGAGAATCGCCTCCTTGCCCTGCAGCCCTCCAAGAAGTTGACGGTGGCGGTCAAGCTCCAGAGCCCGAGAGGGCGATGAAGCGCACCGATTCGGTCAACCGGATCGTTCTGCTCATTGTCGGTCTCGCCTTGGTCGCGACCGGCGGCTACGGGTTGGCGCGCGCACTGGGAGTTACCGGCGAAGCCTTATCCGAAGGGGTAGTGCTCACATCTCGGATCTCGGATTTCGTGGGCCGCAACTCGGAATGGCTTTGGCCTCTGGTGGCGCTGGTGGGACTGGTACTCGCCTATCTCGGCTGGCGTTGGCTGTTGGCCCAGTTCCCCGCCCCCCAACAGGTGCACAATTTCGACCTCGCCAGCCGGGGCCCCGGCTCGACTCGCATGCGGGCCGGCAGCGCTGCTCGGGCGTGGGCGAAGGATGCCGGCAAGCACAGTGCCGTTAGCTCGTCACGGGCGTGGTTTCAGCTGGAGCCGATGGGGCCGCGTGCGGAGATGCGCCTCACGGTCCTCGACAACGGCGACCTCGAGGCGGTGAGATCCCACGTCGAGGGAGAGACGCTCGACCGGCTGCGTCTGAGCCTCGAGATGCAGGGACTCGAGGCTCATGTTGTGGTGCGGTTGCAGGAGTCGTCGGAGCGCTTCCTGCAGTAGCCTCCCTCGAAACCTCTAGAAAGGGCAGGAGATTGGAAACCGAAAACTCGGAGCTTCTGCCACCGCTGCCCGAGGATTGGGAGCGGGCGCTGGCGGTGGTCGCTCATCCCGACGACCTCGAGTACGGGTCTGCCAGCGCAGTAGCGCGTTGGACCTCTGAGGGTAAGTCGGTGTCCTACGTGCTCGTGACCAGCGGCGAGGCAGGGATCGATTCACTTGGCCCAGAGGAGGCAGGTCCCCTGCGAGCCGAGGAGGAGCGCGCCAGCGCCGCTATCGTAGGAGTCGACGCAGTCGAGTTCCTGGGACATCGTGACGGGATGATCGAATACGGCCTCGGGCTTCGAAGAGACATCTCGGCAGCGATTCGCCGCCACCGCCCGGAGATCGTGGTCACCATCAATCATCATTCGACCTGGGGCGGGAGGAGCTTCAACATGGCCGACCATCGAGTGGTCGGGCTTGCGGTGATCGACGCAGCCCGCGATGCCGGCAACCGCTGGCTGTTCCGGGAGCTGCTCGACCGCGGACTCGAGCCGTGGGATGGCGTGCGGATGGTGTGCGTGAATGGGTCTCCCCATCCCACGCATGCGGTGGATGTGACTGGGTTTCTCGAGCGCGGAGTTGACTCACTGCTTGCGCACCGCGCCTACCTCGACAACCTCGGCGAAGGTTTTGACGCGCGTGCCTTTCTCGAATCGGGTGCCTCTCATATGGGCCGGCAGGCTGGCGTCGATCATGCCGTCGGCTTCGAGGTCATCGACGTCTAGAGAAGTGCTCTCACCCTTTGGCGATGTCTGCCGCCTCGCGAGCTGTGGTTGCAGATCGCCTCGATGAAGGACTATCGAACACTCAGCCTGTGGCTCGACAACTGCGGTGACGACCTCACCCCGCGCCCCTCGCTGCCGGGGGATAGGGACGCGGATGTCTGCATCGTCGGCGCCGGCTACACGGGGCTGTGGACCGCCTATTACCTCCTGAGAGCCGATCCTTCGCTGCGCGTGGTGGTGCTCGAGAAAGAGATCGCGGGGTACGGGGCCTCGGGTAGGAACGGAGGCTGGTGCTCGGCGCTGTTCGCGGCGCCGCGCGACAAGCTCGCCCGGGTCGGTGGTCGTGGAGCCGCACTCGCAATGCAGCGCGCGATGTTCGACACTGTCGACGAGGTCGGCAGGGTGGTGGGGGCCGAGGGCATAGACATCCACTTCGCCAAGGGCGGAACCATCAGCGCGGCCACCACACGGGCACACGTCCCTCGTCTCAAAGGCGAGATCGCAGAGGAGCGGCGATGGGGATTCTCGGAGGACGACTACCGATGGCTGCGCGCTTCCGAGGCCTCCCGTCGCGTCCGAATTGAGGGCTCTCTGGGGGCTGCTTTCACGCCTCACTGCGCGGCCCTTCATCCCGCCCGGCTGAGCCGCAATCTGGCACGGGTGGTCGAGGCGCGCGGAGCAGCGATCCATGAGCTCACTCCGGTGCGCTCGATCGAGAACGGAATGGCGAGGGCCGATGGGGGGCGGGTCAAGGCTGAAGTAGTGGTGCGCGCAACCGAGGGCTACACCGCTTCGCTCGAAGGCCTGAAGCGCACCCTGCTCCCGATCTACTCGCTCATGATCGCAACTGAGCCCCTGCCCCTGTCGTTCTGGGACGAGGTCGGCTGGGCCCGCCGGGAGACCGTGACCGACGCCCGCAGGCTGATCATTTACGCGCAGCGCACGGCCGACGATCGCATCGCGATGGGGGGCCGCGGCGCGCCCTACCACTTCGGCTCCGACGTCATGGACTCCTACGATCGTGTCCCGAGCGTCTTTGCCGAGCTGCAGCGAGTGCTGGCGGCGTTGTGGCCGGGAGCGCGCGACGCTGCCATTACTCACAACTGGGGTGGGCCTCTGGGAGTGCCCCGCGACTGGTTCTCCTCGGTCGGCTACGACCGGGGTTCACGGCTGGCGTGGGCCGGCGGGTACGTCGGGGACGGAGTGGCGACCGCGAACCTGGCGGGCCGAACGCTTGCGGACCTCATCCTGGGCCGGGACACCGATATCACCAAGCTCCCCTGGGTCGGGCACCGCTCGCCTCCGTGGGAGCCGGAGCCGTTCCGATGGCTGGGCACCAACTTGGCGCTGCAGGTGATGGCGAGCGCGGATCGGGCCGAGCTCCGCTCGGGTCGCCCCGCCCGCCGAGCCGCCCTGGTTGCGCGGCTTACCGGCATCCACTGAGACTGCGCTTCTCTTGCGGCGAGTGGTCGTCAAATGTCGCTATCGAGCACCTGACGACCACCCAGCAGGGGAGCGGACCAGCCGCGGCAGCGTTTCGCTCAGCGGTCCCCTAATTACCGCGTCGGCCCTCTCGTCGAAGGGGGTGGGCTCGGCGTTGAGGATCACGAGCCGGGCCCCCGAGTCGAGCGCCACCTGCGGCAGCAGGGCCACCGGATAGACAGCCAGCGAGGTTCCCACCGCCAGGAACAGGTGACAGCGGGCGGCTGCCTTCTCGGCTCGCCTCAGGTCTTCGGCCACTAGGCTCTGCCCAAACGAGATCGTTGCCGACTTGAGGATGCCGCCACAGGTTCGGCAGTCGGGGTCCTGCTCGCCGCCTTTCACTCGCTCCAGTGCCTGCTGCATTGGAGCGCGCTCGCCGCAGGCCATGCACATCACCTCTCGCATCGTGCCGTGTATCTCGATCACGGCCTCGGAAGGAGTTCCTGCGCGCTGGTGGAGCCCGTCGATGTTCTGGGTCACGAGTGTGGTGAGCGAGCCGCGCCGCGCCAAATCCGCCAGGGCTCTGTGTCCGGGATTGGGCGCCGCCGTCCAGGCAGGATGGTGTAGGCGCGCTTGCCACGCCGCGACCCGCACCTCCGGGTCCTCCATGTAGTGCTGGAGGCTGGAGAGGCGCTCGGCCTGGGGGTTCCTGGTCCACAGCCCTTGGGGGCCGCGGAAGTCGGGTATTCCGGAGTCGGTCGACAAGCCGGCCCCGGTCAGGGCCGCTATCTCCTTCGCCTGAGCGACCCAGCCGGCTATTTTCTCGATGGTCTCCGCTTCGATCGACATCAGGGACATACTCTCACCCGGCTCTAGCAGTCGACCGCCGCAGGTAAAGCCGCGCATGAGTACCTGAGCACCAGAACCGCCGGCCGGCCCCCGACCTCTAACCTTGCGTCTCATGGCCATCGCGTTCGAGAAGCTCCAGGCGGGTCTCGTGCAGCAGCACCGAGGTCGAAGCCTCTCGGATATCGACGCGGGCACGATCGTGGTCATCCCCGCCATCACCTATTCCCCTGCCGAGCTGATCAAGATCACCGGCATCGCCTACTACGAAGAGCGCATGTTGTTCACGCTGCTGCTCCTGAGGAACCCCGACGTACGCGTGGTCTACGTCACCTGCCTGCCGATTGACTCCGCGATCATCGACTACTACCTCTCGTTTATCGCAGTCACCCGATCCGAGGTCTCCGACCGGCTCCAACTCGTGTCTGTGGGCGACGCCCGGCCCCTGTCGCTTTCTCAGAAGCTGCTCGAGAACCCAGATGTGCTCGACGATGTGGGTGCGGCCCTCGGCGATACCGAGGACGCCTACATCCTGCCTTTCAATGTCACGCAGCTGGAGCGCCGCGTCGCGGAGCATCTCGGAGTCCCCATCTGGGGGCCGCACCCGGGCGACGTGTGGCTCGGCTCGAAGAGCGGCGGCCGTCAGGTCGCTCGCAAGGCCGGGGTGCCGGTGTTCGAGGGGGCCGAGGACCTGCGCTCGACAACCGAGATATACGACGCCATCGCCCCCATCAAAGCGGCGCGGCCCCACGCGGAAGCCGTCGTAATCAAGCTCAACAACGGTTTCTCCGGGCAGGGCAACGCGGTCGTCGAGCTGTCGGGTCTCGGCTCTCCGCTCGAGCAGGCGCGTACCAGATTCTGCGGGGTGGGGGAGTCGTGGTCGTCGTTCGCGCCCAAGATTGCGGAGGAAGGCGCCATCGTCGAGGAGCTTCGGCGTTCGAGCGACCTCTGTTCTCCCAGCGTCCAGATGCGCATCGCGCCGGGAGGTGCCTTCGAGGTCGTTTCCACCCACGACCAGATTCTTGGAGGGCCCGACGGCCAAGTCTATTTGGGGTGCCGCTTTCCAGCGCACGAGGACTACCGGCTGGCGATCCAAGAAGCCGCTATCAGGATCACCGAGGTGTTGGCAGATGCGGGCGTCTTCGGCGCCTTCGGGATGGATTTCGTAGTGGTCCCCGGCGAGCCTCCCTATCTCAGCGAGATCAACCTTCGGGCAGGCGGGACCACTCACCCATTCCTCATGGCCAAGCTCGCTACGGCGGGCCGCTACGAGCACGCCACGGGTGAGCTCATCGCCGAAGGCCGGCCCCGGGCCTATGTGTCGACCGACAACCTCAAGTCACAGGACTATGTGGGCCTTGCCCCGGCCGGGGTTATCGACGCAGTGAGAGCCTGCGGCGCGGGGTACGAGCATGCGCGCCGCAGCGGGGTTAGCTTGCACCTGCTCGGCCCCCTCACGTCTCTTGGAAAGCTCGGCCTCACCTCAATCGCAGGCAACCACGAGGAGGCTGCCGCTCTGCAAAGCGAAGCGGTCGCGGCGATTGACGCCCTCGCAGCTCGCCGCAGAGATTAGCGGCCCTGCTATCGTTTTCCACCGGGGGCTGACGTGCGACGGTCGCATCTCAACCACCGAAAAGGGTGGCTCACGTGCGATGGTCGCATCTGAACCACCGCTGCGGCCGGAGGTAGCGCCGGACCGCACGCTTGCCTCCGTCCTAAGATGCCCCGGTGATCCCTCGCTACAGCCGCCCCGAGATGACCGAGATCTTCTCTGAGCGCGCCAAGTTCAACCGCTGGCTCGAGATCGAGCTACTTGCCGTCGAGGCGCGCGCCCGGCTCGGCCAGGTCCCGATGGAGGAGCTCTCCGAGCTCAAGGCACAGGCGTCGTTCGATGAGGCCCGCATCGCCGAGATCGAGGCCGTCCGACACCATGACGTTGTTGCGTTCGTCGAGAGCGTGCGGGAGTGCACCGGCGAGGAGGGTCGGCACATCCATTTCGGCCTCACCTCCTCGGACGTGGTCGACACCGCCACCGCGGTGGCGCTGCGCGACGCCTGCGAGCTTTTGATCGAGGGTGTGGGGCGGCTCACTCAGAGTATTCGCCTGAAGGCTTTGGAGCATCGGGGCACGTTCATGGCCGGGCGTACCCACGGTGTGCATGCGGAACCCACCACCTTCGGCCTGAAGCTGGCGTCGTGGGCGTTCGAGCTCGAGCGCGATCGAGGCCGCCTGCGACGGGCCCGTGATGCAGTCGCCACGGGAAAGCTCTCGGGGGCCGTGGGGACGTACTCGCAGCTACCCTTCGAGGTCGAGGACTACGTCTGCGACCGGCTGGGCCTTTCCATCGAAGACGCTGCCTCCCAGGTGGTGGCCCGCGATCGCCACGCCGAATCGTTGGGCGCAATGGCCCTCACCGGTGCCTCGCTCGAGCGCTTTGCTCAGGAGATCCGCCACCTCCAGCGCACCGAGGTGTCCGAGGTGCAGGAGCCCTTCGCCGCCGGTCAGAAGGGCTCCTCGGCTATGCCGCACAAGCGCAACCCGATCGTTTGCGAGCGCATCTGCGGGCTCGCCCGGCTGCTTCGGGCGCATGCACAGACCGGGCTCGAGAACGTCGCCCTGTGGCACGAGCGCGACATCTCCCATTCGAGTGTCGAGCGAATAACCCTGCCGGACTCCTGCATCCTGCTCGACTACATGCTGGAGCGAATGAATTGGGTGGTGACCGGCATGATCGTGAGGCCGCAGAGGATGCTCCGGAACCTCGACGCCTCGCTCGGCCTGGTGCACTCGCAAAGCGTACTGGGGGCGCTGCTCGAGAAGTCGCTCCCTCGCGAGCTCGCCTACGAGCTGGTGCAGCGCAACGCGGCGGTGGCCTGGGACGAACAGCGCAGCTTCCTCGAGCTTCTGAAGTCCGATCCCGAGGTCACTCAACATCTGGATCCGGCGGAAATCGAAGCCTGCTTCGACAACGCGCGCTACGTTGAGAACGCAGACGTGATCTTCGAGCGCCTGGAGGCGCTCTGAGCAACAGGCCGCGGGAGCAGCAGGCTTCTCAAGCAGCGCTGCGGAAGCAGCTGTCTTGAAAACAGACGAGGCGAAAGGATCGGGATGAGACACATCGGGTCGGGCAAGGTCAGAGATCTGTTCGAGCTGCCGGGTGACCGCCTGGTGCTGGCGGCCTCCGATCGCATCAGCGCCTACGACGTGGTGCTCCCCACCGAGATTCCCGATAAGGGCGTGGTCCTGACTGCGCTCTCCCATCACTTCCTCGAGGCGACCGCCCACATCTGCCCCAGCCACCTCGTCTCGGTGCACTCGGAGGACCTTTCGGATCCCCAGCTCGAGGGCCGCGCCATGGTGTGCCGCAAGGCCGAGCCCATCCCCATCGAGTTCGTCGTGCGTGGCTATCTCTCGGGTTCGGGCTTCAAGGAATATGTCCACTCTCAAGGGATCTGCGGGCATCTCCTGCCCGGCGGTCTCGTCGAGTCGGACCGCCTGCCCGAACCCCTTCTTACCCCGGCTACCAAGGCAACCGACGGCCACGACGAGAACATCACCGAGCCGGAGGCCGCTGCCGTGGTGGGAGAAGACGTCTATGAGGAGGCACGCGCCTACGCCCTCGCCGTCTACTCGGAGGGCGCCCGCCTGGCCGACGAACGCGGGGTCATCATCGCCGACACGAAGTTCGAGTTCGGGCTGATCGAGGGACGGGTGACCTTGATCGACGAGGTGCTGACACCGGACTCGAGCCGTTTCTGGCCCCAGGAGTCCTATGCGCCCGGCGGCCCTCAGCCGAGCTTCGACAAGCAGTTCGTACGCGACTGGTTGGATCGGGTGGGCTGGGACCATTCCCCTCCGGCCCCCGAGCTGCCCTCGGACGTGGTTTCAGCCACCAGGAGCCGCTATGTGGAGGCGTACGAGCGGCTTACCGGCAAGACGCTCGAGTCGTGGATGAAGGAGGTGCGGGGCTGAGCCTTTCGGAGGCTCCCCGCAGCACCCGCGCCTCGGTGCGGCTGGCGTTGGTGCTGCGATCGGTTCTCGTCTCTCCCCGCGTTGGGTTTCAGAGTGCACTCACTGCGGCGCGTCGCCGCGAGCGCGTGGGCCAGACCCGCACCGAGGGGATGGCGCCGTTCGTTCTGACCGCTCTCGGGGGGGCCGCCCTCATGCTGTTGTGGCTCAAGCTGGCCGGCATGATCGAGCTGCGCTCGGTCGGCCGCAGTGACTACTCGGACGGCTTCTTGGCCCTGGCGCTGGCCGCGGGGGCCGTGTTCGCCATCGTCGCCCAGATCGTGAGTGCCGCGCCTGCGGCGCGCGCCTCTCGTGTGCTCGGAGGAGGCGGACGCTCGGTCGACCTCCGCATCGTGTGGGGCACGGCGGCCTTTCCCCAGGTCTTCGTGCTGTTGATACTGCTTCCTCTCGACCTGCTCATAGCCGGCCCCCAGACGTTCACGACCGAGCCAATGGTCGACTCGCTGGCAACGGCCTGGGCCGCGCTCTCGATTGCCCTGCAGGTGGCAATCACGCTGTGGTCCCTGCTGCTCTACGTCTTCGGAGTGGAGGTTGCAACGGGGCTCGGCAAGCTCAAAGCGGGCCTGGTCGTGACTGTGGCCGGGCTCGGCCTGGCACTCGTGTGCGGCTCGGTGATCGCCCCCGCGGCTGTGGCCGCCGGAGCCCTGTGAGCCGCTACCTCGCCAAGGTCGACGTCATGCCCAAGGACGGGATCTCCGACCCGCAGGGCCAGACAATCGAACGGGCGCTACCCGCCTTGGGACTTCAGGGCATCAGCTCGGTGCGCGTTGGCAAGAGCATTTCCTTGCAGATCGACGCCGCCGACGAGGGCGACGCCCGCCGGCGCGTGAGCGAGGTCTGCGCCCGCCTGCTCGCCAACCCCGTGATCGAGAGCTTCCATGTCGTGGTGCTGCCCCTGTGACGGTGCGAGCCGCCGTGGTCGTGTTTCCCGGCACGAACTGCGAGCGCGACTGCGCGCTCGTGCTGGAGCGGCTCGGGGCCGGCGTCGAGCTGCTGTGGCACACCGAGAGCGACCTCCACGGCGCCGACATCGTCGTCCTGCCGGGAGGCTTCGCCCACGGCGACTATCTGCGCACCGGCGCCATCGCACGCTTCTCTCCCGTTATGGACGCGGTCACGACTCACGCTCGTAGCGGCGGCCTCGTGATCGGCATCTGCAACGGTTTTCAGGTCCTGTGCGAGGCCGGGCTGCTGCCCGGCGCGCTGAGAAAGAACCGCGGCCTCAGCTTTCTGTGTCGCTGGATCGAGGTGCGGGTTTGCAATTATGGGACCCCCTTTACCGGCCGCGCCGAGCAGGGCCAGACGCTCAGGCTGCCCATCAACCACTTCGAGGGCGGCTACTACTGCGACGAATCCACTCTTGCCGAGCTGCAGGAAAACGGGCAGGTGACGCTGCGCTACGAAGACAACCCGAACGGCTCACTCGAGGACATCGCCGGGATCACCAACGCGGCCGGCAACGTCCTGGGGCTCATGCCTCATCCGGAAAGGGCATGCGAGGCGCTGCTGGGCTCGGAGGATGGCGTGGTCCTGCTCGCCTCCATGATCGACAGCGCCTTGCAAGCCGCGTGACAGAGACGCTGCACCGGGACCTAGGGCTCACCGACGGGGAGCACGAACTCATCGTCTCGATCCTGGGACGGCTCCCGAACATCACGGAGCTTGCCATGTTCTCGGTCATGTGGTCGGAGCACTGCTCCTACAAGTCGAGCCGGGCGCTGCTTTCAACGCTGCCCACCGAAGGAGAGGGGGTGTTGGTCGGCCCGGGCGAAGGCGCCGGTGTGATCGAGGTTGTCCCCGGGGCGGCGGTGGCGTGGAAGATCGAGTCCCACAACCACCCTTCGTTCGTCGAGCCCCACAATGGTGCCGCCACAGGGGTCGGCGGGATCGTGCGCGACATCACCTCGATGGGAGCGCGCCCGATAGCGCTGCTGGACTCGCTGCGGTTCGGCTCGGCGGGTGGGACCCGCACCGCCTATCTGGCCTCGGGAGTCGTGGGGGGGATCTCCTCCTACGGCAACGCGATCGGAGTCCCCACCGTAGGAGGAGAGTGCATCTTCGAACCCTCCTATGAGAACAACCCTCTGGTAAACGTCGCCTGCCTCGGCATGGTCGAGACCGAGATTATGAGGGGCCGTGCCGACAATCCGGGCGACCTCGTGATCCTGTACGGCTCCGCCACCGGACGAGACGGCATCGGGGGCGCCAGCGTTCTCGCTTCCGCCGAGCTAGGGCCCGACTCGAGTGACAAGCGTCCTTCGGTGCAGGTCGGGGACCCACTGACCGAGAAGCTCGTGATCGAAGCGTCGCTCGAGCTGGTCGCCAAATCCATCATCTCCGGTCTCCAAGACCTTGGGGCCGGCGGCATCTGCTGCCCCGCGTCGGAGATGGCGGCCAAATCCGGCACCGGCATCCGCATCGACCTTGAAGCCATCCACCTCCGCGAGGCAGATATGGCGCCGTTCGAGATCATGATCTCGGAGTCTCAGGAGCGCATGCTGGCGGTGGTTTCCCCCGAGCGCGCTCCCGAAGTGCTGGAGGTATGCCGGACTTGGGAGCTCGAGGCCCGAGTTGTCGGCGAGGTCACCGATTCGGGCCTTGTGGAGGTCGTGGTCTCGGGCGAGATCGCCGCCTCGGTGCCGGCCGCGGCGCTGGCGTCGGAGGTCCCCCTGCTGAAGCGCGAGACCGGGCGACCGGAATGGCTCGACGACCTGCGCGCCGCGCCGAACGGCGATGATCCTCATTCCGACCTTGGCGCCTGCCTGCTAGCCTTGCTGGCGTCTCCGGGAGAGGCCTCCGCCCGCTGGATCTGGGAGCAGTACGACCATATGATCCTGCTCGGCACCGTGCTGGGCCCGGGAGGTGATGCTGCGGTCATCCGCCTCCCCGGCTCTGCTGCTGCGGTCGCGCTGTCGCTCGATGGGCCGGGAAGGCTTTGCCACCTCGATCCTTATGAGGGCGCCAGGTTGGCGGTGGCCGAGGCGGCGAGAAACGTCGCCTGCACCGGCGCCCGGCCCGCGGCGGTAACGAACTGCCTCAACTTCGGCAACCCCGAGAAGCCCGAGGTGATGTGGTCGTTTCAAGAGGCCCTGCGAGGGATCGCAGACTCCTGCAGCGCCCTGGGGCTGCCGGTCACCGGCGGCAACGTCTCCTTTTACAACGAGACTTTGGGGCGGGCAGTCCATCCCACCCCGGTCATCGGGATGCTGGGAGTCCTGGAGGACGCGACCGCTGCGGTCGGAGTCGCCTTCAGGGCCGGAGGCGACGTGCTCGCGCTGCTGGGCCTCACCGACCCGGACGACTTCGGTGGTGGTGCCTACGCCGCGGTGATCAACGGCGCGCTGGGCGGGTCCCCTCCTCACCTCGATCTCGAGCGCGAGGGGGCTCTGCACCGGCTCCTGGCTCAAGCCGCGGCGCAAAGGTTGCTGAGCTCCGCCCACGACCTCTCCGGCGGCGGGCTCGCGGTGGCCCTGGCGGAGAGCGCGCTGGCGGGAGGACTCGGCTTCCGGCTCACAGCGGCAGAGCCGGTGGTGGAGAGACACCGGTGGCTGTTCTCGGAGTCGCCGAGCCGGGCGCTGGTCTCGCTGGCCCCGGAGAACCTCGACCGGCTGCGAGCGGCGGCTGCCGCGCTGGGTGTCCCAATGACGCCCCTGGGGGAGGTGGGAGGCGACACTCTCGATTGCGGAGGCTTCGAAGTGGCGCTGGCGGAAGCCGCCGCGGCCCACGCCACCCACCCCTTCGGCCCCCCAACCGCGTTTTGAGCGCCTCTCGGTGCGGTTTTCGGCCTCCTGAGGCCCACAAAAGATTTGCAGGGCCCAACTCCGTCCCCCGTCGCAATCGACGACTAGCATGGAGCGATGTCCGGTGAAGCTCGAGATGCGTGTGGGGTCGCAGCCGTCTGGGCCCCCGGCGAGGACGTGGCCCGCCTCCTCTTCTATGCTCTCAGCGCCCTTCAGCACCGGGGTCAGGAGGCCGCGGGGATGGGCGTCTCAGACGGGCACTCGATCTTCGTCTACAAGGATCTGGGACTGGTCTCGCAGGTCTTCGACGACTCTGTTCTCAACAGCCTCCGGGGCTACGCCGGGATCGGGCACGTCCGCTATTCCACGACCGGATCGAGCACCTGGGAGAACGCGCAGCCGTCCTTCAAGACGGGGCCGCGCCGCCAGGTGGCGATCGCTCACAACGGTAACCTCGTCAACTCCTTGGAGCTGGCGCGCGCAATCGATCGGAGCGGCGGCGACGAAGGGGGCCGGGGCACGCCGCTGAGGGCCTCGACCGACACCGATCTGGTAGCGAGCCATATCGCGCTCGCCGACTACCCCGACACGTGGGATGCGATCCTCGAGGTCCTTCCTCGCCTGCAAGGGGCGTTCTCGTTCACGCTCATGGACGAAGAGCGGGTTTTCGGAGCGCGCGACCCGTGGGGGTTCAGGCCCCTGTGCATCGGCCGGCTCCCGCACGGGGGCTTCATCTTGGCCTCGGAGACGTGCGCTCTGGATCTCGTCGGTGCCACCTTCGTGCGCGATGTCGCTCCGGGCGAGCTCGTCGAGCTTTCTGTCAACGGCCTGCGGAGCGAGCGTTTTCGCGACGCCCCCAGCGCTGCCTGCCTCTTCGAGCATGTCTACTTCGCGCGTCCCGACTCGAACCTCATGGGTTCGAACGTCTACGCATCTCGCTATCGCATGGGGCAGCGTCTTGCTGCGGAGTCCCCGGCGGTGGCCGATCTGGTCGTGCCGGTCCCGGAAAGCGGGGTGCCGGCCGCCCAGGGTTTCGCCCAACACTCGCAGATCGCCTACGGCGAGGGCTTCGTCAAGAACCGTTACGTCGGGCGGACGTTCATTCAGCCCACCCAGTCGATGCGCCGGCAGGGAATTCGCATGAAGCTCAACCCGCTCAAAGAAATGATAGCGGGGAAGCGCCTGGTGGTGGTCGAAGACTCGATAGTGCGAGCCAACACGACCATTGAGATCATTCGCATGCTGAGGGAGGCCGGCGCCCGTGAGGTCCACATGCGCATCTCATCGGCCCCCATCCGCTGGCCCTGTTTCTACGGCATCGACATGCCGGACAGAGACGAGCTCGTCGCCGCACGGCTGGACAGTCTCGACGAGGTGCGCGCCCATGTCGGGGCCGACTCGCTCGCCTATCTCTCGGTCGAGGGCATGGTCGAGGCGACCGGCATTCCTTCCGACGCGTTTTGCACTGCTTGCTTCACCTCCGGCTATCCGGTTCCGATTCCTTCTTGGGAGCTTCAAGGCAAGCAAGTCTTGGAACAACTCTCGGTGGGGAAGAGGGGACCGCCGCGATAGCCGCAGGAAACGTCTAAGGATTCGTGATTGGGGGGCCGAGGCCCCACCCGCTCAGGTGAACGGCGCTTCGTCGGCCGAGCGATAGGCCTGCTGGACCAGCACTCTGCCGCACCCGGAACGGTAGGGAAGGGCGCGCCGCGCGCCTCAGGGTACGGATCCCGTAGTCCAGAGCGCAAGGCGCCCGATTGTCTCCCTCGGCAGGCCTGCCCGGTACGCTGGAAGCCATGCTGGATTACACGGTCGAGGACGGGGTCGCGCGCATCGTCCTCAACCGCCCCCAGGTCCTGAACGTCTTCGACGACGAGCTGGGCGGCCTGTTGCGCGATCGAGTCGCCGAGGCCGGCGCCGACTCAGAGGCCCGCTGCATCGTGATAACGGGGGCCGGGCGTGCGTTCTCAGCCGGAGAGGACCTGGCGGCCCTCGCCGAGCGTTACGAAGCCGGGCGCCCCCCGGACCTGGGGCAGATCTTGACCCAGCGCTACAACCCATTGATCAAGGAGCTGCGGGCCGCCCCCAAGCCGGTCGTGGCCGGGCTCAACGGAGTAGCAGCGGGGGCCGGGGCGAGTCTGGCGCTGGCGTGCGATCTGAGGATCGCCTCGGAGCGGGCGTCGCTAAGCTTTCCCTTCGCCAAGGTCGGGCTGGTTCCCGACTCCGGCGCCACTTGGTTCCTGGCTCGCATGCTCGGAACTGCCAGGGCGTGGGAGCTGGCGCTGTCCGGCCGATCTGTGAGCTCGGCGGAAGCCCTCGAGCTGGGCTTAGTCCAAGAGGTCGTGGCCGCAGACGAATTGGAGGCTCGCCTTCGAGTCGTGGCTGCGGAGCTGGCGCACGGGCCCACCACCGCGCAGGCGCTGACAAAGGGGCTGATCGAAGCTGCCGTCTCGCATACTCTGGACGAGCAGCTCGAGGCCGAGGCGCTGGCTCAGGAAGTCGCGGGTGGCACGCAGGACCACCTCGAGGGCGTGCGCGCCTTTTTCTCCAAGCGGACGCCGAAATTCGAGGGCCGATGAGCGCCCTAGATCGCACAAGGAGGTGCATCCATGTCAGATACCAATGAGGATTCGTTTCCGATTCTAGGTATTGATTACATTCAGTTCTTCGTCGGCAACGCGCGACAGGCGGCTCACTACTACAGGGCCCTGGGATTCACGCCGGTCGCTTACATGGGACTCGAGACCGGAAGCCGTGATCGAGTCTCTTGGTGCGTGCGGCAGAACGAGATAACTTTTGTGTTCACCGGAGCCCTTGACGACAAGGGGGCGATCGCCGAGCACGTCAAGCGGCACGGCGACGGCGTTCACGATGTCGCACTACAAGTCCCCGATGCCGAGGAGTCCTATCGCGTCGCTGTGGAGCGGGGTGCGAGAGGGGTTAGGGAGCCGGAGGTCCTCGAGGACGAGCACGGCAAGATCGTGGTGGCGGCTATTGCTACTTACGGTGAGACCCTCCATTCACTGGTCAGCCGCCAGGACTACACGGGAGTCTTTTTGCCCGGCTTTGCATCGCTGCCGGACTCTTCGGACGTTTCGGGATTCGGCATCTCGGATGTCGATCACGTGGTTGGTAACGTGGAATTGGGAAGGATGCAGGAGTGGGTCTCGTTCTACGAACGAATCATGGGCTTCACCGAGCTCCGCCACTTCTCCGATGAAGAGATCTCGACGGAGTACTCGGCGCTGATGTCAAAGGTCGTGTGGGACGGCAGCGGCAAGATAAAGCTCCCGATCAACGAGCCGGCCGAAGGCAAGCGCAAGTCACAGATCGAGGAGTACCTCGAGTACTACCAGACCCCCGGAGTTCAGCACATCGCCTTGGCTACCCAGGACATCGTACGAAGCGTCGAGTCGGCGTCACGCGCGGGTATCGATTTCCTGCGCGTCCCCGGCGTCTATTACAACGAAGCCAAGGAGCGGGTGCCGGAGATTGCGGACAAGATCGAGGCATTGCAACGCAACGGCATCCTGGTCGACAGGGACGAGGACGGTTATCTGCTACAGATCTTTACGAGGCCGGTGCAGGACCGGCCCACCGTATTCTTCGAGCTCATCGAGCGCCACGGTGCCAGAGGCTTCGGCGCCGGCAACTTCAAGGCCCTGTTCGAGGCAATCGAGCGCGAGCAGTCGGCAAGGGGGAACCTCTGATGGAGTTCGTCTTCTCCAAGGGCAAGGTCGCGCGCCAAGCTCATGTGGCCGTTCCCGAAGGTACCTACGAAGAGGAACATGGGCGCGAGACGTTCTTCGGACGAGCTTCACATCTCTACCGCTCCCACCCGCCCACCGCGTGGATTCGAATAGAGGGGCCGCTGCGCCCGCGCGCGCTGAACCTCAACGAGATGAAACCTGGGGACATGATCGACGCGTCCTCGAGCTGGCAGCTGATCGCCGGCAACGACGAGGTCAGGCTCTTCTTGAGCCGCAGAGCTCGTCCCATGGCGCACTACCTGAGGGACGCGGACGGCGATCTCTGCTACTTCGTTCATCGAGGACAAGGTCTGTTCGAGACGGACTACGGTCCCCTCACCTATTCCAAGGGCGATTACATTGTCATTCCCAAGGGAACGACTCATAGGGTCGTTCCCGAGAGCGACGACACCTTCTTCTTCATCATCGAAGGTGACGGCGAGTTCCGCATACCGGACCGAGGTTTGATGGGCAGACACGCGCAGTTCGATCCCGGGATGTTGGAAGTGCCCGAGCCGGATCCTCACGACGAACAAGGCGAGTTCGAGGTGCGGGTCAAGCGCAACCAGGAGCTCACGTCGCTGTGGTTTGCGTGGCATCCGCTGGACGTCGTCGGCTGGCAGGGCGATCTGTGCCCGGCCAAGCTCAATATTCTGCAGCATCGTCCTGTGTACTCCCCGAGCTATCACATGCCGCCTTCCGTGCATTGCACTTTCGCCAACCACGGCTTCGTGATCTGCTCGTTCGTTCCCAGGCCGCTGGAGGAGGATCCGCAGGTGCTGAAGGTGCCCTTCTATCACGCCAACATTGATGCGGACGAGGTGCTCTTCTATCACGCGGGCAACTACTTCAGCCGGGCCGGCATCGACGAGGGCTATATGACTCTCCACCCTCAAGGCGTGCATCACGGACCGCAGCCTGCTGCGATCGAGGCATCGAAGACCAAGACTCGCACCGACGAGGTCGCGGTTATGGTGGAGACGGAGAACCCTTTGCAGCTGAGCCCCGAAGCCGAAGCCGTGAGCATCGAAGAGTACGAGACGTCGTGGGCCCGCGGCATGGGCTTGCTCGACAACTGACTAGTTGCGCATCTATCGCTATGCCCGCGCCGACGGCGAAGCCCGTCTTGCGATCGCCATCGATGAACGGGGCCCGGTTGATCTCGAGGCCGCGTGGCTGGAGCTGAGTTCGTCGCGACCCCCATGGCTCTACTCGACGAAGGCGCTGGTCGAGGCGGGTCCGGAGATGCTCTCGGCGGTCCAAGACGCGGTTACAGTCGCATCAGCCGAATCGCCGCCTTTGGCTGTGAGTTGGTTGTGCCCCTTTGACGCCATCTCATCGCTGCGCGACTTTCTCGCCTTTGAAGAGCATGTCGTGCGCGGCGCTGCTCGGCGCCGGGAAGAAGTGCCTGCCTACTGGTATGAGGCGCCGGTCTATTACAAGGGCAACCACCGCGCTCTGCTTGGACCGGGAGAAACCTGCGAGCGGCCCTCCTATAGCCAGTCGTTGGACTTCGAGCTGGAGCTCGCTCTCGTCATCGGTCGCGGGGGCCGCGATATCACACCCGCCGAGGCCGACGAGCACGTCTTCGGGTTCACGATCTTCAACGACTTCTCTGCGCGCGACATCCAGGCCCGAGAGATGAGCGCGTGGCTCGGCCCCGCCAAGGGCAAGGACTTCGCCAACGCTTTCGGCCCCTGCATAGTCACCGCCGACGAAGTGGGAACAGAGCCCGACCTCGCGATGATCTGTCGCGTCAACGGTGAAGAATGGGGCCGCGCCCGCTCGTCAGACATGCACTGGAAGTGGGCAGAAATGATCGCCCATGTTTCTCGTGACGAGAATGTGTGGGCGGCGGACGTGCTGGGCTCGGGTACGCCCGGCGGCTGCTGCGGCCTGGACATCGGCCGCTCGCTGCAGCCGGGCGACGTGGTCGAGCTCGAGATCGAGGAGATAGGTGAGCTGCGCAATCCCATCGGCTTACCTGGAGACGGTAGCGATCAGGTTGTCGACGGCGCCTGAGGAGTGGCGTGGGAACTGCACCCATCCACCAATGCCGGCCGTGGAGCCGGGGGCCGGTTGCGGGAAGAGATTACCTCGATTGCCCTGGGCTCTGGCCAGGGCGGGCCGGCTCCGTATTAATCGACGCTATGGGCAGCCACGGGAACAACCGCCCATCCGTGCCTCTGGATCAGGCCGTGGTTTGGCACTGGAGCTCGTCGTTGCTTGTCCTTCACACATCATGCACATAGGAGCGGTCATGACATGAGGGGGTGTGACAGTCTTCGTGTCGGGCCGGCCGCAGTGACTTTGTAGAGATAGCGTCCGTTAGCGCTGGTCGAGCGGGATCACGAGCTTGAGGGCCGAGTGGGTCTCGGAGAAGCTCACCACCTTCACGTCGACGAGGCCGTGCGCCTTGGCTGCGGCAATGATGTCGGTCTCCTTCAGCCCGCTGTCCTGGCCCTTGGGGCGCACCACCCAGATGGCACCGCCGGGCGTGATGTTCCTGCGCAGCGCCGGCAGCCGGTCCAAACTCCTCTTGTCCGCGGCCCCCAAGAAAATGGCGTCCGAGGAGGAACGGGGCCGAGAGGTCGAGACGTCCGGGGTGCGCGTGCGCAACTCCGCGACGAAGCCCTCGTCGTCGAGGGAAACCACCGATATCTTGTGGCCGGGCTTGACTCCCAGCTTGTCCAGCAGGCCCTTAGGATTCTTGATCTTGTTGGCCCAGCCGTCGGCTTTTTCGCCGAGGTGAAAGACGGCGACGGTATCCCCGAATCCGATCCTGAGCCGGCCGTCCTCGCTCGTGAGCGAGGAGATCGTCCGGAACGGGATCCTGAGGCGGAAGTCGCCGCGAAAGATCAGTTCGTGACTTTCCAGCAGCGCCCTTCCATCAGACGACTCTCCGTTGAGCTCTACTCTGCAATCGGCTTCGGCTCCCAACACTAAAGTCCCAGGAGAGCGGGGTGTTCCAGAGAGGTGACGATCTCCAGCATGAACTTGGCAGCGGTGAGGCCGTCGAGGATGCGATGGTCGAAGCTGACCGACAGGTTCATGATCTTTCGGATCACCACCTGGCCATCTCTTGCTACCGGGCGCTCTACTGCCCGGTGCACTCCCAGGATCGCACTCTGCGGATGCAGGATGATTGGCGTCGCCATCAACCCTCCGAAAGGACCGGGGCTCGTGACAGTAAAGGTCCCGTCGCGGAGATCGTCGCGCTCGAGCTTGCCCGCACGAGCGGCCCCCGCCAGACGGTCGATCTCGCGCGCCAGCGCGAAGATTGATTTCTCATCGGCGCCTCTTATCACGGGCACGCTCAATCCCGCGTCGGTATCTACTGCAACGCCGATGTCGAAGTGCTCGTGAAAGACGATCTCCTGTGCGCCTTCATCGAGCGACGCGTTGAGAGCCGGGAAGAGGCGCAGCCCCATGACCACGGCCTTGACAACGAACGGTAAGTAGGTGAGCTTTGTTTCCTCGGGGTTGCGGGCGATCAACAGTTTTCTGGTGGCGTCGAGCTCGGTGACGTCGCATTCCTCGACGTGAGTGACCGCGGGGATGTCGCGGTGCGCCTTCGTCATGCGATCTGAGATCGTGCGTCGGATGCCGCGCAGGGGCTCGCGGCGCCCGCCCCGCTTCAGCTCGAACCCGCCGACCGCTGCTTCGCCTTTCCCGGGAGCCGCGGCGAGCTGGACGTCGGCGCGGGTAATGTCGCCGTGCGGGCCCGTCGGAGTGACCTTGTTAAGATCGACTGCGAGCTCGCGCGCCAGTTTGCGCACCGGTGGCATCGCCTTGATTCTGTCCCGAGGTTTCGGTGACGGGTCCGTCGCGGTGGCGGCTTCGCCGATGGTTACGAGCACCGTACCCACCGGCGCGATCTCTCCCTCGCCGACATATATCCGGGCCACCACGCCTTCATAGGGCGAGGAAATCTCGGCGGTCGCCTTGTCGGTGATGACTTCAACGAGGGGGTCGTCCTCCTTGACGTCGTCGCCCTCCTTGACCAGCCAGCGTTCGACCTCGGCTTCGGTCACTCCCTCTCCGAGGTCGGGGAGCTTGAAGTCGGGCACTAGAAGTCCAGCACCTTGACTGCTCCGGCGGCGATGCGGTCGATGGAGGGAATGTAGTCGTCCTCGTTGGCGAACTGCGGGAAGGGGACGTCGAACCCGGTAACGCGGCCGACCGGGGCCTCGAGATCGAGCATGACGCGCTCGTGGATCAAGCTCGAAACCTCCGCCCCCAATCCGGCGGTCCGAGGTGCCTCGTGTACCACGATGGCGCGTCCGCACTCCGACGCTGCGCCGGTGATCGACTCGACATCGAGCGGGTACAAACTGACAAGGTCGACCACGCGCGCAGATACTCCCCGTTCGTCTTGCAACTTCTGTGCCGCCTCGCAGCACGACACAACCGTCGACCCGTAGGAGAACATTACGAGGTCTTCTCCCGGTCTCGCCACTCGCGCCCTCGACAAGAGCTGGGTGGCTTTGCCGTCCGCCTCTGGCAACAGGAGAGGAGCTTTCTCAGGTACTTCATCGCGGCCTGTTCGGTAGATGCGCTTGGGCTCCATGAAGATGACAGGGTCCGGGTGGGAGATCGCCGCCAGCAACAAGTCGCGCGCCAGGGCGGGGGTCGTGGGACAGACCACCTTCAACCCGGGAACGTGAACGAACAGAGCCTCGGGCGAATCGGAATGAAGCTCGGGTGCGCGCACCCCCCCTCCGAATGGGATCCGTATCACGATGGAGGCGGGTACTTCCCCACGTGTGCGCCATGCATAGCGCGCCGCGTGCACGACGATCTGTTCGAACGCTGGATAGACGAATGTATCGAACTGGATCTCGACCACCGGAAGCAAGCCGTAGACGGCCATGCCGATGGCGGCGCCGACGATCCCGGCTTCGGACAGAGGCGTGTCGATGACTCGCTCCTCACCGTACTTGTCGAGCAAGCCGGCGGTGACCCTGAACACACCTCCGGTGCGGGCGACGTCCTCCCCCATGACCAGAACGCGGTCGTCCTGGGCCATCGCTTGATCGAGCGCGAGGTTCAGACCCTCGACCATATTGAGCCGAGGCACTTTAGGCCCCCTCGGGAAGTGGGTCTGCGTCGCCCGTCGACGCGCCGGGCTGGGGGCCGAGAGGTTTGACCTCGGGTCGTCGCTCGATGGAGCGAAGCTCGTCGAGCCCTTCGGTCAGCGGGTCCGGCCGTCCGCTTGCGTAGACGTAATCGAAGAGGATCTCCACGCCCGGAAAATCGAGAGCTTCCATCTCCGCCACGGCTGCTGCGATCAGAGCCTTGGCTTCGTCGTGAATGTCACTTGCCTGATCGTCGTCGAGGGCGCCCAATCGCTGTAGATAGGCTCGGTAGCGGCCCAGGGGCTCAAGCGCGCGATAGCGTTCACTCTCGGCTTCATCGCGATAGAGCCTGGGGTCGTCCGCGGTTCCGTGCGCGCCGATTCGGTAGCACACCGCTTCGATGAATGTGGGGCCATCCCCGGCGCGCGCGCGGTCGAGGGCCTCCTTCGTGGCCTTCCAACACGCCAGCACGTCGAAGCCGTCGACCCGGAGACCCGGCATGGCGTAGGCGACGCACTTCTCTACCAACGTTGGGGTTGCGGTTTGGCGGGATACATGCGTGGAGATTGCCCACTGGTTGTTAACGCAGAACAACACCGTCGGAGTCTTGTACACCGAGGCGAAGTTCATCGCTTCGTGGAAGTCTCCTTCAGACGTGGCGCCATCGCCCAGCCAGGTCAGCGCGCAGATGCCATCGCCGCGTTTCTTGGCCGCCCATGAAAGCCCTACGGCGTGCGGTAGGTGTGTTGCGATGGGGACGCAGATCGGCGCCACCCGGTGCTCACGCACCTGGTAGAAGCCGTGCGCGCCTCCATACCCTCGCCACCACGCCAGGATTGTCGCCGCTTTCACGCCGCGCAGCACGCCGATAGAGTTCTGACGATAGGTCGGGAACAGCCAGTCGCTGTCGTTGCAGGCATGCAGCGGCCCGGCATGGGTTGCCTCCTCGCCCCAGTACAGCGCGTAGGTGCCGAGCCGGCCCTGTCGTTGCAGCGACACCGCGCGCTCGTCGAACGTCCGCAGGATCACCAGCGACCGATACATCGCCACGAGGTCCTTCTCGGTCAGCTCTACCGGCGGCGCCCAGTCTGGCTGCCCCACACCGTCACCGATTATCCGGAGTGGCTCCTCCACTCTAGCGATGGTCCGACAGTGGACCGTAGCCGGAGACGCGAACCTGCCTTATCCGGCTGATGTCGCGGATACGCTCCTCCGCGTAATCCTTCGCCGCGCGCGCCGTTGAGATGCGCCTTTCCTTGGCGACCGTGAAGATCTGTTGCAGCTGCTTGTAGATGCCCTCGACCCGCGTCATCGCGCGCTCCCGGTTGTAGCCGCGCAGCTCGTCTTCTACGTTCATGAGGCCGCCCGCGTTGAGCACGAAATCGGGTGCGTAGAGGATGCCTAGATCGCGCAGCTTGTCGCCGTGAGCGTCTCGCTGAAGCTGGTTATTGGCGGCGCCGGCGATTATCCGGCAGGCGAGCTCCGAGATCGTGTCGTCGTTGATCCCGCCGCCAAGGGCGCAAGGCGAGAAGATGTCGACCGGTAGCGTGTGGATCGAGGCCGAGTCACAGGTCTCGACTTGAAAGTCCGATACCGCCCGGGCGAGGTTGTCGACATCGGCATCTGCGACGACGACCTTGGCTCCTGCGTCTGAGAGGTGGCCGCAAAGCGCATATCCCACCTTGCCGACCCCCTGGATGGCTACCGTGCGGTTCTCGAGCTCGGTGTCGCCGAACGCCTCGAGGATGCACGCCTTGATCCCTTGAAACACCCCGTATGCCGTCACGGGCGAGGGGTCTCCCGAGCCGCCGTAGGTGTGCGAGCAGCCAGTCACCCAGCGCGACTCGCGCCGCACCGTGTCCATGTCCTCCAGGGCGGTACCGACGTCCTCCGCCGTGATGTAGCGGCCGCCGAGGGTCTCGACGAAGCGCCCGTAAGCACGCAGGAGCGCCTCGCTCTTGTCCCGCTTGGGGTCTCCGATGATGACGGCCTTGCCCCCGCCGAGGTCGAGCCCGGCGGCAGCCGCCTTGTAGGTCATTCCCTTGGCGAGCCGAAGGACGTCCTCGAGGCCCTCGTCTTCCGTCTCGTAGGGGTAGAAGCGTGTTCCTCCCAGGGCAGGCCCCAGAGCGGTGGAGTGGATGGCGATAATCGCTCGGAGTCCCGAGCGGTCGTCGGAGCAGAACACGACTTGCTCGTAGCCATCGCCGTTGATGCGCTCGAACAGGTTCATCCTCGATCCTTGCCATGGGCGGCCGAGGTCCCGGGGCCGCAGGCGGGTGGTGGGGAAATGTTACTTCGGCCTGGGGGTCTTTCGAGCGGGCCGAGCGCGGTGCTAGCCCCGCCCGCCCGACGGAGCAACCTTGCCGAAAGAGGTAATCGGCCCGCTCGCTTCGCTGTCCGTTTTGGGCGGTGTTGAGGGGTCTACAGGTGATGTATAGTGCTTTTGGCGCTTTTAGAAACCGGTTCGGGGCCACCGGCCGAGGTCGCCGCAGGGGCAAGCACGACCTAATTTGGGCCGAGGGAGCAACGGGCGGAGAGCCCGGTGGCTTGCGAGCTGTTTTTACGCTGCGTCACACATGACGTGCGGGGCTGGGCTCGCGGGCAGACGAGAGGTGGAGGGCACATGAAGACGAGGGACGATTCCTTGCTCACTCCGGCGGAAGTCGCAGCGCTTTTCAGAGTTGATCCGAAAACCGTCACACGCTGGGCCAAGGCCGGCAAGCTGTCCTCGATCCGGACCCTTGGAGGCCACCGACGCTACCGAGCCGAAGAGGTGCGTAGTTTCCTAGAGCGGGGCGGCATGGCGGAGAACGTCGAAAACGCCGGCTGAGAGCTGCGTGTCTGGGGCCCTCTTCGAGGGCCCCCAGGGGTGGCGAGGGGCAGAATCGAACTGCCGACACCGCGATTTTCAGTCGCGTGCTCTACCAACTGAGCTACCTCGCCGGGATCATGCCAGGATAGCAAGAGGTCGGCCCCGCGAGCGATGTTCACAGTCTGGGTGAGGAACTCCGCGGTTTAGTATTCGCAGCCTGCCCCAGTGGAGCAGCCAGGAGTGCTCATCTCCCTGTCAAGGAGAAGGTCGCCAGTTCAAGTCTGGTCTGGGGCGCAAGCAGAGACTCGATCGCCACTGAGGGCGGCTCCCGACAGGGGCCGCCCTCAGCAGTGAGCGGCTAATCAGCGACGGGCCCGGTGACCGCCCTTCCCGATGCGGTCCACGTGACTGTAGAGACCGCGACCCGATGGGGTCGGGGGAGTCGTGTCGACGGTTGTTCCCGCGTGGGTTTCCTTGATCACGACGTCGGCGTCGTCCGCCCCCTCCAACGAAGAGTCGTAGGCGTTCTTGGCAGCTTCGATGGCGTCCTCGTAATCGTGCTCCGAGAATTCAGAGACGGCTTCGCCGATGAACTTGTCCGCTCGTGCCAGCTCCTGAGCGGCCTCGTTGGCGTCGTCAGAGCGCAGCACCCGGGCCGCGACCTTGTTGGCATTGGTGATGTAGGTGGCGGCCATGAAGCGGTTCATGTTGTCCTGGTCGAATTGGCTGAAGTCCCAGTTCAAGTCGATGTAGCTCATGATCGAGTTGTGCTGGTCTCCGGACCAGGCAAAGTAGAGAGAGTCGGCGGCTTCGTAGTCCACGCCGGTCTCGTAGTCGAAGCCGTCGTGCGGGTGGCTCATGGACACGTGGTGGCCGACCTCATGGATCATCGTGGTCGTGAGCCCGTATCCGAGGACGTCTGCTATCAGGGGAGACACGAAGCTGAAGACGTAGCTCTGCGTGCCGTCCCGGTAGTTGTCGTCGGCGAATCCCAAGTAGGGCGCGCTGAGCTTGTCGTTGGTGGCGTAGTTGAACAGGCCGGCCTCATAGTCGGCCGATTTCGGCCCATCCATCCACTGCTGCTTCTTGAGTGCGTTGTTCAAGAAGAGGTTGGCGAAGGCTGGGTAGTCGAGGTTCGGATAGCAGGCCACGTCTTGAAGCCACGTGACGTAGCAAGACTTCGCTTTGCCGGTAAAGGGAAGTTCCTGCTCGTCGTACGAGTAATCCACGGTCCTCTGCAGCTCGGACAGCTCGCTTACGAGCAGGTCCTCGGTGATGTAGGCGTCCGAGGCGTCGACCCTCGGGAGCCCCTCGTAGGTGTTGCTGTCGAGGTTGAAGTCCTCCGGCAGCGCCGGGGGTGTGATGTCCGGAGGATAGAGCGGCGAGGAAGTGAACAGCAGGTTGAGGCCGACGTAGCGGGCGACCAGACCGAGGTCTGAGTCAATTGCCGCAGGGCTGCGGAACCCTCCGCCGGTGTACTCCCAGATGGGCGGCATGCGGTAGTCGACCTGCCCGTTGCCGTCGAGATCCGGGTCGTCGACGTTCCAGTTGTCGGTCCACGACTCGGGCCCGGCAGAGAGGTCGTAGAACCAGATCCGGCGAGCCGGTCCCGAATAGCCGTCCTCCTCGTCGGCCGGAGCGGTGCCGCCCCACGAGATGATCTTGCGAGACTCGCGCAGCGCTCCGAAGTTGTAGCCGGTGTCTGGGTCGGGCTCGTTGGTCTTGGTGTAGACGTGGAACTTGAAGTCGTCCCGGTTGTACCAGTTGACGAAGAAGATGGTGTCCTCCGTCGTGTCTACGCCGCGGGGGGGATGGTCGGCCAGCCAACGCTCGACCGAGGGTGCGTCGATGTAGTGGTTCTGGGTGACGTTCAGAACATTGTTCTTCTGAGCGTTGTAGGCGTTCTGATACTCCGTACGGGGCGCGGGCGTAGCGAGCCCGGACAGAGTCTCGAAGAACGAGTCCTCGTAGCGGCTGTTCGCCCAGTGGGTGTTGTAGTCGTAGTCGTAGGTGATGCCCAGATACTCGGTGAGCCCGTACCACAGCCGTGAGCGCACGATGGGCTTGTAGGTGTGAGGGAGCTCCGCCATGAAGTCGGACTCGTCGACCTCGTCCTCCTCGTAACCCACGAACACCAGATTCACGTCCACGCGCTCATGAATGCGTGCTTTCTTCCCCGGATTGAGGTGGTCATAGTCGGAGGAGGCGGCTGCCGCTCCTCCCGCGAGGCTCGAGCCCACCAGAACACAGAGTGCAGCAATTACCCCAAGGCGCTTCACGACCACTCCCTCTCGCAGTCCAGGGATGGACTACCCCATCCGAGCTGGCCCCGACGCC
>Ga0136615_10000148_pt1 | contig 28971 bp, 34 predicted proteins | sample AntDrymUQ2882206_2_FD_106647 | JGI IMG/M metagenome (GOLD analysis project Ga0136615, IMG submission 106647) | Polar desert sand microbial communities from Dry Valleys, Antarctica - metaG UQ288 (22.06) | ecosystem: Environmental > Terrestrial > Soil > Desert | place: Antarctica: Dry Valley... | reverse complement strand
TACCTTCTTCATGGCGGTTCCTCCTGTCCTCTCGGACTTGGTTAGCGCCCCGAACGCTCCCAACGGGAGCGGACAGGGCGGGAGGACCGCCGACCAAAGTTCCACGAGGTTCCGGACAACCTCACGCTCATTCGACGCGCCCACATCGCTCGGCAGCGTGCCCACAACGTGCCCAGCTTCCTCAGACACCAGCCCGACTCAGCGTCCGCGGTATGCACCAAGCCCCGTAAACACGGGCTCGCATGCCCTGCAGCACCGGCCGTCTCCCTTCACACGCGAGAGGTCGCAGGTTCGAAACCCGCCGCGCCCATCGATCGAACGTCTGATCATCCGATTCGCCTCGTAGGTTCGGCTGGTGCCGTTCCTCTCACTCGAGTTCAACCTCGAAGCCCTTCGGAAGCTCGCCGAGCGCGGACTGTCCAAGGAAGACGCGCTGTCGCTCTTCCGAGCGGCTCAAGTCGTCTGGACGACGAACCCGAATCCGCGTGCCGAGCACAGTCGCTACGTCATCGGCCCGACGCCAGATGGCCGGATGATCACGGTCGTCGTCGACCGCGACACGGACGACCACGGCCGATGGCACGTGATGACGGCATGGGACGCCACTCCGGCCCAGATCGCCCTCTACCGGAAGGCCCGCTGACCCGTCATGATGGAAGGCATGGCCGACGTTCACAACAACGCTCCCGACGCGTTCGACGACGCGCTCGCAGGGGCTGAGGTCCACGTCACGCCCGGCAACCCGGACGTCGCGGTGACCGTCACGGTTCCCGTCGACGGCGGGACACTCGACCGCCTGACCGAACGCGCGGAACGCGAAGGCCGCGACATTGAGCAGGTCGTCGCCGACGCACTCCGCGCCGCGGCGGCGTAGCAACACGACCGCTGCGGCCACGTGCCGCGGAGCAGGGTCGTAGCAGGGCAAGCGCAACCCCGACGCCGTCGACCTCTCGAACCAATCGCGCCCACCCCTGGCACTTCGGCGTCGCTTCGCGATTGCAGCCCGGTGGTGAGGCGGGTCGTCGCCATCATCGGGATGCTATTCCAGCCGGTTCGGTGCCAGGGCAAGGCAGTCTCACGACGAGCGTGCCTACACGACGCTGAGCGGCGTCTCCTGCGGTTCCTCCTCGTTGGGGCAGCCGGTATCGAGGAGGCTGCCGCCGATGACGTGATCCTCGGCATCGGCGTAGCCGAGCGCCGGGCAGCGATCGCAGCTGATGAGCATCTCGGAACGATGGCGCGCGACCAAGGCCGGCTCGTGCCCAGCGCGGCGGCCCTGGCGGCCATCTCTTTGAGGGCCGCCATGTACTCGCCGTCGCCGGTGTCGTCGTCGGGCCGACCGACCAGCAGCGCGTACACAGCACACCCGTCAGCACCGGTCCGCACCTCGATGCGGTCCGCCCGTGCCTGGGCGCGAATGGCGGCCCGCCAGGCGTCGGCGTCCTCGATCTGACGAGCGACATGTCCGTTGGCCAGGAGCTCGCCGTAGTCGTCGCGGCGCGACAGGCGCGCAAGCAGCCGGTCGATCCGGCGGCGGATCTCATCGGGGTCATGCATCTGGCTCTCCTTCCGCTGACGGGTCTGTGGCGGCGCGGTCGGCGGCAGCGCGGATCTCGGCCTCGATGTCGACCGGGCCCGCGCCGCGCCATTCGTTGAGCATGTGCGTGTAGGTATCCAGCACCGTGGACGTCTTGTCGCCGAGCTGCTCAGCGATCTCGGCGATGGACAGCCGCTTCTCGGCGATGAGCAATGAAGCCCAGGTGTGGCGCAGATCGTAGGGTCGTCGCGACGGTAGGCCGACGGCCTCGGCCGAGGGAACGTAGACGCGTCGGCGCCAGTTGCGGTACTCGTCGGCGAACCACAGGCGGCCGTGGACCTCGTGGGGGAAACACCAGCGCGCCGTCGTCGGGCGCTCCGGACTCCTGCCGCCACGTCAGAAGGTCACGGCGGATCGGCGGTATCAGGTCGACGGTGCGGCTGCGTTTGCGGGAGCGCTTGCGATTCTTCAGGCGATCGAGTTGGCCGTCGGCGTTGGCGAGCTCGACCAGCAGCGTCGCCTTGCGCACGGCGTACCAGTGCAGCGCGAGCGCCTCCTGCGGTCGCAGCCCCGTGTACGCCATGAGCCGCACGAGCACGGCGCTGAGGCGGCTGCCGCCGCGTTCGAGGTCGGCCACGAGCCGCTCGACCTGCAGCGGCGTCAGCGGACGGGCGACGCGCGACGGTCCCGGCGAGGGCTTGCGCACCGCCTTGAACGGGTTGAACGCCACGTCGCCGTACTCCACGGCGTCGCGAAAGACGCGCTGGAGCATCGCCATCGTCTTGACAACCGACGTGGGCCCGACGCCCGCCGCCAGCAACTCGCCGCGGAAGGCAACGACCCGGCGCGCGTCGATCTCGCGCATCGGCAGACGGGCAAGACGCGGGGCGGCGTGTGCTTCCCACAGGCAGCGATAGACCGCAAGCGTCGCGCGCGCGAGCTCGGGCATCGCGCGCTCGACCCACCACTGCTCGAAGAACGCGCCGAGCGTCTGGGTGCCGGCCTGCTCCTGACGAGCTCCTCCGGGCGCCAGCGCCGCGCGGATCGCAGCCGCGCGCGGTAGTCCAGCGCGTCCTCGAGGCTGTCGAAGCTGCGCCGCCGGCGCGTGCCGTCGACGTCGGTGACACGGACGCTGAAGACTTCGGTGACCGTCCCGTCCCTGCGGGTGAAGCGCCGGACCTCGACGCCCTCGGGGACCGGGGATTCGGTCATGGCCCATCTCCACGACGCGGGGGAAGCGGCAGCCGGGCGGGAGCCTCTGGACGTCGCCGCGCAGCCGCGCGGCGCGACCGCTCCGGCGGGCCGTTGACGGGCGCCGACTCCGCCGCCGGTGGTGGCGTCGCAGGCACGGTCCGCGAGCGCCACCACTCAGCCGCGTCGCAGGCCAGGATCCGCAGCCCGCAGGCGCGGCTGGCGGTCAGATCACCGCGGGCCACCGCGCGCCGCACCGACCGCGCATCGACCCGGATGCGCTCGGCCACCTCCGCCGCGGTGAGGACCGCAGCGGGCTCGAGGTCGTCGAACGGGGTGTCGGGATGGTGCGGCATCGGCTCCTCACCGCTGATGTCGCACGTTGCGTGAATCTGGCCCCCTTCGCATTCGGCCGGCCGCAGCTGGGGCACGACCAGGAGCGCAGGCGCCCCACAAACGCCCCACCAGTCCACCAGATGGTCGCCGCTCAAGCGGCCCGAGAAACGAAAACCCCCGCCTGAGCGGAGAGATCCGATAAAGCCCTCCATCGGACTCGAACCGATGACCCCTTCCTTACCATCCAAGAACGGGCGTTGCGCGCCTGCATACGTCAGCATGCGTCAGCACAGGAAAACGCCTGCATACGGTTACAGAGTCCGGATCGGTTACGTCCGCTCGCGGATGCTGGCGTCGGCACGAGCCAGGATCCTGGTGTGCGCGGAGTGTGCGCGCTGGAGGAGGCATGAGCGCCGTCTCTCGCCCGGCCGTCGAGGAGCTGGATCCGATGACTGTCCGGGGGCTGATCGCGCGGGCGAGCGACCCCAAGCGCGAGCGTTGGCTTGAGCAGGTGCGACGAACGGGGGCGTGCCGTTATCCGGTGCGGCTGCGCGGGGTCGTGGTGCGCGGCGAGGAGCGCGTGTACTCGACCGCCGACGAGCCCGACGGCGCATTGATGGTGCGCTGTGGCAACCGCCGCGAGGCGCACTGTCCGTCGTGTGCGCACGAGTACCGCGGAGACATGTGGCAGCTCGTCTACGCCGGTCTGGCCGGCGGTCGCAAAGGTGTGCCCGAGCAGGTCGCCGAGCACCCCCAGGTCTTCGCGTCGCTGACCGCACCCTCGTTCGGGCCGGTCCACAGCCGACCCGACGACGGGCGCGCCTGCCGATGCGGCAAACGCCATGAGGCCGACAACCCCGAGCTGGGCGCCGCGATCGACCCGACTGCGTATGGCTACGAGGGCGCGGTGTTGTGGAACTGGCACGCCCCAGCGTTGTGGAACCGCTTCATGGTCGAGCTGGTCCGCGTCCTTGCCGCACGGGCCGGGCTCAGCGAGCGCGAGTGGCGCAAGTGCGTCCGGGTCGCGTTCGCCAAGGTCGCCGAGTTCCAGGCCCGCGGCCTGGTGCACTTCCACGCCATCGTCCGCCTCGACGGCGCCGAGGACCGCGCCCACGCACCCGGGAGACAGGTGTCCCCCGGCGAGCTGTGCGACGCGATCCGCCAGGCCGCCGGCCGCGCCCACATCCAAAGTGACGCAGGCGACGGCGAGACAATCGCCATCCGGTTCGGCGAGCAGCTGCATACACGCGTCCTGGCCGGCGCCGACGACGGCCGCGACCTGAGCCCCGGCAAGGTCGCGGCGTACGTCGCCAAGTACTCCTGCAAGGCAAGCCACGAGCAGATCACCGCCCGCGACAGCGACCCCAAGCGGTGGCGCGACAAGGGCGTGCCCGAACACCTCGTGCAGATGGCCACCGCCGCCCTACGCCTCTCAGAGCGCGCCGGCCTACGCGGCCTGGCGCGGTGGGTGCACATGCTCGGCTTCCGCGGACACTTCGTCACCAAGTCACGCGGCTACTCCACCACGCTCGGCGAGCTGCGCGCCGCCCGCGCCACTTACCGCGCCAACCAAAACGAACAACCCGAGCACGCCGAGGCCGACGAGTCGACCGTCGTGCTGTCGGTCTGGCAGTACGTCGGGTCGGGGTACCTCAATCCTGGCGACGCGCTCCTGGCGGCCGGCGTCGAAGCCTCGCTACGGGCCGCCCGCGAGGCCATGCTCGATCTGCGGTACTGGCCGCCATGAACGCGATCGGGCGCGCCCGTGCGTCAGCAGACCGCCAAGTGAACCTCTTTCACAGTGGATTCGTGGGGCACCGTCAGTCCCCTTGATCCGGGGGACTACGGCGTAGTCGAGCGCCCCGGTCGGCGAGGATGTGGTTGCGCGCGGTGATGTAGTGGTCGTGGAACTCGCCGATTGCCGCTGCGTCGTAGCGACATAGCTCGCGGTCAAGCTCTGCGACGCGCCAGATGTTCGCCGGCACCAGCCAGCCGGAGCTGATCGCGAGGTGTCCGAGGTCGCAGGCTTCCTCGGGGTGGTCTTGTCGGGCGAGGACGAGCGCGAGATCGACGCGCCCCATGGCCAGGCGCCCGGGACGGTTCTCGCGTTGGCTGTTGTCGATGACCTCGCGTGCGAAGGGCTCGGCGCGTTCGCCGTCTCCGAGCCAGGCCAGGGTGGTGCTCATGTAGAGCGTGAGCTTTGCGGGGTCAAAGGTGAAGTGGTGGTCGGGGTGCTCACTGGCTGGTAGGCGCGAGCACATCGCGGCCGCGTCGTCCAGCGCGACGTAGGTCTCGCGCGCGTTGCCGAGGCGCGCGCAGGCGCGCGCCTCCTGTGCGGTGAGCTGGACGGCGGCTGAGGTGTCCTTGCCGGCGAAGTCGCGTCCCGCGCGGCAGAGCTTGGTGGCGTCCGCGTAGCGTCGGGCCAACAGCGCCTGCCAGGCGCGGATCTCCAGTCCCCAGGCGACCATCTGCCGGTCGCCGGTGTCGACGCCAAGGTCATGGGCGGCCCGGCGACATGGCAGCGCCGCGGCGTGCTGGCCGAGGTCGACGTGCAGGCAGGCGCACAGCAGGCTCAGCCAGCCGGCGCTGGCCATCAGCTGGCGGCGCTGATGCAGCGTTGCGCGCACGTCGAGCAGATCGAAGATCGCACGGCGCTGGTGGCGTACATCGTCTAGCAGCTCGGCGGGCGGCACGCTCGTGTACCGCCGGCACAGGTCGTGCACCGTAAGCTCCAAGCCCTCCAAGGTCACGGCGCTGACGTCTCCCGCCCGGACTCGGCTGGCCAGCTCGATCGCCTCAAGCTGGGCATCGTGCCCATCGCAGACGGCTGCAGCCGGCGGCGTTTGTCGGCGGCGAGCGGCGCGACGATCACCGCGCTGCAGCGCCTGCGCGTGCACGGCGGCCGACCACAGCTCCAGCAAGGCCCCCCGCGCCTTCAGCGCACGGTCGCACTCGGCGATGAACGTCGACGAGGACGGCGCCTTGGCGAGCTCGACCTCGCTGATGTGCTGTATCGAGAAGCCGATCAGCGCCCCAAGTTCTTCTTGCGTGAGTCCTTCGCTTTGGCGGCGCTCACGCAGCTCGGCGCCAAGCCGCGCGATCGCAGACGCCTCCGGATTAGTTCGATTAAGTGGTCTGCCACGACGCTGCTGATCCATAGTTTTTCCGAATCTTGTCGGACTGCCGGGCGTGTAGTCGAGTTGCTCGTCGTGCACCCGGACTCAAACGATCCTAGCTGCCCATTGCCGATCGACGTATCGCAGGCGATGGGCGTCGGGCACTGGCGATTGGGACGTGCGTATCGCGCTGGCCGACTGGTCTGCGGCTGTGTGCAGGTGGGGCTGCGCTTCGACGACCGGCTCGGGCTCACCCGGCGCGAGCGCCGCACGGTGCTGGTGCGCTTTTGCGAGCCGTTGGCGGACGACCTCCGCGCCGAGCTGACCGCTCTTGTGCGTCGACGTGGTGCCGCCTCGGAGCGCGCCTCCGAGCGCACCGACCCGATCGAGCTGGTCATCGACGGCCCATAAGGCGAGCGCGAGCGCATAAGCGGACGGCTCCGACCGCCGCACCGTCGCCATGGCCGACTGCGGGAGATCGAGTTCGGCTTCGGGCATCTTCCGCGCACCTGATGAACGATGGCGCACGTGAACGCACGCCTCGCCGCTCACGCCGCGTCGCCGCTCATCCCCAGCTCACAGATGACCGGTGACGCCGTGGTGTCGCGTCTGTCGGCCGAGGGTGTGAATGCGTTGCGGTTTGCCGCGCAGCGCCAGCTCACGCGGTGGGGCAAGCGCGAGCTGTCGCCGCGTGATGCGGAGCGTCGTGATGCGTTGAGCGATGCGCTCAGGGCGCTGGCGCCGTTCAAGCACCACGACTGCGAGCTACGGCGCGTGCCCGCTGGAGGCGAGGGACCGTGAGCAGCTCGCACGCGCGCAGCCGAGCGTCGCGTCGCGGTCGGCCACCCAAGCCGCTGGACCCAGGCGCCTCGCGTGCGGCAGGGCTGGGTGCCGAGCTTCGTGCGCGGCGCGAGGCCAAGCGCTTGACGCTGCAGGCGCTCAGCGCGTGCGTGCGGTACTCGGCGCAGCACATCAGAGCACGGAGACGAGCCGGCAGCTGGCTGATAGTCGTCCGGTACGACCTTCGTCGCGCGGGCCACGCTCCACCATGCTCGGTTGAGAAGACCGAAGGTCATGCGGTGGTTACGGGCGCGCGAGATCGCAGGTGATCGTGGGCGGTTCGTCTATCTAGCGTCCGGTGATCCCGCGCGCCTCCTGTGTCGGCTGGTCTCGGCCATACCCCCGCGGTGGCCTCCCCCGGCCGCGTTGACGCGGGCGAGCGCCCCCGTGATGGTGCGCCCTCCCGCAGGCTGCTCCGTCATGGCCTCTGTTCGAGAGCGACGGTGTGCTGCTGGCTGTGGTGCTGGTCGACGGCCTCATGGCTGCTCGTACCCCGCGGTGAGCCGGCCGGGCCGCGGCCGCCGGCCCGGAGGGCGAAGCCCGTAGGGGCAGGCGGGCCGCAGGCAGCGGCGCGGCCGGCGGCGGCGCGAAGCGCCGCCCTTGAGGAAGTAGAGAAAGTCTCAACGAGCTGGTGATCGTCGGTCGGCGCCAAAGGCGGGGTTGGCGTGCGTGTGGTTGCGGGGTTGTGCGCTAGCCTGCGGGTTGTCTACATCAGCGATAGGGAAAGAGGCGGGGCCCCTGTGGTGAGGGTGGTTGATCCGCGGTCTAGTCGGCCGGTCTATAAGCAGATCGCTGCTCGGCTGCGCTCGGCGATCAGCGACGGGGTCTATGCGCCGGGTGATCTGTTGCCAAGTGAGCACGAACTGGTGGCGGAGTACGGCGTCGCGCGTGGGACGGCGCGTCAGGCGATCATGCTGCTTCGCAACGAGGGCCTGATCGATGCCGTGCACGGCCTGGGGTGCTTCGTGCGCGAGCCCGAACCCATCCAGCGGCTGCGACCGGGCGGGCCGTCGGCGGACTGGGAGATCATCGGCGAGCTTGGCGAGGATGAGCGCGGCCCGATCGCGGAGGCGCTGACGATGAGCTTTGCGACCACGCAACTCGAACGGGCTCGTCCACCGGCTGAGGTCGCGAAGCTGCTGGGTCTGGAAGGGGATGCTGAGGTGCTCGTGCGCGGCTGGGAGGCCAGCCACCAGGGCAGCGTTCGCACGATCGCGTCGGCGTACACGCGCCGGAACGTCGCCACAGAGGCGCGCCTGATCGAGATCGAAAGCGGCCCAGCGGTGTATCTGATGCTCAGCGCCAGCGGCTATCAAATCGTGCGGATCACCGAGGAAGTCAGCGCCCGCATGCCCACCACAGCCGAAGCACAGCGCCTAGACCTCGGCCCCGGCGTGCCCGTGCTGAGCGTCCAGCGCGTCAACTACACCGCCGAGGACAAGCAGCCGATCGAGGTCACCGTGTCGGTCATGAGCGCCGAGCGCTACCGCATGGTCTACGACCTCGGCGGCTAAGCCAGGGCCTCAACCGGCCGTCCAGACGGGCCGGGCGGGTTTTCAAGTAGCCGCTTGAGAAGACCGAGAATCCCGTGGGCGTGCTGTATGGTCCTTGTCTGAACATGAATGGTCATGAGCGGAGAGGTGGGGATCGGGCGGATGGACCGGTTGAGCGTTGATGCGGCGGCGGCTGAGGCGGGCGTGTCGGTGGACACGATCCGCCGCGCGTACCGGTCAGGCGCGCTGCGGGCCTTCCGGCCCGGTGGGACGCGCCGGATCGTGATCCTCCGCGAGGACCTGCGGGCCTGGGCGTTCGCAGACGAGCACCTGGTCGCCCGTAGCGCGGGGGCGCAGCTGCGGCCGCTAGCCGACGTGCCCGTGGTGGCGTCGCGTCGTGCGGTGCGACAGCGCTCCGGACATGAGGCGCGGGCGGGCAGCGTGGACCGGTTGCGTGAGATCGAGAGGAGTGGGTGAGCGTGGCCAACGGCCGCAAGAGCAACGGAAAGTGGGTCGACCGCTGGCGCGAGGGCGGTCGCCATCGCCAGCGCACGTTTGATCGCCGCGGCGATCGCGACGCGTTCCGGCGCGAGCGCATCCGCCGCCAGCAACTCGGCGGCCTCGTGCGCCTTGAGCACGACATCACGCTCGCCGAGTTCATCGAGGACTACTGGCGTCTACACGCGATTCCCAACCTGGAGCCGCAAACGCGCAAGACCTACCGACAGCAGTGGGGCAAGCACATCCTGCCGCGCCTTGGTGAGTACGAGCTGCGAGCCATCAATGCGCAAGTCATCCTGCGCGAGCTCGTCGAGCCCATGCGTCGCGGTAGCGCGGGCGACCCGACGCTGCTGCAGGTCCTTACTGTGCTGCAGGCGATCTACGCCTACGCCGTCACGACCGACAGGGTGACCGACAACCCAGTGCGCCGTGTGGCCAAGCCCAGGCAGCCGGGGGGTCGCGAGGTGCCTCCGGTTGCGCCCACCATGGTCGAGCAGCTGCGCGCGCGGCTTGGCGGAGCCGACGCGCTGATGGTGTCCGTTCTGGCCTACGCCGGCCTGCGCCCGCAGGAGCTGCTGGCCTTGCAGTGGAACGACATTCACGAACGCGCGATCCTCGTGCGCCGCAAGAACGTTGACGGGCAGCTGTACCCCTACACGAAGACCCGTACGAACCGGCGGGTCAAGCTGCTGGCGCCGCTTGCGACCGACCTGGCGGAGTGGAAGCTGGCCAGCGGCCGCCGCGACGGCCTTGTCATGCCGCGGACCGATGGCCAGCCGTGGCGTGATCACGACTACCGCAACTGGCGCCGACGCGTCTACCAGCCCAACGCGGCGACGCTCGGCCTTGCTTCGAGCGTGCCGTACGACCTACGCGGCTCGTTCGTGTCGCTGCTGGCATGGGAGGGCCAGACAATGCTTGAGGTCGCCCGCCAGGCAGGCCACTCGGTGGCCATCTGCGAGCGCCACTACGCCGGGATCTTCGAAGACTACGACCCCGCCAACCGGACGAGCGCGGAGGCCGCGATCCGCGCCGCCCGCGAACCTGATGTGCGCGAAGTGTGCGCGCTGTCCGATGCCGGTGCCGAGGACTGAGATGCAAAACGCCTGCAAATGTGTGGAAGCCCTCCATCGGACTCGAACCGATGACCCCTTCCTTACCATGGAAGTGCTCTACCAACTGAGCTAGGAGGGCGGGAGGCCCCCACTGTACAGCCTGAATCCTGCCCTTGAGGATGTCCGCTTCTGTCCGCGCTGTGCGGCCGAGGCGCTGGTCTCGTTCCCGCGCGAGCTGCGCTGCGAGAGCTGCGGCTACCACGCGCTGTGGAGCCCGGAGCCGGTCGCCGCAGCGATCCCGCGAGACGAGGAGGGGCGGATCTGGCTGCTACGGCGCACGCTGCACGAGGGCGCCGGGCTGTGGACCTTCCCTGGCGGCTACGTCGAGCTGGGCGAATCCGTCGAGGACGCGGCGCGCCGCGAGACGCGCGAGGAGCTCGAGATGCAGATCGAGCTCGGGGCGCTCGTTGGCGTGTACTCGCGCGCGGCGGAGCGCACGGTGCTCGTGGTGTTCCACGCTCGGGCGCTCGGCATTGGGCGCGAGACCGCCGAGGCGTCGGAGGTGTGTGCGTTCGCGCCCACCGAGCTGCCGTGGGACGAGCTTGCGTTCTGGTCCACCGAGCGCGCGCTGCGCGACGCGCTCGCCTGAGCGTCCGCAAGGCGAGCCGCCCGACCGACCGGCGCTACGCGCGGGCGGCGCGGGCGCTCTTGGCGACGACCGTCGTGATCGGCACGCCGAGCGGCTTGAGCTTGCTCGGCAGGTCGGCGCGCAGCCAGCGCGACACGCGCGCGGGCAGCGTGGAGATGATGATCTCGTCGTAGCCGTCCATGTTCATCGCGTCGTGGATGGCGTCGGCCGGGTTGGGGTCGCCGATCTTGCCCTCGACGGGTGCGCCGGCGGCCTCCTCGAGCAGGGGCAGCGCCAGCTCGAGCACCATCTGAGCCTCGATGTCGGTCGTGTCCTCGGGATCGACGAGCCGGTGGAGCCCGTGCGCGACACGCGGGACGAGCAGCGTAAACCGCGCCGGCCCGGCCTCGGCTCGGTCGGAGACGGCCCCGAGCAGCTGGGGCGTGGCGGCGGTGCGGTGCGCGACGACCAGGACGCGGGCGGGCTCGGAGGACTCCATGGGCGCGACTCCTTCGGCTCGGGAACGCCGCGCATCGTGACACGTGGGCGGGCGGCCGCCAACCCGCACCACCCGGTCGGCGGGCGACGTCGAGGCATCGCTCGCCCGTTGTGGACATCCTCACAACCACGCCGGCGCGGCCTCTCGCGGCACGTCTACAGCCAGGGCTTCACCCCGCGCGTGACTGTCCTTTTACCGTCTCCAGTTCACGCCGAACCTGTACGAGTTCGTTCATCAAAACTGGCCAGGGGAAGAGGTCAGCGGCGGGCGGCCCCATGTTCGGTACGGGCAACGGGTGAAGCTCAGGGTCAAAGATGAGTTTGACGCCCCAGGACCGCAGCGTCGTGATGCTGTCGCAGAACGCCGGATGGCGAGCCAGGGCGACGTTGGGAAAGGGAACCGCGATGATTGGCAGGCCCAGCCCGACGCTCTCGTTGAGCAGCCCGAGGGCAAGCGTGTCGCTGACGCCGGCCGCCCATTTGTTGATCGTGTTGAACGTCGCCGGAGCGACGATCACGGCATCGGGCGGCGCCAAGGCGTCGGGCTCGTCGGGCTGCTTGAACTCATACCGCACGACGTGGCCCGAGGCGTCGGCGACACGGTCGACGTTCATGAACTTCCGCGCGGACGGCGTCGCGATGACGCACGTATCCCACCCGTCGGCTCGCAACTGCTCGACGAAGACCGCAAGATCAGCGGCCGGGCGGCTGCCGCAAACGACGATATACAAGACAGGATCGCCTGCCACGAGTGCTCCTCGATGACACGGCTCCGGCGGATGGGTAGAAGATTGTGAAGAGTAAGGCGGCCTTGAAAGCTGGTCAGCAAGTTGTGTCACATCGTGGCGCAAAAAGCGAGCGGGTAAACCACGAAATTTGCTGATGAGCCCATGGAGGTGTGGACGGCCTGACGTCGGCGCGACCGCCGGCCCCGCGTCGATGTCAAGAGCCGACGCGATGCGTCGGCGCCGGCCGCCGAACGTGCCGAAGCGTGGCGGCATCACGGTTGTGGTTCGCCGCACGAAGACCGCACCCCGCTCGGCCATGAGGGCCTCGATACCGCCGATCTACGCGGCGACGTTGAGTCGTGTGGCGAGGTCACGCAGCTCAGGCGCCGCGCCGGGACGCGCCCGCGTGACGAGCTCCTCAACGAGCGCGCGAGCCTTTGTGTTGAGCCGCACATCGTCCGGTGTGAACCGCTCGGCCCAGAGCAGCGTGGCCAGCGCCTCGCGATCGTCGGCCTGCTGGCTATGTCCGCGAGCGACCTCGATCAGGAAATGCGATCGGCGCTCGAGCAGGCCGGGCGGCAGCCGCATGAGGTCGATGTCGCTGGCGCGCCTGATGACGTCGTGGCCGTCGCCGAGCTCTGCGGCCACCGCCACCCCGTAGATGGAGACGCTCGTCGGCCCGAAGATGGTGTGGAGTCCGACATGCTCGGTCCCAAGTCGTGTGGCGGCGATGTCGGCCTCCCGGACCAGCTCCCAGGCAGCACGCGCCTCCTGCTGACGGGCTCGCGCCACCGCCGCAGTGAGCAGCAGGCTGCCCGACATCGCAAGCCGCGCCGCAGAGGAGTCCGTCGCCGTCTGGATGACGCTCGCGCCGGATATGGCGATCTTGTACGCCTGCGCCACGTCACCGGCGCAGAGGTACACGTTCGACAGCCGGTATGCGGCCGACGCGATGAGCAGAGGCTCATCCACCGTGCGCGCCGCCTGAACGGCGCGATCGGCGCAGAGCACCGCAAGCCCGGGATCGCCGAGCTTCTTGCACACCGCCGATGCCGCGTTGTAGGCATGTACCGAGAGGCGAAGAGGTAAGCCATCGCCGCTGTCGCCGGCGCGAACCGCTGTGTCCAGCGAGCCGAGCAGCTTCGTCAGCGCCGTGCCGAGATCGAGATAGCGCCCCTGCTGGCGCAGCTTCCAGCATGCGACGACCGCCCGCTGGAGCCTCGTGTCGTCTGGCTTCTCGCTGTCGGTCTGCGCGCGGTCGTACTGGCACAACAGCTTCCCGCGCAGCTGGGTCATCACCCGATCCTCAGCACGCGTCGTCGCGTACTGGCGAGCCCGCGGCTGCTCGCGACGCTCTTGCGCGGCCTTGGAGGTGCTCGACCGGCGACGCGCAACGCTGCGGTCGTGGCGCTCGAGCGCCCGCTCGTACACGACGGCCGGCAGCAGCTCGAGGAGGCTGCCTCGCGCCTCGAGCGCACGGTCGCATGCGGCGACGAACGGCTTCGACACCGACGCCTTCGCCAGCTCGACCTCGGAGACGTGCTGGGGCGTGAAGTCGATCAGCTCGGCAAGGCCTTCGAGCGTCAGCCCGTGCCCCAAACGGCGCGAACGAATCTCCGCGCCCAACCGGGCGGCGTTGGAAGCGTCGGGATCAAGCGGCTTGGGCGGGCGACCGCGGCGAGGACGAGGCTGTGTCATGTGATAGAGGTGCCGGAGAGGAACGACGGTGTCGATTGCTCGGTCCGTGTGCATACACCCAATCACCCGTCCGCCGCTCGCGCAACCCCTCGGAAGGTTTTCATTTTCCGAGATTTGCCGGAGATTGGTGCGTGCGCTGGTCTTGGTTGCGTGCGCATACACCCGACGGCCCCAGCCCCGGCTCCAGATCTGCATTCCAACGCCGAGATGCTCCCGCTGCGCGGGCGGCGCTACCGCCAGGCCCGCGCCTATCGCGACGGCAAGCTGATCTGCGGGCGCGTGGAGCTGGTGATCCGGCCGGACACGCGTATCGGGCTCGCGCCGCGTGAGCGGCGCCAGCTCATCGCGCGGTTCGTCGATCGCCTCGCGCCGGCCTTTCGCTGCGAGCTCGAGCAGCTCGTGCGACGCCGCGGCGCGGCGGCCACGCGGATCGGCGACCGGATCGAGACGATCGAGCTGATCTTCGACGATCCGCGGGACAGCGAGTTGCTGGTGGGCCGCCTCGAGCCGCCGCAATCGCGTCGCTGGAAGCTCTCCGAGAACGAATTCGTCATCCGGGAGCACATGTGACAGAAGCGCAGACAACCTGCCTTTCCACCGACGAGATCAAGGCGATCAAGTTCGCCGTGCGCCGCCAGCTACGACGCTGGCGCGACAGCGACCTGGCGCCCGAGCGGCGGCTGCGGCGCGAGCATCTCGCCGGCGCGCTCGGCGTGCTCGAGCAGTTTCCCGGGGGCTGCGAGCTCCGCGAGCCGGAGGCGGACGACGAGGAGTAGCCGGCAGGCGACGGCCGCCGGCCACACTCCAGCGCCGCCACCCGAGCTCGAAGGACGTGATCGGGACGCGCTTGACGGCGCCAGACCAGGGGTGTATCGACATATGCGTATGCCGTACGTGACCGCCCGCGATCTCGACCTCTGCCTCCAGGTCCGGGAGATGTGCGCCTGCAATCAGCTTCGCCGTGCGTCGCGCGGAGTCACGCAGCACTACGAGACCGGGATGGCGCCGAGCGGGGTCAAGGCGACCCAGCTGCCGATCCTCGTGGCGCTCGGTTCCGAGGGCGACCTGTCGATCACCAGGCTGGCCGGCGCGCTGTCACTGGACCGCACGTCGCTGACCCGCAACCTCGGCGTGCTCGCGGGGCGTCGCCTCATCCGCATCGTGGAGCACGAGGACGACGCGCGGGTGCGGATGGTGTCGCTCACGCGCTCGGGGGCGCGCGTGCTGGCCGGTGCGCTGGCCCAATGGGCGGAGATGCAGAACGTCGTGGAGGAGCGCTTCGGCAGGCCCCGCCTGGAGGCGCTCTACGACGAGCTCGTGGCGCTCTCGGACGCCGTCAGCGCCGAAGTCGGCACGTAGCAGGACGGGCCCCGTCTGCGAAACGGTGCGTCCCGCGCTGCGGATCGCCGTTTCCCTCAGGCCGTGGCGACGATGTGCGTAACGCGGGCGCCGGTGAGGCGCTCGACCCGGTGCGGCAGGTCGGCCGCCATCCAGCGCGACACGCCGGTGGGCAGCGTCGCCACGATGACCTCGTCGAAGCGGCACGGATCCCACGTGTCCTGGACGGCGAGCATCGGATCGGAGTCACCCACCACGCCCTCGACGCGCACGCCGGCCTCCCGCAGCCCCTGCACCGCCGCCTCGAGGCGCTGCGCGGTCACAGCGCGACGCGCACGCATCGAACCGCCGCCGCTGGATGCGGGGGCGACCAGGGTGACCTGGACCGGCCCGCTGGCAGCCCGGGTGAGGACCGCGGCGCGGATCTCCTCCGACTCAATCGTGCGGTTGGCGATGATGAGCAGCTTCGTGGTCCATGGCATGAACGATCTGCACCCCCCGAGGCAGTTGTGACCGACGACGACGCTACGCCTCTACGCCGCGCTGCACAACACTCAGAAAAACGAGTGCTTGAAAAAGCCGATTCATTCAGAGGGTGTTAAGGAATTGCGGCGCGAGGACCGAGGCCCGTGTCGCGCCCTCTATGGCGGGGCAGGCCACATCTCCCTGCAAGCCAGCGGCCGTGCATGCTGCTGAGTCACGGCCTGGCGGGTGACTCACGGCGCCGATGCGTGCTTCCACACGACAGCCGGACCATCGTGGGCCAACTATGGCGGGGGCAGGATTCGAACCTGCGAAGGCAGAGCCACGCGGTTTACAGCCGCGCCCGTTTGACCGCTCCGGAACCCCGCCGCGGGTCGGGCAGTCTAGCGATCCGGTGCTCGGCCAGGACCGTCAGCGGCAGGTCGGACTCGACCTCGAACGCCGCTCCCGGACGGAATCACAGCACCTTCCGGAGCCTCTCCCTCAGCTGCGCGGCATCCGGCTCGGTGCCGGCGCCGAACCGCGCGACCACCTGCCCGCGCCGGTCGACGAGGTACTTGTTGAAGTTCCACTCCGGCGCTCCCGCGGCCGCCGTCAGGCGCCGGAACAGCGGGTTGGCGCCTTCGCCGGTCACCGTGGTCTTGGAGAACATCGGAAAGGTCACGCCGTAGTTGGCCTTGCAGAACGTGGCGATCTGCTTGTCCGAGCGCGGCTCCTGGCCGGCGAAGTCGTTGGCCGGGAAGCCGAGCACGACGAAGCCGTCCGCCCGGTGCTCGCGGTACAGGGCCTCGAGCCCCCCGAACTGCGGCGTGTAGCCGCAGGCGGTGGCGGTGTTGACGATGAGCGCTACGTCGCCGCGATAGCGCGACAGGTCGTCGCTCACGCCGTTGAGCCGCGTGAACGTCCCGCGCAGGACGCCCGGATCCTCCCGCGCGTGATCGGCCCCCGGCGCCGGCTGCACGGTCGCGTCACGCGCGGCCGCTGGGGCACGCGAGGGCGCCGACCCTGAGGAGCCCGAACCTGAGTCCGAGCCGCAGCCCGCCGCCACCAGGCAGCCCAGCACCATCCCGACGACGACACGCAGCCGCATGGTCCTCCTTACGCACGGCCGCGGGTCGCAGTTCAGGATGCGTCGCGTAGCTTCTGGGCCTCCGGCAGCGACTCGAGCTTCTTCAGCGTGTGGTTCTCGATCTGGCGGATCCGCTCGCGCGTGACGTTGAACGCGCGGCCGACCTCCTCGAGCGTGCGCGGCCGGCCTCCGGTCAGCCCGAAGCGCATCTCGATGACCTCGCGCTCGCGCTGTGGCAGCGCGGCGAGCGCGCGGCGCACGTTCTCGCGGCGCAGGGTCTCCGACGCCAGCTCGAACGGCGAGATCGCGTTCTCGTCCTCGACGAAGTCGCCCAGCTCGGATTCGTCCTCCTCGCCCACGGGCCGCTCCAGCGAGATCGGCTGCTGGGACATGCGCAGGATGTCGCGCACCTCGCGCGGCGTGCACTCCAGGTTTTCCGCGATCTCCTCGGGCGTGGGCTCACGACCGAGCGACTGGACGAGCTGGCGCTCGACCTGCACGACCTTGTTGAGCTTCTCGACCATGTGCACCGGGATGCGGATCGTGCGCCCCTTGTCGGCGATCGCGCGCGTCACGGCCTGCCGGATCCACCACGTCGCGTACGTCGAGAACTTGTACCCGCGCCGGTAGTCGAACTTCTCGACAGCACGGATCAGACCCAGCGAACCCTCCTGGATGAGGTCCAGGAACGTCAGCCCGCGGCCCAGGTAGCCCTTGGCGATCGACACGACGAGCCGCAGGTTGGCCTCGACCATGTGCTGCTTGGCATCCATGTCGCCGCGCTCGATGCGCTTGGCGAGCGAGATCTCCAAGTCGGCGGTCAGCAGGGGCACGCGCCCGATCGAGCGCAGGTAGAGCCGCAGCGAGTCAAGCGACGGCTCAACGGTCAGATCCAGCTCGGGCTTCTTGGGCGCGTCCGGGACGCCGCCGTTGGCGCGTACCTTGCGCGCCTCGGCCACCGCCTCCACGCGCGCGCCCTCGGAGGACGCGTTGCGCCCGTCGGCACCGACGACGTCGATGCCCTGTTCGGAGAGGTAGGCGTGCAGTTCCTGGACCTGCTCCTTGGTCACCTCCACCTCTTCGAGCGCGGTGGAGATCTCGTCGAACGTCAGAAAGCCCCGCTCCTGGCCATCCGTGATGAGCGCACGCAGCTCGTCCAGCTCGTAAATCGGAGCCTCGTCCGCCAGCAGAACTTCGTTTTCGATTCGTCGGCCCCCCTCGGATGCCGCGTGTCCCTCGCTCGCCTTGCTCGGATGCCCGTCTGCTGTCTCCTCAGCAGAGGGGCTTGTGAGTGATAGCACAAGATTGCGCGTGTTCAAAAGCTGACCGGGCACCCCGCCCCGATACGCTGGCTGCATGCCGCAGGGCCTGAGCGCCAGCAACCCCGACGTCCAGGCCCAGGCACCGAGCCTGCGCGTCAGCCTGTCGCGGGTCGGCGTCGCGGAGATCGAGAAGATCGTCCGCATCCGCCAGAACGGCGAGGAGCAGCTCTTCTCCGCCCGTCTGCAGTGCTTCGTCGACCTCGGGCCGCAGCAGAAGGGCGCGCATATGTCGCGCTTCGAGGAGGTCGTCAACGAGGTGATCGGCGAGGTCGTGCTCGGCGAGGCGGGCTTCAAGGCCGAGGCCATCGCCACGCGCGTCGCCGAGCTCGTGCGCGAGCGCCAGCAGGCCGAGCGCGCGGAGGTGACGATCGCCGCCCGCTACCCCGAGCACAAGCCAGCCCCCGTCTCGGGGATCCTGACGCAGGAGATCTACACGCTGTACGGCATGGCGGTCGCGTCCGCCGCCGGCACGCGGCGGCTCGTCGGCGTCGCCGCGCAGGGCATGACCGCCTGCCCATGCGCGCAGCAGCTCGTCATGGGCAGCGCGCGCGAGCGGCTGCTCGACGACGGCTTCAGCGGGGACGAGGTGCAGCGGATCTTCGAACACGTTCCCGTCGCGACGCACAACCAGCGCGGCCTGGGGACGCTGCACATCGGCATGCCCGAGGGCTGCGACGACGAGATCGAGGCGCACACGCTGCTGGACATCGTCGAGGGCTCGATGTCGTCGGAGATCTACGAGCTCATGAAGCGTACCGACGAGGGCGCCGTCGTCGAGAAGGCCCACCGCCGGCCGCGCTTCGTCGAGGACTGCGTGCGCGAGATGATCGGCGGCGTCGTCACGCGGCTCGGTGATCTGTCCGACGCGCACTTCGTCAGCGCCCGCCAGGAGAACCTCGAGACGATCCACCAGCACAACGTCGTCGCCGAGCGCTTCGGCCTGCTCGGCGAGCTGCGCCACGAGCTCGCGACGGGCGAGCACGCGCTGCATCACACGTCGATGCGCGACTGGCTCGACGGCACCGGACGCTGAGCGTCAGCGCGGCTTGACAGGCGCCGAGGCGAGCCCCGCCTCGCGCCGCGCCTCGGCCTCGCGCAGCACCCGGCGCAGGCCGAAGAAGTAGTCCACGCCGCTGACGATCGTGATCGCGACCATACCGTAGACGAGGCCGTCGACCCAGGCGGGCGTCGGGTGGCCGATCGCGATGAGGAAGAAGATCGCCGTGACCTGCGTGATCGTCTTCGCCTTGCCCCACGAGCTGGCGGCGATCACGACGCCGTGCTGGGTGGCCTGCATGCGGGTCACCGTGACCGTCAGCTCACGCGCGATGATCACCATCGCCACCCACGCCGCCAGCCGGTCCAGCGACACGAGCGCGACGAGCGCCGCGATGACCAGCAGCTTGTCGGCGATCGGGTCCATGAGCTTGCCGAACGTCGTGATCGCGTTGCGCGTGCGAGCGAGGTAGCCGTCCATCGCGTCCGTCGCGGACGCGAGCGCGAAGACGATCGCCGCCAGCAGGTCGCCGTTCGCCGTCTCGTCGAGCAGGGCGACGACGAGCACCGGGACGAGCAGGATCCTGATCAGCGTCAGGACGTTCGGCAGGTTCAGCGCGAACACTGGGGCTGCACCTTCCTGCCTCACGTGTACACGGCTACGCCTTCAACCGCCGGCCGGAGCGGAACATCGTGGCGCTCCACGCCACGCAGACGAGCGCCAGCGCAGCGGTGACGCAAAGCGCGATCGCGACCGGCACGTCGCTGGTTCCGAGAAAGCCGTAGCGGACCGCGTTGATGAGAAAGAAGATGGGATTGACATGGCTGACCTCCTGCCACGGCGACGGCAGCAGGTCGATGGAGTAGAAGACCCCGCCGAGGAAGCTGAGCGGCAGGATCACGATGTTGTTGACGAAGCCCGCCTGGTCCCACGTCTCGGCGTAGACACCGACGACGACGCCCAGCGACGCGAACAGCACGAGCAGGATCGCGACGGCGAGCGCCAGCACGAGCGGCTGGCGCACGGGCACGTCGGTGACCGCGATCGCCAGCAGGAGCAGCGACCCGCCGATCGCCAGCGCCCGCACGATGCCGCCGGTGGCCAGCCCGACGTTGACCTCCCACGGTCGCATCGGCGCCGACAGCACGTCGTTGATGTAGCGATCCGCGCGCGCCTGGTAGACCGACGAGGAGTTGTTCGAGTACGCCGCCTGGGCCATCGCCATCGCGATCAGCCCCGGCACGATGAAGACGTCGTACGGCACGCCGCCGATATCGCGGATGCGCCCGCCGAGCGACAGCCCGAAGACGAGGATGAAGAGAAACGAGGCGAGCACCGGCGCGGCGATCGTCTGCGACCACAGCTTCAGGACGCGGTCGGTCTCGCGCGCGGCGAGCGCGACGAGGCCGCGATGGCGGCCGACGAGGGCGGTCATCGCCTCGAGGCTAGTGGCTTGCTGAGGCGTACCGTCGCGAGGATCTCCGCCGCCTCGAGCAGCCGCTTTCGCGAAGGACGCCCCGGCGTCAGCAGCGTCACCGCGTACGTGCGATGCGGCGTGTCCTCCACCAGCGCCAGCGCCCGCGTGCGCGTCCGCCTGCGCCCCGGCGCGAAGCCGCTCAGCTCGAAGCTCGCCGCCGTGCGCGTGCCGAGCCGGCCGGCTCCGTCGCGGACGACGGTGGCAGGCTTCAGGCGCTCGCGCAGCGCGCGCTCGAGCGCCGCCTTCACCCGGCTCGGGTGTGCGCCGCGAACCGGTGAGGAGAACGTCATGACGGCGGCGCCGTCGGGGCTGCGCAACCGGATGACGCGGCCCCCCACGCTGCGCTTCCAGCTGCGTGGGTGCGCGAACGCGAGCCCCAGGTCCGGCACCGAGACAAGCCGTACAGACGACTTGTCGGCGCCGGACGAGTCGTCGCTGCGAACGACCTGCCACAGCACGACCACCGCCACGGCGAGCCCCGCGAGCACCAGCGCGGCGCCGCCGAGGCGGCGCCGCGTCAGTGGCTCGAGGAGCCCGCCGGGCATCTACCTACGAGCTTCCGAGCGCATCCTCCCGGCGGCGGAGCAACAGCCCGCCGGCGAGCATGAGCAGGCCCGCGAGGGCGAGCCCAACGATGCTGGCGCCCGTGAAGGGCAGCGAGTCGGGCACCTTGCCCGCGTCGCCCGCCCCGGCCTCGGGTGCGCCGGCGCCGCCGTCGTCGCTCTCGTTGTCGTCATCGGGGTTGTAGGACGACGCGTTGTTCGGGTTGCCGTCGCTGTGGCAGCCCGGATCGTCCTCGTCGACCTTGCCGTCACCATCGTTGTCCTTGTTGTCCGAGCACTCCGGCTTGCCGCCCTCCTCGGGCTCACCCGAGGGGCCCGTCGCCGGACTGTCGGTCTCATCCGTGTCGCTCGGGACGTACGAGGCAGGGTTCTGCGCGTTACCGTCGCTGTGACAGCCGGGGTCGGCGCCGTCAGCCACGCCGTCGCCGTCGTTGTCAACACCGTCGGAGCACTGCGGGCCGGTGGTCTCCGGTCCGCTCGGCGCGACGCTGACGGCCTCCGAGGAGGCGGTCGCCTCCCTGGCCAGCGACGTGCCGCCGACGTTCAGCACGAACACGTCGAGCGCGTCGCGCACGACGGCCGCACCGGCGACGTCGTCCGCGTTGCAGACCAGACGCGCCACGATCGGGATGTCGACGACCGTGTCAGGCGTGTTGTCCGCGCAGCCCGCGGCGGGCAGCGGCACCGACACGTTGCCGAGCCCGATGACCTGCGATGCACGTGACGTCTTGGCCTCCTGCTTCTTGCAGGATTCCGAGGTCGCTGCAGAGTTCGCCACCGCCGCGACCGAACCGGCCGAGGACGTGACGTTCGCGGTGCGCGAGGCCCCGACCGACGTCTGGCAGTCGGCCGTCTGGCCGATCGTGCCGCCGCTCTCGGCAGCACCTGCGCCAAGCCCGAGGATCTGGGCGCGGGCGACCGCGAAGTCGTTGCGCGAACCGGTCGCCGTCGTCTGCGAGTTCGCCGTCAGCACGCTGAGGCAGACCTGATTCTGGGTCGCCGTGCACAGCGGGTCGAGAATGCCCTCCTGGACGGGCTGCAGCGGGCCGTTCTTCGACTCGCCCGGCTTCGTGTCGACGCCGGAGAGCTCGTTGCCGAACAGCGAGAGGATCGTGATGTGTCCGTGGAACGAGCCATCAGCGGCCTGCTCACCACGTGCCCTGCCGACCACGACGTCCTCGGGACCGGAGTCCGAGCCGTCTGGGTTGGCGCCCAGCGGCCGCTCGGCGCTCGGGTTGAGATCCACGACCGCGACGCCGCCCTGGCCGTGCGGGTTGGAGCCGTGCAGCGGCGGCTGACGGGTCGGATCGGGCGACGTCGCCCGGGTTCCGGCAGCAGCTGCCTTCTGGGCGGCCTGGCGCTTTGCACGTTCAAGCGCGGCTCTGGTCTTGTCGAGCGCGGCCTTGGTCTTCTCAGTCGTGGCGCGCAGCGACCGCTGCACCGGGGCGACCGTCTGCCCGACGGACTCCCCGAGTTGTTGCGTCGCACTCTTCAATGCACCGTCCACGCTGCTGCCTAGTGACGCGGTAGGCAGTAGCCAGATCATCAGCGCCCCAACAGCGAGGGCTAGCAGCCCAGGCTTGACACATCGGGTCATACGGTCCCCTCCTAGATAACGCTCGCGCCGACGGCGCGCTCCCGCAGCGCCACTACCCTATCGCGCACCAGCCAAACGCGCTTTTTCGGCAACTTCCCAATACGGGTCAATGACTCGCCATAGCCCGTACATACGCGTCGGCCAGCGACGCGGCGTCGTAGAGGTTGCGCAGACCCTCGGTCGTATCGCGTGCGATGAGGTGACCGCCCTGGATGAGCGCGATCTCCTCGCACAGCTCGTCGGCCTCCTCCAGGTAGTGCGTCGTCAGCAGGATCGTCGTGCCCTGGTCGTGCAGGCGACGGATGTAGCGCCACAGCTCCAGGCGCAACTCGAAGTCGACGCCCGCCGTCGGCTCGTCGAGGATCACCAGGCGCGGCTCGTGCATCAGCGCCCGTGCCAGCAAGAGCCGCCGCCGCATCCCGCCAGACAGCTTCGGCGCCCGCACGCCGGCCTTCGCGCGAAGGTCGAAGACGTCCATCATCTCGCCCGCGCGGCGGCGGGCATCGGCGCGGCTCATCCCGAAGTAGCCGCCGTGGTAGAGCAGCGTCTCCTCGACGTCGAGGAAGCGATCGAGGTTGACGTCCTGCTCGGCGAGCCCGACGATCCGCCGCGCGTCGAGCTCGTCGTGCGGCTCACCGAAGACGTCGATCTCGCCCGCCGTCACGCGGATGAGGTTGCAGACGGCGCTGATGATCGTCGTCTTGCCGGCCCCGTTGGGCCCCAGCAGGCCGAAGAAGCTGCCCGCCTCGATCTCGAGGTCGAAGTTCTCGACGGCCAGGAACCCGTCGTCGTAGCGCTTCGTCAGGCGGCGGATGCTCAGTGCGTTGGGCATCGAATCCAGGCTAGCCACCAGGGACTTGCGGGTAGAGGCGCTCACGCGCCGATCGCGGCCGGGTGTTTCTATACCTTTGCGCCGCGATCAACACTCGAGGGAGGGGTTGGGATGGCAGACGACGACATCACGCCGGCACCGGCATACGACGAGGGCGCCCCGGGCGCGGCACCCGCCGCCGGAGCGGTCGTGGAGCGCAAGAAGTCCGGCAAGGCGATCGCGGCGCTGGTCCTCGGGATCCTCAGCCTCGTCGCCCCGCTCGGGATCGTGCTCGGCATCATCGCGATCGTGCTGGGCAGCCTTGCTCGCAAGGAGATCCAGGCCGACGCCGGACTCGAAGGTGACGGCATGGCGCTCGCGGGGATCGTCACTGGCGCGGTCGGCTCGGTCCTCTTCGTCGTGCTGGTCATCATCGCCTCGTCCTGAGCGGGACGCGCGTGCCCGCCGGGGACCCGCGGGCACGACCACTAGGATGCCCGGATGCCTCTCGTCCCTTCAGTCGTTCAGCGCAGCGCGCGCGGCGAACGCGAGTACGACATCTACTCGCGCCTGCTCAACGAGCGCATCATCTTCCTCGGCACCGCGGTCAACGACCAGGTCGCGAACCTCATCGTCGCCCAGCTGCTGCACCTGGAGTCCGAGGATCCCGAGAAGGACATCTCGCTGTACATCAACTCGCCGGGCGGGTCGATCTACGCGGGCCTGGCGATCTACGACACGATGCAGTTCGTCAAGCCCGACATCCAGACGATGTGCATGGGCATCGCGATGTCGATGGGTTCGCTGCTGCTGACCGCCGGCGCGCCGGGCAAGCGCTTCTCGCTGCCCAACAGCCGCATCCTCATCCATCAGCCGTCGGCCGGCTTCGAGGGGCAGTCGACGGACATCGAGATTCACATGAACGAGATCATCAAGACGCGCAAGCGCATGGATGAGCTCTACGCCAAGCACACGGGCCAGCCCGAGGAGACGGTGCGCAACGACATGGAGCGCGACCGCTTCTTCAAGCCCGACGAGGCGGTCACCTACGGCCTCATCGACCGCGTGCTCGACAAGCACTGACCGCTCGCGCGGCGCGGGCTCAGAGCCCGTACAGGGCGCCGTACTTCGCGCGCAGGTGAGCGAGCATCGGCGCGGGGTCAAGCGGACCGCCGACGGCGCGCTCGATGAGCTCCGAGGGCGTGTACAGACGGCCGTGGCGATGGATCCGCTCGCGCAGCCATACGCGCAGGCCTGACAGCTGCCCGCTGCTCAGGTCGTCGTCGAGGTCCGGCATCTCGGCCTGCGCGACCTGCCACAGCTGCGCCGCGAGGACGTTGCCGATGGCGTAGGTCGGGAAGTAGCCGATGATGCCCTCAGACCAGTGGATGTCCTGCAGCACGCCCTGCAGGTCGTCTGGCACGTCGAGGCCGAGAAACTGCTTCATCTTCGCCGCCCACGCGGCCGGCAGGTCGGCGGCGTCGAGCGTGCCGTCGATCAGGCCGAGCTCGAGCTCGAAGCGCAGGATGACGTGCAGCGAGTAGTTCACCTCGTCGGCCTCGACGCGAATCAGCGTGGGGCGCACGACGTTGATCGCGCGGATGAACGCATCGACGTCGATGTCGCGCAGGCTCAGCGGAAAGCGATCGCGCAGGCGCGGCAGCCAGTACGTCCAGAAGGCGGGACTGCGCCCGACGAGGTTCTCCCACAGCCGGCTCTGCGACTCGTGCACGCCGAGCGAGACGCCGGTGTCGAGCGTCGTGCGCGCGAGCGCCGGGGCGACGCCGTGCTCGTAGAGGCCGTGCCCGACCTCGTGCAGGAGCGCGAACAGGCCCGTCAGGCTGTGGTCGTCAAAGCGCGACGTGACGCGCACGTCCGCCGGCGACGGCGACGCGGCGAACGGGTGCACCGCGTCGTCGAGGCGCCAGCCGCTGCGATCAAAGCCCATCGCCTGCACCATCTCCAGGCCGATCTCGCGCTGCGCGGCGACCGGGAAGCTGCCGGGCAGCCCGGCGCGGGCCGGCTGCATCGCGATCGCGGAGATCAGCGGGACGAGCCCCTCGCGCAGGCGGCGAAACAGCGCCGAGATCTGGGCCGTGGTCGTCCCCGGCTCGTAGCGATCCAGCAGCGCGTCGTAGGGATGCTCGGCCTCGGGGAAGCAGCCGGCGTAGCGCCGCGCAAGCTCGATGTTGCGCCGCAGCGCGGGTTCGAACAGGGCGTAGTCGTTGGCCTCGCGGGCCGCCAGCCAGGCGGCGTAGCCGTCCGATCCAGCGCGCGACATCTCGGCGGCCAGCTCGCCGGGCACGCGCCGCTCGACCTCGTGGTCGCGGCGCACGGCGCGTGCGATCAGCGGCTCGGCGTCGGTGGCCGCGTCGAGCAGCGCGCCCAGCTGCGGATCGACGAGCATCTCGTGGTGCAGCCGGCTGATCGTGCCGAGCGCCTCGCCGCGGGCCGGGCCGCCCTCGGCGGGCATCATCACCTGCTGATCCCAGGCCAGCAGCATGCCCGCGTGGCGCAGGTCCGAGAGCTCGCCGAGGCGCTCGGCGAGCGCGGCGTCAAGCGATGGCATGTTCGATCGCGCCGAGCGACTCGATCTCGATGCGGACCACGTCGCCCGAGGCGAGGAACTGGCGCGGGTCCAGCGACATGCCGACGCCGCTCGGCGTCCCCGTCAGGATGAGGTCGCCGGGCTCCAGCGTGCAGGTCTGCGAGATGAAGTCCACGAGCTCCTGCGGGCCGAAGACGAGGTCGCTGGTCGAGGAGTCCTGGCGCAGTTCGCCGTTGACATGCGTCGTGATGCGCAGGTTCTGCGGGTCGGGCACCGCGTCCGCCGTCGTGATCCAGGGGCCCCAGGGGCAGAAGCCGTCGGCCCCCTTGGCGCGCGTCCACTGCGGCTCGCGGCGCTGCAGGTCGCGCGCGCTGACGTCGTCGGCGACCGCGTAGCCGGCGATCGTCCCGTCGGCGCCCATCACGATCGCGAGCTCACCCTCGTAGTCCAGACGCTTGACGACCGGCGGGCACGTCACGGGGCCGTTGGGGGGCGCGCTCGAGTTCGGCAGCTTCATGAAGACGATCGGAAACTCGGGCAGCTGCTTGCCCTGCTCGGCCGCGTGCGCGGCGTAGTTGAGGCCGATGCCGAAGATCGCCCGTGGCCGCGGAACCGGCGCCAGCAGCGTGACGTCGGCGAGCGGGTAGGCGTCGCCGAGCGCCTGGTCGTGGTCGCCGGTGCGCAGGCGCTCGAGCACGGTCTCGCGCTTCATGACGAACGAGACGACCTCGTCGCCGTGGACCTGCCCCGCGCGTGGGGTGTCCGAGCCGGGCGGCAGGAAGGTCGTCAGGCGCATGCGCGCGAAGGTTAGGGCGTCAGCGACGCCGCCCGCGCCTCAGCCGCCGTCATGCTCGCGAGCCGGACCTCGACGAGCACCTGGCCGGGTCCCGCCCGCGGCGCCGCGACCTTCGGCGACGAGGGTCGCGGGCGCACCGAACGAGCGCAGGACGACGGCGCGCATCACGGCACGATCAGGTGCACGTCGCCGAACTCGTGCCACAGGTAGCGGTCGCGCAGCGCCAGCGCGTACGAGAGCTCCACGAGCGCGCGCCCGCCGACGGCCTCGAGCATGAGCAGGTGCGTCGCCGCGGGCTCGTGCCAGCCGGTCAGCAGCCCGTCCACCGCGCGTACGCCGGTCTGCGGCGTGACGACGTGGCGCGTCCAGCCGGCGCCGGCGGCGATCGTCCCGCCGTCGGTCGCGACCGTCTCGAGCGCGCGGACGACGGTCGTGCCGACCGCGACGACCCGCCCACCTCCCGCGCGCGCGGCGTTCACGAGGCGCGCGGTCGGCGGCGGGACGGCGTAGCGCTCGGGATACGGCGGCTCGCCCGTCTCCTGAGACGAGACGCCGGTGTGCAGCGTGACCGGCGCGACCGCGATCGCGCGCGTGACGAGCGCCGTGACGAGCTCGGGCGTGAACGGCCGCCCGGCGCTCGGCATCTCGGCGCTGCCCGGCTGCGTCGCGAAGATCGTCTGGTAGGCCGCCAGCGGCCATTCGCGCTCGACGTAGCCGTAGCGGATCGGCGCGCCGTGCTCGGCAAGGTACTCCAGCAGCGCTCGCCGCCCGGTGTCGATCGCGGCCAGCCACAGGCGGGCGCCGCTCAGGTAGGGAGCCAGCAGCGTGGCGCTGGCGCCGCCGGGCAGCGCGAGCCGCTCGCCCGCCCGGCCGCCGGCGAAGCGCTCGCCGCCCTCGCGCAGCTCGACGACCCAGCGCCCGCGCTCGCCGCACGGCGTCGAGAGATGCAGGCGCAGCGGCGTGCCGTCCGCGCGCCGCACCGGCAACGCGGCGGGCAGCGTCGCCGAGGTGTTGACGACGAGCACGTCGCCCGCGCGCAGGTAGTCGGGCAGGTCGTGCGCACGGGCGTGCGCCAGCCCGGCTGTGCGCGAGGCCACGAGCATCCGCACCGCGTCGCGCGCGAGGCCGCGCGCCTCGGGCGGCTCGTGCGCCTCGCGGCGGACCGGCGGGGCGGCGGCCGCCGTCGTCACCCCGCGACCGCCGCGAGCTCCGCCGCGCGGTAGCGCCCGCTCGGCAGCTCGCCCTCGACGAGCACGAGCAGGCCGGGCACGCTCTCCTGGGGCGCGGGCAGGTCGGAGACGTCCTCGCCGGGGTGAGCGTCCTGGTTCATGCGCGTGTTCATGTCGCCGGGGTCGACGGCGTAGACGGCGAGGTCCGGGCGCTCGGCGGCCAGAACGGCGGTGAGCTGCTCGAGCGCCGCCTTCGACGCGCCGTAGCCGCCCCAGCCCGCGTAGGCCTCGACGGCGGCGTCGGAGCTGAGGTTGACGATCCGCGCGCCCGCGGGCATCCGCGCCAGCGCGAGCTGGACGAGCGCGAGCGGGGCGATCGCGTTGACGCGTAAGACCTGCTCGAGCACGTCGAGGGGGTAGTCGGCGAGCGCCGGCAGCGGTGCCGCGCCGAGCACGCTCGCGTTGTTGACGAGCAGGTCGATCCGCTCGCCCGCGACGTCGACGAGCGCGCTGCGGTGCCACGAATCTGCGACGTCGCCGGGCACGGCGATCACCTGCGCTCCCGTCGCGGCGAGCGCGGCTCGCGCGGCCTCGAGGTCATCGGCGCTGCGCGCGTCGACGACCAGGCGCCAGCCGCGCTGCGCGAGCGCTTGGGCCAGCGCGAGGCCCAGGCCGCGCGACGCACCGGTGACGATCGCGGTGGGGCCGCCGGCTGTCATCGCGAGGACCTGCGTTCTGGCTCAACGCGTGCGACGGTCGAGCAATGGCGCGCTGTCATGCCCGCGCCGCCTCGGGAGCGCGCGAGCGCGTGGCGAGCGCGCGCTCGTAGCTGAGCCGGAACAGCTCGACGATCGCCTCGACGTCCTCGGGCCCGTGCACGCTGCGCGTGACCCAGCCTGAGTCGGGCAGGGCGTGGTGGGGGCGAGCGCGCCCCGCGGCGATCAGCTCGTCGCGGATGGCGCGCGTGAACGGCAGGTCGGCCATGTGGTCGCCGTGCAGGTGGCCGAGCTCACGGCGGCCGAGGCGAAACTCGATTGCGCCGAAGCGATGGGTGCTTTCGGTGACCTCCGAGCGCACGAGCAGCTCGCGCCGCACGGCGTCGGTGAGTGACGGTGTGTGCATGGGCGCGACACTACGTCCGCGACCGCCGAGGGCGCCATCGGCAATTGGTCCTAGGACC
>Ga0136615_10000146_pt1 | contig 29025 bp, 22 predicted proteins | sample AntDrymUQ2882206_2_FD_106647 | JGI IMG/M metagenome (GOLD analysis project Ga0136615, IMG submission 106647) | Polar desert sand microbial communities from Dry Valleys, Antarctica - metaG UQ288 (22.06) | ecosystem: Environmental > Terrestrial > Soil > Desert | place: Antarctica: Dry Valley... | reverse complement strand
CGGCACCCCCATGATTGCGGTCGGGGCCCAGGCCACTCCTGAGCCCTCAACCCGCGCACCTCATGCGCGGGTGCCGACCCTCACACCCTCACCGGACGGTCGGGCGGCCGTCCATAGGGTCTACGCGGCGCGCACTCGCCGAGGACGCTAGGCTCGATCTGGGGTGCCTGCTTCGCCGTCGACCGCGATTTCGTCCGCGCCAACGGCATCGTCTTTCGCCGCGTCGGTCCGGCCAAGCGCCGCTTCAGATACCTCAGCCGCCTCCGATCCGCCATGACCTCCGTGCCATTGCCGAGTGGCGAGGGCGCGCCGCTCATGGCCCGCACGACCCGTGGGCTGGAGTGGATAGCCGTCGCCGAGATCGAGGGAGTCGTGGGTGTCGTGCCGACCGCGGTGGATCACCGTGAGGTGCGGTTCTCGGCACCGGATACGCCTCGGGCTCTGCTGAACCTGGGCACGGTCGACGACATCTTCGCGATCGCGCACGAGTTCGGGGGGATCGGTCGGCACCGGAGCGCCCTCCCCGTCATCGCGCGGGAGGCGGCGAGCAGCGACGTCGCTGCGCTCCTGCCGTGGCTGCGACAGGTTCGTGCGGTGCCGGACGCGCCATCCTTCGACGTCACCGCAAGCTTCGTCGGCAAGCGCAACTTCAACCGCTTCGAGATTGCAGACACGGTGGGGGCAGCGGTCGCGACCGCCACCGGGTGGACCTACATCCCGCGGACCCGGGAAGCTGGCCCGGCCCCCGCCCCGGTCTCGCTGCGGATGCACCTCGCCGGCGAGCATGCCACCCTCGCGGTCCGGGTCTGCGACGCCCCACTGCACCGCCGGCCGTACCGCCAGTCCTCGCGTAGCGCTTCGCTGCGTCCGCCGGTTGCTCGCGCGCTGGCGCTCCTCGCGGGGCTGTGTTCCGGGACCGTGCTGCTCGACCCGTTCTGCGGCGCTGGGACGGTCGTGATCGAAGCCCTGCTCGCGCGCGGTGATGTGCACGGAATCGGCCACGACATCGACGCCGGTGTCGTCGCCATGGCCCAGGCGAACGCACAAAGGGCCGGCGTCACGCCGCATCTCAGGCCGGCGGATGCGCGATCACTGTCACTCGACGCCGGTTCGGTCGACCGCGTGGCGACCAACCCGCCATGGGGCCTCGGGGTCCAGCCCCGCGGGGACGCGATGCATCTGTGGAGGGAGGTACGGCGCGTCCTGCGGCCGGGGGGAAGGGTCGCCGTGATCGCTCCGGCCGCAGTCGTCGCCGAGGCGGCGGGCATCCTGCACGTGATGACGGTGGTCGAGTCGCCGGTCAGGCTGCTGGGACAGGAGGTCGAGATGGCCCTGCTCGGAGCGGACGACTCGGTGGCCGTTGCGACCCAGCTGTTCGGCGCCGAGCTGGAAGGGTCCTTCGCGCGGTACGGAGCACGTCCCCGATCGAGCGCGGAGACCTGAGGGTATCTGGTGAAGATCGCGTTCCTCAGCGACTGGATCCGCGCCGGCGCCGGCGTGGCGGTGGCGACCGCTAGCCGCTGGTGTAGGACCCGACCGGGCTGCCCGCGAAGCCCTCCCAGGTGATGTTCCAGCGCCGGCCCTCGCGGAACGTCGAGCTCGACGTGAAGTAGCCGCGCGAATCGGTCGTGACCGTGCGCAGCGCCTTGAAGCTCGACGAGCCGCGGTTGGCGTACGTGATCGTCGCCGTCGTCGGGCCCGTCGCCGGGCGCACCAGGCCCCAGATCGACACCTTCGAGCCGACGCGCTTGACCGCCAGCGGCAGCCGGAAGGCCGGCAGCGACGGCTTCGGCTTGCCGTCGGCGAAGCGCAGCCCCGACTCGAAGCCGGCGTACTGGTTCTTGCCGGTCGGGTCGCTGTCGCGCAGGAGGTACTGCGAGAACGCGACGACGCGCGGGTTGCCCCAGGCGATCCGCTCGGAGATCGCGCGGTACTCGACCTGCTTGGCGAGCGAGACGCCGTACTGGGTGTCCGGCGTGGACTGGATGCCGAACTCCGTCAGGTAGATCGGCAGGCGCTTCGTCAGCGCCCGTGCGGCCTGCGCGCGGTCAAGCGCCTTGGTCAGGCGTGAGAGCACGCCGATCGTCACGTCGTCCTTCTGGGCGGGCTGGAAGTACGGTCCCTGGCGCGTCGTGTAGGCGTGGTGCGCGTAGCCGTCGGCGTCGAGCGCCCCGCACTTCGGGCGCTTCTTGTACTTGACGTCGAGGCAGAGCATGCCGCGCATGAAGCGCAGCGGCGCGACGACGTTGCGGTTGCCGCGCGGCGAGGTCTCGGCGATGAGCACCTTGTCGTCGCCCTGGCCGGCGTTGGCCAGCCCGCGCGTGCCCGACTGGTAGAGGCTGCGGTAGATCTTCGGCGACTCGGCCTGGCCGCCGCGCGCGAACTGCGGGCGCAGGAACTGCGGCTGGTTGGGCTCGTTCCAGATCGCCCATGTGTTGACCTGATCGCCGAACTTGCGCCCGACCGCCGTCGCGAAAGCGGCGAACGCCGTCGCGCTCGGGCGCGTCAGGTTGTCGCGCTTGGCGGCCGTCGCCCACTTTGGCACCGGGCCGGAGAGCGTCACGAGCACCTCCCAGCCGCGCTCCTCCGCGGCCGCCAGCAGCGGCTCGTACTCGCCCCAGTCGTAGCCGGCTGGATCGGTCGGCTCGAACGCCGGCTTCTCGGCCTGGTTGGCGCCGGGGGCGACGCTCGACCACGAGACGATCACGCGCAGCGAGCGCACGCCGAGTGAGCCGACCTCCTCGAGCGCCCCCGGCCGTAGGTCCGGGCTGAGGAAGTCCTTCGGGCCCTCGAAGGTCATCGTCTGCGTGCGCGAGGCGCTCGCGGCGGGTGCGAGGGCAAGGGCGAGCAGGATCGTGAGCGGTACAAGGAATCGGCGCATTGGGAATTTGAAACCAACCTAGCGAGGAAGGTTGCGGGTCTGCTGTCTAACGTCTTGAGCAATGAGCGCGCCGCTGGCTCCTGACGACGTCGTCCCCACGCACGCCGCGGCGGCGTCCACGCAGCGCGAGCCGCTGGTCGTTCTCGAGCCGCTGCTGGCCTTCCTCGCCGAGCGCGGGCTCATCTCCCCGGATGACCGCGAGCTCGCCGTCGAGCCGCTCGGCGACGGCCATTCGAACGTCACGCTGCTCGTGCGCTGCGCCGATCGCGAGCTGGTCCTGCGCCGCCCGCCGCGCGGCCCCCTACCGCCCAGCGCGCACGACGTGCTGCGCGAGGCGCGGCTGCTGCGCGCGCTCGAGCTGACCGCGGCGCGCGTGCCGCGCGTGCTCGCCGTCGCCGACGACCCGGCGCTGATCGGGGCGCCGTTCTACGTCATGGAGCGTGTCCAGGGCGACGTCGTGACGAGCAGCGTGCCCGCCCGGCTCGACACGCCGGCGCAGCGCCGGCGGATCGGCGAGGAGCTCGTCGACGCACTCGTCGAGGTGCACGCCGTCGACTGGCGCGCCTGCGGCCTGGAGGGCTTCTCCAACCGGCCCGAGGGCTACCTCGAGCGCCAGCTGCGCCGCTTCGGCGGGCTGTGGGAGCACAACCGCACGCGCGAGATCGCCGCGGTGCAGCGTGTCGGCGCGTGGCTGGCCGAGCACCAGCCCGCGTCGCCCGAGCCGACGATCGTCCACGGCGACTACCGGCTGGGCAACGTCATGCTCGCGCCCACCGCGCCCGCTCGCGTCGCGGCCGTGTTCGACTGGGAGATGGCGACGATCGGCGATCCGCTGGCCGACCTCGGCTACCTCTGCGCGCTGTGGGTCGAGCGCGACGACCCGCCGCTGGGCATGTTCGAGCTGTCCGGTGTGACCCGTGAGGAGGGCTTTGCGGCGCGCGCCGAGCTCGTGGCGCGCTACGAGCTGGGCAGCGGACGCTCGATGACCGACATCCGCTGGTACCGCACGCTGGCGTTGTGGAAGGCGGTCGTCTTCATGGAGGGCAACTACCGCCGCGCGCTGGCGGGCAGCACCGACGATCCGTGGCTGCACGGCTTCGGCGAGGGCGTCGTGGCCCTCGCCGAGCGAGCCGAGCAGATGATCACGAGCGACGTCTAGGCGGCCTTCGGGCCCTCGTCGCCACCGTAGTTGGCCTCCGTGGGCGGCGACGTCGCCGGGGCAGGCGGCGTGGGCGTCGTGGTGGGATCGGTGGCGCTGGCGCTGGTCGTGTCGGCGGGTGGATCGCCCTTCTCGCCGCGCTTCTCGGCGAGCTTCTGCTTCGCGGCGCCGATCTGCTCTTCGACCTTGCCGCGCGCGGTGTCGAGCTTCTCGCGGTTCTTGGGGTCGTTGGCGATGGCCTGCGCCTTGTCGATGAGCTCCTTGCCCTTTTCGGACTTGGCGAGCTGCGTGAGCTTGTTGATGAGGGTCATGCGTTGGACGTTAGCGGGTGCCGTCATCCTCTATGCGCCGTCTGAGCTCTCCCCCGCGCCCGGCCGAGACGGCGCGTGCGGCGCGCCGCTCGTCGAGCGCGACGCCGCCCGCGGCGGCGAGGTCGAGCAGCTCCTGGCGCTCCTCTCCCTCGCGCGCGCTGCGCAGAAACAGCCAGCCGAACAGGCAGATCGTGAGGATCGATCCCTCGACCATCATGATCGAGCCGGCCACCACCTGATCGGTGTGCGGCGTGATGCCGTGGGCCCGCGCGCCGTCGGCGTAGACGTCGAAGAACGCGTCGTTGCTCCAGACGAAGACGTTGGCCAGCACGGTCGACGTCATCCGCACGACGACGATGTAGATGAGCTTGGCGAAGTTGCCAAACCAGGCCGGCTTGGGCAGCGGCCCCAGCAGCGCCATCCACATGTTGATGCCGAAGCCGACGAACGACATGTGCTGCAGCGCGTGCACGACGTCGTTTTCGACCGCCGCCTCGTGCGGCCCGACGAGGTGCCAGAAGAACAGGTCCGCCGCCCACAGCCCGAACGCGGGGACCGGGTGGGCGAGGTGGCGCAGCCAGCCGAGCGCCGACGTGCGCAGCAGCGGCTGGAGCAGCTGGCCGGTCAGGCCGAGCACGAGCAGCAGCGCGCCGAGGTCGGCGAGCAGCAGGTGCTCGGCCATGTGCGCCCAGAACAGCTCGTCGGCGAGGCCAGCCAGCGGCGAGACGAGCGTGATCGCGATCAGCGCCAGGCCGCTGTAGAAGCAGGCCTGGCGCCATGTGGGCACCGGCCGGCCGAGCGCGGCCAGTCGCCGCGCCCGTACGAAGTACATAACGCCGAAGGCGAGCGCCGGGGCCAGCTGCAGCGGCTCGACCTCAAACGCGGCGGCGGCGAGTGGCAGGGCCATTGACTCGAAGGCTGACAGGAAGCACGCCCCGGCAGAGCACCACGCCGGGCGGGCGCGACGCGGCCTCCCGTCTTGCCGGCCGGCAGCCCGCTGGCGCGGCGGCGCATCCGGATCGTCGCGCGGTCGCGGCCGGCGGCCTCCTCGGCCGCCCGCCCGCCCGATAGGCAGCGTGTCGTGAAGGTGTTGGCATAGAACATCCGCGCGACGCGCTGCGTCCCGGCCGCCCGCCCGACAGGCAGCGTGTCGTGAAGGTGTTGGCATAGAACATCCGCGCGACGCGCTGCGTCCCGGCCGCCCGCGCCCGACGCCCACGCGACGGACCTTCCCTCATCGCTGCCGTTCGCACAGGCCGGTACCCGCCTGTCAACGGTCATCGGTTTCTCCCCAGCTACGGCCATCGGCTCTTCCCACTGGCGGAGATGTTTCTCTCCGGTCGTAGCCATCGGTTCTCCCGCGCTGCGCGCGTCAGGTCAGGGCCTCACCCCCTTGCCCGCGGTCGCCTGCGCCAAGCGGTAGCTGTCGGTGCCGTCGGTCTTGCCGGCGTCGATCGCGGCGTGCCCGAGCGCTTCGGCGAGGTGACTCCTGCCGGTTCCGCTGGGTCCGCAGATGCAGAGGTTCTCGGCGCTGGCGATCCATTCCAGGGTGCGCAGGGCCTGCTGCGTCGCTTGCGGGATCGGTGACGCGTCGGCCTTCCAGGCGTCGAACGTTGCCTGTGTACGGCGGCTCGTCAGCTCCCCGCCGCGATGAGCACCACGCCCAGCAGCGCCGCGATGACCCCGAACCGCTGGACGCCCCGCACACGCTCGCCGAGCAGCCACGCGGCCAGCATGACCGTCGTGACGGGATACAGCGAGCTTGCCACGGACACGCTCGACAGCTCGCCGATCGTCGAGGCGTAGTTGAAGAGGAAGTTCGCGCCGAGATCGAGCAGCCCGATCCCCGCCAGAGCGGCCCAGGCGGCGGCACCCGGCCGGGCGCCGCCGCGCCGCAGCACGACCAGCGCGATCGTCGCGATCAATGGAAACGCCGACACGCGCGAGAGCACGAGCGCCCACGCGACGTCGCCGTCGGAGGCGATCTCGGCGAGCACGAAGTACGACCCGAAGCCGAATGCCGCGACGATCGCCAAGAGGACGCTCAGCCGCTGCTGGCGTACGCCGGCGGCGCCCTGGTCGTCCTCACGCGAGGCCAGCACGATGCCGACGACCGCCAGCGCGAGCCCCACGGAGCGCACCAAGCCGGGGCGGTCCCCGTCGATCAGCCCGACGATCACCGGCAGGGCGACGCCGGTGGAGGCGATCGGCGCGACGATGCTCATCGTGCCGATCGCCAGAGCGCGGTAGAACGCCGACAACCCGACGATCCCGACGATCCCCGCGCCGAGCGCGGCGAGCACGTTCTCCGACGGCGGCGGCGGGCTGCCGCGCACGGCGACGAAGGCGAGCATCACCGTCAGCGACGCGAGGTACATCATCGCCAGCACGACGGGCACGGGGAACGTGCGGCTCTTCAGCCCGCCGAGGTAGTCCGACAGGCCCCACAGCACGGAGGACAGCAGCCCGAGGGCGATCGCGGCCACCGGGCCCTACGCGGTCATCGTGTAGCGATCGGGCCGCGCTGGGCGCAGGCTCAGCGGCGCCGCCCGCGGCCGTAGATCAGCCGCACGCCGCGAAACAGCACCTTGGAGACCAGCGGCCTGTACGGGAACATGTACACGTCGTTCTTGAGGTGCACGCGGCTGATGAAGATCGACTGCTGCTTGGTGAACTTCCTGATCCCGCCGGCGCCGTGGCGCACGCCGAGGCCCGACGCCTTCCAGCCGCCCATCGGCAGCTCGACCGCGACGTAGTTCAGCAGCGCGTCGTTGACGCAGACCGCGCCGGCGTGCATCCGCCGCGCGAGCTGCTCGGCACGCGCACGGTCGCCGCTGAAGACGGCGCCACCGAGGCCGTACGGCGAGTCGTTGGCGAGCGTCAGCGCCTCCTCGGCGTCGGCGACCTTCATGATCGGCAGCGTCGGGCCGAAGGTCTCCTCTGTCATCGCCTTCATCGTGTGGTCGACGTCGACGAGCACGGTCGGCTCGTAGAACATGCCCTTGCCGGGACGGCGCTTGGCGCCGGTCAGCGCCCGCGCGCCCTTGGCGAGCGCGTCGCGCACGTGCTCCTCGACGATCTCCAGCTGCTTGGGGAACGTCATCGCGCCGACCTCGGCGGTCGCCGGGCCGGTCGACTCCCCCTGGCGCAGCGCGCCGACCTTGTCGACGACCCTGCGCACGAACTCGTCGTAGACGGGCTCCTCCACGTAGACGCGCTCGATCGAGATGCAGGTCTGGCCGCTGTTGAGCATCGAGTAGTAGACGGCGAGGTTCGCCGCCCGCTCGAGGTCGGCGTCGGACAGGACGATCATCGGGTCCTTGCCGCCGAGCTCCAGCGCGACCGGCGTGAGCGTCTGCGCGGCGCGCGCCATGACCTTCTTGCCCGTCTCCGTCGAGCCGGTGAACATGATCATGTCGACCTCGTCGACGAGCGCCGCGCCGGTCTCCCCGCGGCCGGTGGCGACCTGGAAGACCCCGTCGGGCAGCCCGCTCTCGGCGAGGCCCTCGGCAAGCAGCAGCGAGGTCAGCGGCGTGATCTCCGACGGCTTGAGGATCACGCTGTTGCCGGCCAGCAGCGCCGGGATGCAGTCGCCGAAGGAGTTCGTCAGCGGGTAGTTCCACGGCCCGATGACGCCGATCAGACCCAGCGGCTCGTAGCGGACGACCATCTTCTTGCCGAGGACCGCCAGCGTGCTGGCGTGGACGGACTCGTCGGCCAGGAACCTGGGCGCCTGCTTGAGCCAGTAGTCCGTCGCGCCGCCGGCGTAGTTGATCTCCGCCATGTAGGCGTCCTCGTAGGTCTTGCCGGTCTCGGCGACGATCGTCTGCACGAGCCGCTCGGCGTTGTCCATGACCCACTTCTGCATGCGCCGGATGACGCGCCCGCGCCCCTCGAAGCCCATCGCCTGCCAGCCGGGCTGGACGGCGCGGCCCGCCCGCGCGATCTGCGCCACGCGCTCGGCGGGCAGGTCGGGGACGTGCGCGATCACCTCGCCCGTGGCGGGGTTCTCGACGGGGATCTCGGCTCCGCCGCCCTGGCCGTTCGTGCGCTGGGCGGCCGTGGTGTCGACGCTGGCCATTGCGGTCTCCTCGAGTTCTCGACGGAGTGGCAGACCCTACCCACTGGATCAACCGTCACGCGATGGTCCCCGTCGCGGCCAGCACGAGCACGGCCGCGCCGAGCACGACGCGATAGGCGACGAAGACCCCGGTCGTGTGCGTCGTCAGGAACCTCAACAGAAACGCAATCGACAGGTAGCCCGAGATGAACGCGAACAGCGTCGCGACGGCCGTAGGGCCAAGCCCGACGGCGCCCTGGGCGCTGCCGTCCACCACGTCGCGCAGCTCGTAGACGCCGCTCAGCACGACCGCGGGGATCGAGAGCAGAAACGAGAAGCGCGCCGCGGACACGCGGTCCATTCCCAGGAACAGCCCGGCGGTGATCGTCGCGCCCGAGCGCGAGACGCCGGGGATCAGCGCGAGCGCCTGCGCGAAGCCGACGACGATCGCGTCGCGTCGCGTGATCGTCGACAGGTCGCGCTCGCGGCGCGAGACCTTCTCGGCGACGAGCAGCACGAGCCCGAGCAGGATGAGCATCGTGCCGATGAGGTACAGGTCGCGCGCGCCGTTCTCGATCTGGTGGGAGAACGCGACGCCGAAGATGACGATCGGGACCGTGCCGAGGATGAGGTACCAGCCCAGGCGAGAGTCGAGCTCGGCGCGCCGCGACGGGTCGCGCAGCGACGCCGTCCAGGCGCGTGCGATGCGGATCAGGTCCGCGCGGAAGTACAGGACGACGGCCGCCATCGTCCCGAGCTGGATGACGGCGGTGAATGCGGCGCCGGGGTCATCCCAGCCCGCGAAGGCCGGGACGATCCGCAGGTGGCCGCTGCTGGAGATCGGCAGAAACTCGGTCAGCCCCTGCACGAGGCCGAGGACGATGGCTTGGAAGAGGTCCAAGCCTCGGGTGGCGCGTTAGTCGCCGAACTCGATCGAGGCGATCATGATCGGCTCGACGGGACGATCGGCGCCCTGCGTCGGCACGTTCTCGATCTTGTCGACGACTTCCATCCCGCCGGTGACCTCGCCGAACACGGTGTGCTTGCCGTCCAGCCACGGCGCCGCGTCGCTTGTGACGATGAAGAACTGCGAGCCGTTCGTGTTCGGGCCCGCGTTGGCCATCGCCAGCGCACCGCGGACGATCTTGTGGTCGTTGATCTCGTCGTCGAACTCGTAGCCGGGTCCGCCGGTGCCGGTGCCGGCCGGGCACCCGCCCTGGACCATGAAGTCCTTGATGACGCGGTGAAACGTCAGGCCGTCGTAGAAGCCGTCGCCGGCGAGCTTCCTGAAGTTCGCCACGGTCTCGGGCGCGTCGTCGTCGAAGAGCTCGAAGACGATGACGCCCTCGGTGGTGCGCATGGCAGCTGCAGACATGGCGCGGAGTCTAGGGCGTTCCGCGCAGCGCGACGTCGCCGATCGCGACCTTCGGATCGGTCGGCTGGGCGGGCGCCGTCATGTGCAGCAGCACGAGCTGGACCTTCGCGCCGTCGCCCCTGTTCTTGAGCGCGATCGGCTCGCCCTCCTGGACGCCCTTCTTGTCCGTGAGGTGGATCCAGCGCTTGTCGATGACGTCCACCGGAAGCTGCTTGGCGCTCTTGGCGCCGTAGATCTCGACGGTGAAGCCCGGCGTGGGGGTGGTCAGCCGCAGCGAGCTCAGCGCGTAGGGCTTGCCGAGGTCGATCACGAGGCCGGCGCCGATCGGCTGGCCGTCGGCGGGCACGACGACGTCCCACACCGTGCTCGGCTTGCCGTCGACCGCGTTGGCGGCGGGGCCGAACTCCGCGCCTGCCCGAGCGGGCTGGTTGTAGGTCTTGGCGGCGTCCTTCCTCAAGGCGATGCCCTGCTCGACGCCGGGCGGCGTCGTCTCGCCGGTCGAGCCCGTGGAGCCCTTCGCCCCGCTGGAGTCCGTGCCGGCGCTGGAGTCGCCGTCGGCGCCGGTCGATCCCCGGCTGTTGGCAGCACCGGTGGGCGCGGCCGGCCGCAGCGGCGTGTTCGTCGCCGGCGGGGCCGGCTGCACCGGGATGACCGGCTTCGGGATCGAACCGGCGGGCGGTGCGGTGTTCGGGCCGGTCGCGCCGGGCTGCACGGGGACGGCGGCGGGGGGCGTGGCCCCGGGGGCGGCGCCGGGCGTCTGCGCGACGATCGGGTTGCCGTCGGCCGTGACAGGAGCCGACGCCGTGCGCTCGGCGTCACCCGTCAGCGCGGCATAGGCGGCCACGACCGCGCACAGCAGCAGCAGCGTCGTGACGCCGACGACCGTGAACGCCGCACGCCAGCCGGGCCGCGCGCCGAGGCGGCCGGGGGCGGCCGTTCCGCACTCCAGGCACCAGTCCTGGCCGCGTTGCATCGCCGCGCCGCAGACCTCGCAGGCGAAGTCGGGAGCGGTCGTCGTCGAGACGGCGTCGTCGGGCGGCTGGTCGGCTGCCGGCGCGCTCGTCTCGCGGTCTTTGAGAAGCAGTGCCACGTCAAAGAAGGGTAACGCGCCTGCTCGCGTGGAGTTGCGCGCGACGGCCCGCGGCGACCTCGCTGACCGGGCCGGGCGCGGCCGCCAGCCAGTCCGGCGGCTCGGGCAGGCGCCGGTAGAGCGCCTGCAACGCGGCGACGTCGTGGGCGAACCAGCTCGCGACGAACGCCGAATACGCGTGGCTCAGCCGCGCCTCGTCGCCGCCCGCCAGGACCGCGCCGACGAGGCGCGCGGCGTGCATCCCGCTCAGCAGCGCGCGCAGGACGCCGTGCGAGGAGGCCGGGTCGAGCACGAGCGCCGCGTCGCCGGCCGCGACGTAGCCGCCACCCACGGGCCGGCGCAGCGCGCCAGCTCACGTCCGCGCTGCGCGCGCGCCCGCGCGGCGCCAGCCCGGCCAGCTCGGCGGGGACGGCGGCTGCCCCGCCGCGCGGCCGCGAGAGCGCCAGCCGCGTCCATCCGTACACGCCGTCGGCGACACGGGCCGTCCATGTCCAGCCGTCGGCGTCGGCGACGATCGCGGGCGCGTCGTCGCGCTGCGGGCAGCGCCCGCTGACGTAGCCGAAGCGCGCGATCAGCGGCGGCGAGCGGCGATCCAGCGCCAGACCGAGGGACCGCGCCAGCCAGTGGCCCGCGCCGGCGGCGTCGACCACGTAGCGCGCGCGTAGCACGCCGGCCGAGGTCTCGACGCCGACGACGCGCCCGTCACGGACGACCGCAGCCAGCGCGCGGCAGCGCTCGTGGACGACGGCGCCGAGCTCCTGGGCGCGCGCCACGAGCAGCGCGTCGAACCGCCCGCGCAGCGCCTGAATGCCCTGCCAGGGACCGTGCTCGTCGGCGCCGTAGGGCTCGAGGCGCGGTGCGCCGTCCCACGTGACCCAGACGCCGGGATGGCGCGGCAGTCCGGCGAGCAGCACCCGGTCGAGCACGCCCAGCTCACGCAGCGGCGCCTCGACGCCCGGGTGCAGCGTCTCGCCCGGGCGCTCTCGCGGCAGCTGGCTGCGCTCCAGCAGCGCCACGCGCAGCCCGCCGCGGGCGCAGGCGATCGCGGCCGCCGCACCGGCGGGACCGGTCCCGACGACCACCACGTCGGCGTCGGGCGCATGTACTACGCGGTCTGGACGGCCTGCCATGCGCCGCCCGCGCGCTTGACGAGCAGCTGCGGCTCGGCGCCCGCGAACATCGTCGCGCGCTCGGCGAGCTGCACGCGCACCTTGCGGTGATCCTGCGGGTCGGGCGCCTGCGACGCCCGCCGGCCGAACTCCAGCCGGTAGCGGTCGCCGGCCAGCGCCGTGTCCGCCTGCGCCTCGGCGTCGGCAAGCTCGGCCGCGTCCTCGCCCGCGACGGCGCGAAACGACAGCAGGCTCCACTGGCGCGTGTCCGGCGGGACGCCGAGGGCGATGTACGCCCGCGCCGCGACGAGCACCCGCTGCTCGTACTCGGCCACGTCTACCTGGCCGGTCAGCGCCAGCGTGAAGCGGTTGTCGAGCGCCGACCGCACGTAGTCGACGAAGTCGAAGGCGGCGTACTCGACGACGTCGCCGTCGAGCAGGCGCGGCCCGGCGACGCCATCCCACGGCAGGTCGCCGACGCTGCCGATCTCCGCGTCGGTGAGCGGCGTCGCGGTCGGGAAGACCCGCGAGAAGCTGCGCCCCGCGTCCGGTGCGACCGCGGGCCAGAACGACGACAGCGCCGCGCAGAGCTTGGAGTCCTCGGGAAACGGCGAGCCGAGGCCGTAGCCGGCGAGGTGCGTGATCCCGCGCGTCTCGTCCACGCTCGTGTCCCAGCCGGGCGCGAAGATGCCGGCGGCGCCGTCGGACAGGTGCGCGTGGCGCTGCGTGGCACCGACCTCCAGCGGCCGCTGCTGCGCCTCGCCCGCGAGCGGCAGCGACACGATCGCCGTGACCGTGTCGTCCTCGCCGCGAAAGCGCGACCCCGGGAGCTCGATGTTCGGCGCGATGCGCTCGTCGGACAGCGTCAGCGGCGGCGTCTGCCAGACGCGGTCGCGCAGGGCGGTCGGCACGCGCTGAAGCCACCACTCGACAAGCTCACGCTGATCGCAGCTCGGATAGAAGTCCGGCGCCGTGACGAGCGAGTACGCGGGCACGTTGCGTGGGACCTGGACGGCGAGCTGTGGGCAGGACGCGGCGACCCAGCCGTCGCCGCTGAAGTCGAGGTAGTGGCGGGCGCGGTATCCGCCGGCGTTGACCCGCCGCACGACGTCGGGATCGTCGTTGAGATCCTCGACGCTGCCGTCCGCGGCGACGGCGTGGCGGACGTGGACGTACTCGGGCGCGTGCCGTGACCGGCCGGCGCTGCGGATCGTCAGGCTCGGCGAGAAGTCGCCCTGCGGGTCGGGCGGCACGACGAAGTCGACCGGCTGGCCGTCCAGCCGCGCCTCGGCAACGAGCGGATGCGCCAGCGGGGCGAGCACGCCCGGTCCGAGCTGCGGGGCGAGCTCCGCGATCCCGTCGGTGAAGATGAACGGCGGTCGGTCGATCTGCGGCTCCTGCCAGCCCGTGTCGTGCCCGATGCGCCGCAGCTCGCGATGGACGCGGCGCAGCTTCTCGTTGACGTGATGTGCCGCGAGATCGACGGTGAGGTCCAGCCCGCGCAGGCACTCCGGCCCGCTGAAGAGCTTGTGCACGGGGACCCAGAAGTTGCGGGTCTCGTCGCTCGCCGCGGCGTCGTCGAACACCTGCGCCAAGTCGAAGTTCATCGGGCCGAAGAGGTCCATGCGCCCGCGCAGCTGCACGCCGAGGTAGGCGTCATAGCGGGCCGGCAGGACGCGGAAGGCGTGCTCGTCGCGCTCGTCGAAGGGCAGGAAGCCGCGGCGCGCGGGGTCGTAGAGCGCGTCGGCGGTCCCGACGCGCGCGACGCCCGTACGCGACAGGCACACGTCGGCGTGACGGCGGTGCACCGTCTCCGGCCCCGGTCGGTACTCCGTGGCGAAGACGGCGATCGCCATCAGGGCGCCGGGAAAGCGCGCGGCGATCTCGGCCAGCGAGGGCGTCTGGATGCCGTAGACGAGGTTCTCGACGGCGGCGATCTCGGCGAGCGTCGGAAACTCGCCGAGCGGTTGCCCGCCGGCGCCTGGGCCGACGACGTTCGGCGAGGCGAAGGCGTGCAGGAGCAGGCTGTGGGCGGGCCGCCCCGGCTCGATGCCGCGGGTCCCCTCGGCGGCGAAGTCCTCGATGCCGGGCGCGTCGCGGCGGATGTCCGGCAGCGGGCGCAGCAGCTCCGCGCGCAGGTCGGCGGCGTTGATGTCGAGGCCGTGCGCCTCGAAGAGCTCGCCCCAGCCGGCCGGCGCCAGGCGCTGGCAGGCGGCGGCGACGGTGTCGATCAGGTCGCTCACGGGGACACACCCGAACACGCCGGCGCCGGCGCGACTGTGAGACCGCGCACAGCGGGCGGGGTCAGTCGCCCAGCGCGCCCGGGTCCGTTGGGACGTCGACGGCGTGCTCGCGCAGCGCTTCGAGCGGTACGAGGTCCAGCGCGCGCTCGTGCGTGGATGCCAGCACGACGTAGGCAGCCGCGCCGTCCTCGTGCGCCCGCAGCCAGTTCATCGCCGTCACGCACCAGCGATCGCCGGGAACGAGGCCGGGGAAGCGGTGCATCGGCATCGGCGTGCTGAGGTCGTTGCCGATGCTGCGCTGATGGTCGAGGAACTCCTCGGTGACCACCGCGCAGATCGTGTGGCTGCCGAGATCCTGTGGGCCGGTGCTGCAGCAGCCGTCGCGGTAGAAGCCGGTCAGCGGATCGGTCCCGCAGGGCTCGAGCTCGCCGCCGAGGACGTTGCGGTCGCTCACGCGGCGCAATCTACCCGGCCCCGGCGCTCCGCGGGGTCAGACCTTCGCGGGCTCGACCCTGATGCGCCGGCCGCGCACGCGCTCGCCGTCGACCGCCGCGGCGATCCGCGGCGCGTCGGTGGCGGGCACCGACAGGAAGGCGAAGTGCTCGAGCACCCTGACGTCGCGCACGGCCTCCCCGTCGATCTGCGCGGCGTGCGTCACGGCGCTGACGAGATCGGCGACCTCGATGCCGGCGGAGCGACCGCCCGCGACGATGAGCTTGGCGAACGGCTCGTCGCCGTTGCGCGAGACGCGCGGCTTGCTGTGGCGGCGCGGGCGCTCGACGACCGGCGCCGGCTCGACGGTGGCGCCCGCTTCCCACGGCGAGATCTTGACGCCGGTGTGGCGCTCGATCGCCTCGAGCTCCTTCTCCTGGCGCGGCTCGACGAACGTGATCGCGCGGCCGGAGCGCCCGACGCGGCCGGTGCGGCCGATGCGGTGCACGTAGACGTCGGGCGAGCGCGGCACGTCGAAGTTCACGACGTGCGTGACGGTCGAGATGTCCAGGCCGCGGGCGGCGACGTCGGTCGCGACGAGGATCGGCACGCGGCCGCCCTTGAAGCCGAGCATGACGCCGTCGCGCGAGCCCTGCGACATGTCGCCGTGCAGCGCCTTCACGCTGAAGCCGCGGTCCTTCATCTTCTTGTAGAGCTGGTCGGTGCGGATCTTCGTGCGCGCGAAGACGATCGCCTGGTCGGGCCGCTCGGCCTCGAGCACCTCGACGAGCTTGTCGGCCTTGTCGGCGGTCTTCACCGTCACCTGGAACTGTTCGACGGAGTCGACGGTCATGGTCGCGGACTGGACCTTCACGTGCTCGGGGTCGTAGAGGTAGTTGTCGGCGAGCTTGCGGATCGGCGGCGGCATCGTCGCGCTGAAGAGCGCGGTCTGGCGGCTGTTGGGCGTCAGGCGCAGGATCTTCTCGACGTCCTCGAGGAAGCCGAGGTCGAGCATCTCGTCGGCCTCGTCGAGCACGACGAAGCGGCAGGAGTCCAGCACGAGCGAGCGGCGGCTGATGAGGTCGAGCACGCGGCCGACGGTGCCGACGACGATGTGCCCGCCGGCCTTGAGCTGGGCCTGCTGGGTGCGGATCGGCGCGCCGCCGAAGACCGCGACGACATCGGCGCCCTTGCGCTGCGCGTAGGCGCGGATCGCCTGCGTCACCTGGATGCACAGCTCGCGCGTCGGCGTGAGGATGAGCGCTTGTACCTCGGGCTCGCTGGGGTCGACGTACTCGATGATCGGCAGGCCGAAGGCGGCCGTCTTGCCGGAGCCGGTCTGCGCCTGCCCGATGACGTCGCGTCCTTGGAGCATCGGCGGGATCGCCTGCTCCTGGATCGGGCTCGGCTTCTCGTAGCCGACGTCCTCGAGCGCCTCGAGGGTACTGGGGGAAAGGCCAAGGTCGGCGAAGGTGGTCACGTGCCCCAGCTTAGTCGGTGCGTACGGACGTTCAGACGGGGGTACGCCCCGCTGGCTCTACCCCCGCAGCCGCTCGGCGGCCGCCGAGCGCACCGACGCCGCCTGGGCGGCGTCGCCCGCGAGCTCGGCCAGCCGCTGGGCCGCCAGCCGCACGCGGCGGTGCACGTGCGTCGCCGCGAGGCGCCGCGTGTGCGCCTCGCAGTCCCACAGGCACTCGACCGCGACGTCACCACCGAACGTGGGATCCGACGCCGCCAGCGCGGCGACGATGTAGCGCCGGCCGTAGGAGTAGGGCATCGACTCGTAGGCGCGCTGCAGCTCGTCGAACGGCCCGTGCACGCCGCAGCGGCCGAGCGCCTCCGACAGCGACCCGATGACGTAGACGTCGGCGTCGAGACCCAGGTCCAGCTCGTCGGACAGCGCGCGCCGCGCCGGCGCGAGATCCTCGTCCTCGGCCCAGGTCGCGAGCATCCCCGCGGCCTTGCGCCGCCGCGCCCAGTCCGACGATGCGAGCCAGTCGTGCGCGAGCGCGCGCGTCTGCGACAACGGCATCGCCTCCAGCGCGATCGCGATCGCGCCCTGCAGCTTGCCGCGCTGGGCCTCCGCCGTCGCGCGCTCGGCGATCTCCAGCAGCTCGCGCCGGCCCTGGCGGCCGAGCGCGAGGATCGCCGCCCGGCGCATCGGCACGCCGGGATCGTTGGCGGCCGCGACGAGCAGCTCGACGTCGGCCGGCGCGTCGCGCGCGGCGAGCTCGTCGGCGATCTGCGTCCAGCGCGAGTCCTCGGCGATCTGCAGCAGGGTGGCAGTGTCCATCTCGCGGGGACGCGTGCCTGGCGGGCGCTCGCGCCCGCGCTCGCGCGGGTTGCGCCGCCTGGCGGCCGACCACGACAGCCCGGTCGCGGGCGCGCTCCCGCCGCCCGCGCCGCGCTGCTCGAGCGCGAACGCCCGCGCGATGCGCGGGTTCTCGACCGACCACATCGTCCACGGCCGCTCGCGCGGGTCCAGGCCCGCCAGCGCCTCGGCGAGCGCGTCGTCGCTCGCGAAGCGCTCGACGAGCACGGCGTCGAGCCCCGCGACGAGCTCCGGCCACGGCGCGCTGTGCTGCACGGCGTCGTGGTCGCCGATCAGCTGGTCGATCGCGCGCGCCCAGAAGTGGCCGTAGGCGACGTACTCGCGCAGCACGCGGCGCGCGTCGGCATGCCCGCGGACGGCCATCCGGCCGAGCATCCCGAGCACGTCGTTCGTCGTGTCGGCATCGTCCGCGTCACTGTCGCGCAGCCACAGCTCCAGTGCGCCGGTGTGCAGCTGCACGTCGAGCGCGAGCGTCGCGTGGTAGTCGTCGCGCTCGTCGAGCTGGCGATCCCAGCGCGGGTCGTTGAACACGCAGTGCATGAGCAGCGCGTGGGCGACCGCCCGGTCGGCGTCCAGCAGCCACAGGTAGCCCGCGCCGAGGCCGCGCTGCAACTTGCCCAGCGGATCGCTGGCGTCGGCGAGCGGTGGTGGCCCCGGCTTCACCGGACGATCGTGGCAGGGATCGCGCACGCGCACGTCGGGCGCTCAAGCTGCAGGCGTTTGAAGCCGACCTGTACAACAGTGGCCTCGGAGCTCGCACTTCCCGCTGCGCGCGTGGACGACGCCGTTCTGCGCGCGTCGCTGGACGCGATCATCTCGATCGACGCCCACGGCGTCGTGCTGGAGTTCAACCCGGCTGCCGAGCGGATGTTCGGCTACGTACGCGGCGACGTCATCGGCGAAGAGATGGCGCAGCTCGTCATTGCACCCGCCTACCGGGAGACACATCGCCGCGCGCTGCGCCGCCTGCTCGAGGGCGGCCGCGAGCGGCTCGTCGAGCAGCGCATCGAGCTCGAGGCGCAGCGCGCGGATGGCTCGCTGTTGCCGGTCGAGCTGGCCGTCACCCGCATGGCCGGCACCGGGCCCACCGCGCAGTACACCGGCTTCGTCCGCGATCTGACCGACCACAAGCTCGCCGAGCACGAGCGCCACGAGTGGATCGCGCGCCAGGCGCTCGTCGTCGCGCTGGGCCAGACCGCGCTCGGCGGCGCCGCACCGCCGGATCTCGTCGCGCACGCGCTGGCGACCCTCGTCGACGGCCTCGCCGTCGAGCGCGGCGTGGCGCTCGAGGTCCAACCGGCCGGCGGCGTGCGCCTGGAGTCTGCGATCGGCCTCGGTCCGCTCGCCGGCCACGGCGAGCCCGCCGGCGAGGCGCATGCGCAGCTGCTGGCAGACACCGTCGCCGCCGGCGGGTCGCTGCTCATGCGCGGCGCGGAGCTGACCGCGCTCGCGCAGACCGGGCTGCCGTTGGTCGCGGGCATGGGCTCGCTGCTGTGCGTCACCCTGCAGGCCGAGCGCGAGGCGGTCAGCGGCCTGCTGGCGATCGCCGCCGCCGACCCGGAGGCGCTCCGCGGTGGGGACGTCGGGTTCGCGCAGATGATCGCCAACGTCGTCGGCACGGCGGCCGCACGCTGGCGTGCCGACGAGGAGATCGCGCGGCTCGCGCTGCACGACCCGCTGACCGGCCTGGCGAACAGGCCGCTGTTCGAGAACCGCCTCGAGCAGGCGCTCGAGCGCTCACGCCGCGGGCAGGGCGAGACAGGTCTGCTGCTCGTGGACCTCGACGGCTTCTCCAAGCTCAACGACGGCTTCGGTCATCACACCGGCGACGAGGTGCTCGTCGGCGCCGGTGCGCGGCTGGGCGGGATGCTGCCGGCGGAGGCCACCGTGGGCCGCTTGGCGGGCGACGACTTCGGCGTTCTGGTACCCGACGTGGCCTCCGACGGGCAGCTGCTCGAGCTCGCCCAGAGGATCGGGACCGGGCTCGGGGAGCCGATGCTCGCCGGCGGACGCGAGCTGAGGACGACGGCCAGCGTCGGCGTCGTGATGACCGAGCACGGCGTCGGCACCGCCGGTGAGCTGATTCGCACCGCCTCGGCGGCAGCGATCCGCGCGCGCGAGCGCGGCGGCGGGCGCGCCGAGCTTGCGACACAGGGCATGCGCCGCCGCCTCGTGCACGCCGCGGAGATCGAGCAGGGCCTGCGGCGGGCGCTGACCGACGGCGAGCTGCGCCTGCACTACCAGCCGATCCTCGACCTCCACACGGGGACGATCGCGGCCGTCGAGGCGTTCGTGCGCTGGCAGCACCCCGAGCACGGGCTGCTCGCGCCGGCCCAGTTCCTCGCCGCGGCCGAGGCGAGCGGCCTCGCGGTGCCGCTCGGGACCGAGATCCTGTCGATCGCCTGCCGCGAGATCGCTCACTGGCAGAGCGTGCTCGGCGTGCGCGACGTGCCCGCCGTGCACGTCAACGTCTCGGCGCTGTACTTCGCCGCGCCGGGGCTGGCGAGCACCGTGTCGCGCGCCCTGCGCCGCAGCGGCCTGACGCCTGCCAAGCTCGTGCTGGAGATCGCCGAGACGATGTTCACCGGCGACGGCCAGACGGCGATCGCCCAGCTCGACGACCTGCGCGCGGTCGGCGTGCGGATCGCGCTGGATCGCTTCGGCACCGGCTACTCGTCGGTGGCGGCGATCCGCCAGCTGCCCTTCGACGCGCTGAAGGTCGACTCGTCGTTTCTCACCGACAGCGGCGGCGGTACGCGCGACACGGCGCTCGTCGAGGCGATGGTCGGCATCGGCCACTCGCTCGGGCTGCCGATGACGGCGGCGAAGGTGGAGACCGAGGAGCAGCTGCGGCTGCTGCGCTCGCTGGGCATGGATCGCGCGCAGGGCGAGCTGTTCGCGCCGCCGCTGTCGGCCACGGCGGCGCTCGAGCTCGTACGCGGCGGCAACGTGTGGTCGGGGCTGCTCGCGGCGACTCGCCCGGCGCCGCGCAAGCCGGCCGACGTAGCGCGTGCGCCCGCGGCGGTCAGAGCCGACGCGCTGCTCGGCGCCGCTGGCGATGCGTCGTCGCCGGCCGCGACGCTGAGCCTCGGACGGGCCGCGGAGGCGCTGGGCATCTCGACGACGACGGCGCGCCGCTGGGCCGACGACGGGCGCCTCGGCGTGACGCGGACCGCCGGTGGGCATCGCCGCTTCGCGGTCTGCGACGTACGCCGGCTGCTCGCCGCGCGTGGCAGCCCGGCGATCGCGCCCACCGAGCCGCCGCGGCGCGCGCTGCCGAGCCTCGCGCAGCTGGCGGCGGGACACGGCACGCAGCTCGCCGAGCTGAGCTGGCGCAGCCTGTACGGCGACCTGCGCAGCGGCTTCTTCATCGACCCCGGGGGCGCCGTCGCCACCGAGCGCTGGCTCGGCGCGATCGCCTCGGCGGCCGAGACGGCGAACTACGGAATGCTGCACGAGGCCACGCGCGCGTTCATGCGCGCGGCCGAGCAGGCGGGCGCGTCGCTGCTCGAGCGCCACCTCGCGATCGAGCGCTTCGCGGAGACCGCGGCGCGCGCGCTGACGCGGCGGTCGTGCCCGCGCGAGGAGCTCGTCGAGGTGCGGCGTCTGTTCGTCTCGCTCGACCAGCGCCAGCTCGCGGACGCCGGATAGGTGGGGCGGCGGGCCGCGGTTCGGCCTGCCGCACACGGGCGCCCGCGGTCTCAAGCTGGCGCGGTGCCGGCCGAACACCGTGGGACGCAGCAGCGCCGGCTCAGCACGAGGCGGCGTCGATCATCCAGGAGACCCGCATGCCCTTCGACGTTTCGTCCTCTACGTGGGACCGCGACCAGCCGTACGAGCCGGCCGGAGTGCCGTCCGCCGAGGCGCTGCGCGCGATGCGCGTAGCGGCGCGTGTCGCGCGCCAGCTGCACGAGGCGGGCCGCGAGTTGCGCTTCACGATCGGACCGACAGCCGCCCGTGTCGAGGTGCTGCTGTGCGACGTCGAGGGCATGGTGCTGTCGCGCATGACGCCGGCGCACGCGCTCGAGATCGCCGCCGGATCGCCTGTCGCGCGGGGCATGCTGTGACGGCCTGTACGCCAGGTCATGCCCTGACGTAGCGGTTCGGTTTCGTCCTGTGGCAGGCTGCGGTCATGCGGACGCGACCGGCCAAGTATCGGCGGCGAGGGCCTGACGGCCCTCCGTTGTCCTCCCTGCAGCGCGTGCTCGACGATACGGCGGACGCCGTCAACGGGCAGCTGCGCGCACATCGCGGCTGGCGTGTCGCGGCCACGGTGGCGGTCCCCGTCGCGGTCGGCCTGATCGCGGCGCGCCGGCGGCTCGGCCTGCACCCGGCCGTGACGCTGCCGCTGGGGTGCGTGCCGCCGCTGGGCGGCGCGATCGCCGTGCCGAAGGGACGGCGCCGCTACGTGGCCGTCGGCGCCGCCTACATGCACCTCTTCAAGCTCGGATGGGAGCTGCCCTACGACGAGCCGCAGAAGCTGCGCCGGCGGCTGTGGATCGACCAGCCGATCCGCTTCGACACGGCCGTCGGCCTGGGGGTGGCGCCGGGTGTGCGGCTGCAGCGCGCGCTGCGCCGGCCTGGCGAGGTGACGCCCTTCGATCGCGTCGTGACGGTCGTCTACGGCTCCTGGTTCGTTCCACAGCTGCTGCTCGCCTACCTGCTCGCGCGCCACGAGGAGTACGTGCCGCGCGCCGGGGCGCGGCTGTCGGCCGCCTACCACCTGACCTGCCCGTTCTACTTCTTCGCGCCCGAGGCGCCGCCGTGGTTTGCCTCCGAGAAGGAGGGGCGGATGAACGGCGAGATCGAGCGCGTGGCGCGGCAGGTCGTCTGCGACGTGCTCAAGCGCCCGCCGCCCGCCGACGGCAAGGTGCCCGGCAACCCCTGGGGATCGATGCCGTCCGACCACATCTCCTCGGCGGCGATCACCGCGATGGGCCTGTCGGAGGTCAGCCCGCTGCACGGCGCGCTGGGTTGGACGTACGTCGCGGCGGCGTCGTTTGCCGTGGTGTACCTCGGTGAGCACTACGTGGCTGACGTCGTCGTCGGGCTGCTGATCGCCGAGGCGGTGCGGCGTGCGGAGCCGCTGGCCGCGCCGTTCGTGCGGGCGGTGGCGCGGGCGGTGCAGTGACCGCCGCCGCCACGGCGCAGCGCGGTTCCCAGACCCTTCCGACGCGCCCGAGGCGCTTGCCAGGCTCAGCGGCTGGTGCGGGGGGCGAGCGAGCCGACGGTGGCGGCGCCGTGCTGCCCCGGCGGCGCCGCGGTGGCGGCCAGCCGGCGGCGCATCAGCACCGTCGTGCCGCCCGTGCACGGCTGCACGTCGACGCTGTCCATGAGCTTGCGGATCAGCGGCAGGCCGCGGCCGCGATGCGCCTCGCGGCGCGGCGCTCGCCAGCTGCCGCTGTCGCGGACCCTGATCGACACCTCGCTGCCGTCGCGCTCGAACACGACCTCGAGGAGGTCGTCGCCGAACCCGTAGGCGTGCTCGACCGCGTTCTCGCAGGCCTCGTTGCAGGCCATGACGATGTCCTCGGTCTCGTCCTCGTCGGCGGCGGTCTCGCCGAGCCAGCGGCGTAGCGTCTGGCGCATCGCGAACAGCCCGCCGGAGTGGCCGGAGACCTCGAGCGTGACGTGCTCGCCGAGCGTCTCGCTCATCCGCAGCGCGAGCAGCGTCACGTCGTCCGAGCGCGGTTGCGCCCCGCGCAGGCCCTGCCCGAGCAGGCGCTCGCACGTCGCGGCGAGGTCATCGCCGACGCCGCGTGCTGCGTTCAGCAGGCGCTCCAAGCCGACGTCGAGCACCTCGCTGGGCTCCTCGACGAGCCCGTCGGTGTAGAGGACGATCGTCGAGCCGAGCGCGACCGTCGTCACGTGCTCGGGGTAGCGCGGCGACGCGAGCACGCCCATCGGCGGCGACGGCGGATCGACGAGGAAGCCGGCCGCGCCGTCGGGGCCGACCAGCAGCGGGGGCGGGTGACCGGCGTTCGTATAGCGCAAGGTGCCCGTCGCGGGCTCGAAGATCGCCAGCACGACCGTCGTCATCACGGCCTCCCGGCCAAGCGTGTGCGCGAAGCGGTTGAGGCGGTCGGCCATCGCGCCGGTGTGATCGGCCTGCATGAGGATCGCGCGCAGGGCGCTGCGCATCTGCCCCATCGTGGCCGCTGCCGAGATCCCGCGGCCGACGACGTCGCCGATCGCCAGCGCGACGCGCCCGCTGGGCAGCGCGATCGCGTCGTACCAGTCGCCGCCCACCGTCGTCCCGTTGACGCTCGGCAGGTAGCGCGCGTCCAACGCGACGCCCGGCACGACCGGCAGCCGCTTGGGCAGCAGCGAGCGCTGCAACTCGCTGGCGATCTGCCGCTCGCGCTCGTACAGGCGCGTGCGCGCGATCGCCAGGCCCGCACGGTCGGCCGCCAGCCGCAGCAGGGCGGTCGTCTCCTCGTCGAAGTCGCGTCGCGTCAGCGTGCCGACGTGGATCGAGCCGATGACCTGCTCCCCGTCGGCGAGCGGCACCGCCAGAAGCGAGGTGATCGCCGGGCCAAGCGAGCTTGCGTCCAGGCCGGCCGCGCTGACGTCGGCGATTGCCAGCGGCCCACCCTCGCGCACGACGCGGTCGACGAGGTCGTCGACGTGGGCACGCGCCTTGCGCGCGACGATGGTGTCGACGCCGCCCGCGGCGCGCGCCACCAGCGCGCGTGCCCCGTCGGTCAGCACCACCGCCGCGCGGTCGACATCGAGCGCTTCGAGGATGCGGTCCAGCAGCTCGCGCAGCAGCCCCTCGAGATCCTCCGCGCCGAGCGCCGCGACCGCGATCGACTGCATGATGCGCAGTCGCTCGGCGGCCGTCTCGGCGTGCGCACGGGCCGCCTCCGCGCGGATCAGCTGCTCGCGGCCACGCTGCGCGCGGCGCCGCTCGCGCAGGTCCTGCAGCTGGAGGATCAGATCGGGTCGGGCGCTGGAGTTCGAGCGCGCCAGCGACGCGCTCACGAGCACCGGGATCGTCGTGCCGCGCGGCCCGCAGAGGCGCCGCTCGACCTCGTATCGCTCGATCTTCCCGGCCAGCAGCTGCTCGCGCTGCTGGTCGTCGATCCCGGCGTCGGCACGCGGCCCGAGTTCGTCGAGCGTTCGCCCGAGTAGCTCGCCAGCGTCGCGCCCGAGCGCCTGGGTCAGGGCCCTGTTGACGTGCCGCAGGCGCCCGTCGGCAGCGGCTCGCGCCATGCCGATCGGCGCGTCCTCGAACGTCGCGCGCAGCACGGCCTCGCGCTCGGCGAGCGCGCGGCCGCGCTCGTAGAGCTCCCCGAAGACCTCGACCTTCGAGCGCAGGACGACCGGGTCGACCGGCTTGAACAGGTAGTCCACGGCACCGGCGCCGTAGCCGCGAAAGACGTTCTCGGGCGCCTTGCTGATCGCCGTCACGAAGATGATCGGCACGTTGCGTGTGCGTTCGCGGGTGCGGATCAGCTCCGCTGTCTGGAAGCCGTCGAGCCTGGGCATCTGCACGTCGAGCAGGATCACGGCGAAGTCGTCCTGCAAGAGGGCCTTCAGCGCCTCCTCGCCGGAGCGCGCCTTCACGAGCCGGTAGCCCGTCGGCTCGAGGATCGCTGCGAGCGCGAGCAGGTTCTCGTCGCGGTCGTCGACGAGCAGGATCGCGGTGTCGTGGATCACGATCCGGACTCCGCGCCCGCCGCGACGAGCTGCGTCAGGGCGGGCCCGATCGCTTCGAGCGCGAGCACGCGCGCCTTCGGCGTGGCCGCCAGCGCCGCATCGGGCATCTCGCGCCGCTCGGCGGTCTCGGGATCCTGGACGATCACGGCGCCGCCGCGCCCGGCGATACGAGCCAGACCGTCGGCACCGTCGGCGTTGGCGCCCGTCAGGACGACGCCGGCCACGCGCTCGCCGTAGGCGTCGGCCGCCGAGCTGAAGAGGATGTCGATCGACGGGCGGCTGTAGTTCAGCGGGGCGTCCACCGACAGCGCGATGGCGCCGGGCTCGACGAGTAGGTGGTAGTCCGGCGGCGCGACCAGGACGACGCCCGGATCGAGCGCCTGCTTGTCCTCGGCCTCGTAGACGCGCAGCGCGCAGCGCGCGTCGAGCAGCCGCACGAGCATCCCGTCGGTGGAGTCGACCTGGCGGTGCTGGGCAATGACGACCGGCGCACGGAAGTCCTGCGGCAGTGCTCCGAGCACCGTCTCGACCGCGCGTAGCCCACCCCACGAGGCGCCCATGGCGACGAGCCCGGCGCGGCTCATGAGCGCCGCCTGAAGATCTTCTCGCTCTCGACGAGCGGCTCGTACTCGTCGGCGTGCGGCGAGTGGCGGATCGACTCCTTGCGACCGAGCGCGAGGATCCCGAAGCGGGTCATGCTCGCGCCGAACAGGCCGAGCACCTCCTCCTGCAGCTTCGGCCCGAAGTAGATCAACACGTTGCGACACACGATGAGCTGGAACTCGTTGAAGGAACCGTCCGTGACGAGGTTGTGCTGCGCGAAGACCATACCGCCGGACAGGGCCGGATTGAAGCGCGCGGAGTCGCCGGAGACCGTGTAGTACGACGAGAACGCGTCGTTGCCGCCGGCGCGCTGGTAGTTCTCGGTGTAGCGCTGCATGCGCTCCAGCGCGAAGGTTCCGGTGCGGGCGCGCTCCAGCGCCGCGTCGTTGATGTCCGTCGCGTAGATGCGCGTGCGCTCGAGCAGGCCCTCCTCGTGCATCGCGATCGCCAGGGAGTAGATCTCCTCGCCGGTCGAGCAGCCGGCGTTCCAGACACGGATGAACGGATGCGTGCGCAGCAGCGGGAAGACGCGCTCGCGCAGCGCCCGGTAGAAGCTCGGGTCGCGGAACATCTCCGTGACGTTGATCGACAGGTCGCGCAGCAGGCGGTCCATGCAGGTCGGGTCGTGCAGCACGCGCTCCTGCAGGCCCGACAGCGTCAGCAACCCCTCGCCGTAGGCGCGGTGCCACAGCCGGCGGCGCAGCGAAGCCAGCGCGTAGCCGCGGAAGTCGTAGCCGTAGCGTCGCCGGATGGCTTCCAGCAGCAGGTCGATCTCGATGCGCTCGCGCGCTTCGTCGTGACCGCCCTCGCTCATCCCGACGGCGGGCTCATCCGTAGAGCCACACCCGCATGAGCGAGATGAGCTGTTCGACGTCGACCGGCTTGGTGATGTAGTCCGAGGCGCCGGCCGCGATCGACTTCTCGCGGTCGCCCTTCATCGCCTTCGCCGTCAGCGAGATGATCGGCAGGTCGGAGAAGCGCTCGTCGGCGCGCAGCGCGGCCGTCGTCTCGTGGCCGTCCATCTCGGGCATCATCACGTCCATCAGCACGAGGTCGACGGCCGGATCGGCCGCGAGCAACTCGATCGCCTCGCGGCCGTTCTCGGCGTAGCGAACCTCCATCCCGCGCGCCTCGAGCGCGCTGGTGAGCGCGAACACGTTGCGCACGTCGTCGTCGACGATCAGCACGCGCTTGCCGGGGAGGACGGTATCGGCGGTGTGCAGCTGCTCGAGCATCGTGCGGCTGTCGGGCGGCAGCGCGGACTGCGGGCGGTGCAGGAACAGCGCGGTCTCGTCGAGCAGGCGCTCGGGCGAGCCGGCGTCCTTGACGATGACCGACTCCGCGTAGCGGCGCAGGCGCGTCTCCTCGCGGCGGGTCAGCTCCTTGCCGGTGTGGATGATCACCGGCGTGGCGTTGTGGCGCTCGTTGGCCTTGAGGTGATCCAGCAGCGCGAAGCCCGTCGTCTTGGGCAGCTTGAGGTCGAGCACGATGCAGTCGAACCTGCCGCCCTCGAGCGCCTCGAGCGCCTCCTCGCTGGAGCCCACGGCGGTCACCTCGACGTCGTCGCCGGTGCCGACGAGCGCGACGATGCTGTCGCGCTGCGTGTCGTCGTCCTCGACGATCAGCAGCCGGCGGAGGGCGCGATCGATGAACGCACCCGCCTCGTGGTAGGCCTGCGCGAGGGCCTCGGCCTCGACGGGACGCGGCAGGAAGCCGGCGGCGCCGGCGCGCAGCGCGGCGATCCGCTCGTCGATCGCGCCGCAGACGTAGACGGGCACAGGGCGCGTGCGCGGGTGGTGCTTGAGCTGGTCGAGCACGGCGGCGCCGCCGCGCACCGGCACGGCGAGCACGATGACGTCGGGCGTCAGCTCGTGCGCGAGCGTGACGCCCGTGGTGCCGCGCCGCGCGAGCACGGCACGGAAGCCGTGCTCGCGGGCTTGGACGAGCGCGCGCCCCGCGGCGTCGGCTTCGTCGTCGATGATCAGCGCGACGCGGTCGCCGGGGTTGATCTGCGCGCGGTCGTCCTCGAGGCCCGGCGGCAGCTCGTCCTCGGGCTCGAGCGGCAGGCCAGCAGGCGGCGCGTCATGGTCCAGCGCGGGCTCGGCGTCGTCGCCGCCGGGCGCGGGGTGATCGGCGGGGGGCTCGCCGGGGGCGGCCGGCGGCGGCACCGCGGCGGGCTCGGCGTATGCCGGCAGCAACAGCTCAAAGACGCTGCCCTCGCCGGGCGCGCTCTGGACACGCAGCTCGCCGCCGAGCGCGCGCGTGATCTCGCGGCTGATCGACAGCCCCAGGCCGGTCCCGCCGAAGCGCCGGCTCGTCGTGCCGTCCGCCTGCTGGAAGGCCTCGAAGATCAGCCGAAGCTTGTCTTCCGCGATGCCGATGCCGGTGTCGCGGACCGTGAAGCTCAGCTCGTAGGGCGTGTCCGGCGGCGCGGGCGCCAGCTCGAGCTGCACGCGGCCGGCCTCGGTGAACTTGAAGGCGTTGGAGAGCAGGTTGCGCAGCACCTGCTGCAGGCGCTGCTCGTCGGTGAAGATCGACGACGGCGCGTCGTCGGTCGTGCGGACCTCGAGCCGCAGGCCCTTCTGCTCGGCGACGGGGGCGAAGGCGCGCTCGACGTACTCGCGAATGCCCGACAGCGAGGTCGTCCCCGGGCTGATCTCCATCTTGCCCGCCTCGATCTTGGTCAGGTCGAGGATGTCGGAGATGAGCGACAGCAGGTCGGCGCCGGCCGTGTGGATCGTGGAGGCGAACTCGACCTGCTTGTCGCTGAGGTTCTGCTCGGGGTTCTCGGCGAGCAGCTTGGAGAGGATCAGCAGGCTGTTGAGCGGCGTCCGCAGCTCGTGGCTCATGTTCGCCAGGAACTCCGACTTGTACTTCGAGCTGACCGCGAGCTGCGCCGCCTTCTCCTCGAGGTCGACCCGCGCCGTCTCGATCTCGGCGTTCTGGATCTCGATGTCGCGGTTCTGGCGGCTGAGCAGCTCGGCCTTCGCCTGCAGCTCCTCGTTGGTCTGCTGCAGCTCTTCCTGCTGGGTCTGCAGCAGGTCCTCGGAGGCGCGCAGCGACTGCGTCTGCTGTTCGAGCTCGGAGTTGGCGCTCTTGAGCTCCTCCTGCTGGGCCTGCAGCTCCTCGGACTGGGACTGCAGCTCCTCGGCGAGCGACTGGGACTGCTCGAGCAGCTCCTCCGTGCGGCGGTTGGCGATGATCGCGTTCAGCACGACGCCGAGCGTCTCGGCGAGCTGCTCGAGGAACGTCTGGTTGACCTCGGAGAACGGGCGCAGCGATGCGAGCTCGATGACCGCCATGACCTGCTCCTCGAAGAGGATCGGCATGACGATGATGTTCACCGGCAGCGCCTCGCCGAGGCCCGAGGTGACCTTCACGTAGTCCGCCGGTGCATCGGTGATGAGGATGCTCTTGCCCTCGAGCGCCGCTTGGCCGACGAGCGCCTCGCCGAACTTGAAGCGGTTGGCGACGGTCTTTCGCTGCTTGTAGCCGTAGCTTGCGATCAGGCGCAGCTCGGGCTCGTGGCCGTTGTCGGATTCGTTGAGGAAGAACGCCCCGTGCTGGGCGCTGACGAGCGGCGAGATCTCCGACATGATCAGGCGCGAGACCGTCGCGAGGTCGCGCTGGCCCTGCATGAGGCCCGAGATCCGCGCGAGGTTCGTGTTCAGCCAGTCCTGCTCGGCGTTTTTCTGCGTCGTCTCGCGCAGGTTGGCGATCATCTGGTTGATCGTGTCCGACAGCTCGGCGACCTCGCCCTGGGCCTCG
>Ga0136615_10000145_pt1 | contig 29124 bp, 23 predicted proteins | sample AntDrymUQ2882206_2_FD_106647 | JGI IMG/M metagenome (GOLD analysis project Ga0136615, IMG submission 106647) | Polar desert sand microbial communities from Dry Valleys, Antarctica - metaG UQ288 (22.06) | ecosystem: Environmental > Terrestrial > Soil > Desert | place: Antarctica: Dry Valley... | reverse complement strand
CGTCGGTCGGCCCGGCCTGGTTGATAACGCAGCTCACGCCGCCCGCTCGCTGGACTGCCACCAGCAGGGCCAGGTGCCCACCGGCCGACTGTCCAAATGTGCAGACCGGCAGCGTCGGGCCATTGCGTGCCACGAGCAGCGCTAGGAGCGCGTACGCCAACAGCGGCGCGACCTCGGCCGCGCCACTATCCCGGATTGGCTCGAGTGCAAGCAGAGGCTCCCGGAGCGGACCGACAGCCACCACCAGCGCCGCGACGACGACCGCGAGGACAGCAAGCACCAAGCGGCGGCGCCACCGCTCGTGCGGTCGCAGCATCGCCAAAGGCACGGGATTGAGCAGCCGTCGCCACAATGGACGGGCGCGATTAGCCGTGCGGGCGACAGCTGTGGCAAGTGCGGCGCCAAGGTGCGGCGCGTCGTTGTGCATCCACGCGTCGAACCAGCACGTCACGACGGGGCGCTCGTGCCGCGTGACACCACGCGCTCGTCGAGTCGCCGACGGACCATTTCCGCGACGGATGTTTTGCCGCCGCCCCACGGTGCGGTGATGGAGATCGTGATCGGCGTGTCCGTGATCTCGTTGTCAATCAGTGATGCGATGGCCTCCGCATAGATCCTGAAGCCGAAGAAGTCGCGTCCCGACGGCGATAGCGGCGCGTCGGAGAGCAGCGAAAGGTCGCCCTGTGAGAGAACTCGTTCCGTGCTCTGTGCCACCAGCGTACGACCCTTCCAGGTGACCGGCCGTGGCGCAAGTTGGCCACCTACGCCAGCCGCCGACGGTTCGGCTATAGCTAGGCGTCGTGGTCACTGCTGTACATCAGGGCTCGCACTCAGCTGAGCAACCGTCGCCGAGTGTCGCCCAGCCCTAGTTCTGAGCGCGTTGTCGACGTCGAGTGCAGGCTCAAGGTCCCCGGCGCTCCCGGCTGCTGGCTTGGGTTGGTGAGAACGCAGTTCTCACCAACCCACAATCCGTCCGACGGATCGACGATCGTTTTGCGCTGTGCCCGAACTGCCTCGTGTGCCACGACAGCGTCGGATCAGCATCGACGCTGAGCTCCGGTGCACGGTGCTGGCCAGAGCTGCGGACGTGGGAATCAACGCGGCGAAGATGCTGGATCTCTGCTAGCCCGCCCCAGCGGTTCGTCCGCACCGCGCGCACGGTCAGTTGGTGAGGGAAATGATTCACCGGCAGCAGCCTCAGCACGGCCCGCCGCACGACCCCGGCAACGGCGGGCACGCGGAAGCGCAGGTAACCGCGCGTTCGCGGATCGGCACCGGCGCGCAGGTCCGGGGAACGGCCGAAGTTGCGTGCGGGGAGGGCGGCGCTGACGTAGGCGTCGGCGGCGGCGCCGGCGCTCGCCGCGCCAAATCGCGGGCGACGACCTGTTCGCCGACCGGCTGCGCGACGCCGAGCGCTTCGTGCGGCGCGTGGCCCGGTCGGGCCGACGCCCGCCGGCAGTCGTGGCGCATTTCCTCGTGGCCCCATGTGCCGTGGAGACTGCTGCCCTCGGGGGCCCAGTACCCCGTGGGCGGACCGGCGCTGCCGGGCTCGACCGACCGCGTGTGGAGCAGGGATCGCTTTCTCGTCGAGCAGGCGATGCGACGCCATCTGCTGCAGGTTGGCTACGCCGACCGGCTGCTCGGGCAGCTCGTCGCGCGGCTCCAGGCGGCAGGCCTGTGGGATCGCGCGCTCGTCGTCGTGGTAGCCGACCACGGAATCGGGCTTCGGCCCGGGAGATCGCGCCGGGAGATCACGCGCAACGACTTCTCTGCTGTCGCGGCTGTCCCGCTGTTCGTCAAGGGGCCCGGCCAGCGGAAGGGTCGCATCGCCGATGCGCCGGCCCGTACGATCGACGTCATGCCGACGATCGCGTCGATCCTCGGCGTCCGCGATCGGCCGCGCTTCGACGGCGTGCCGCTCGCCGCGCGCCAGCGCCCATCCGTCCTGAATCCGTGGCTGCGGGTGCGTCAGGGACGCAGCGGCCAACTCGTCTCCCTGCGCTTTGACACGTTCGTGCGCGCACGCGACGCCGAACTCGCGCGCCAGCGTCGCAACTTCCCGCGCGGGCTGCGGTCGCTGTCCCGGATCGGTCCGAACCGGTGGCTCGTGGGCCGGCGGGTGCGTTCGCTGCCGGTCAGCCAGGGGCCGTTGCAGGTGCACATCGACCACGACAACGCGTTCGCCTACGTCGACCGCCACTCCGGGGTGGTTCCTGTCTACTCCGGGGTGGTTCCTGTCTACGTCACGGGGCACTTCACCGGCCACAAGCAGGGCGGGGTGCCGCTCGCCGTCGGCGTGAACGGGCGAATCGTCGCGGTCGGCGCAAGTTACCCCGTGCGCGACGCGACGCGCTTTTCGATGCTCATCCCGTCGCAGAGCCTGCGCCGCGGCCACAACGTGGTCGAGGTCTTCGCGGTGACTGCAGGGCGCCTGTTGCGCCTGGGTCGCGCACCCCGCTGATCGGCCGAGAGGTCTGCGCGCAAAGAGGGGGATGCGCGTGCGACTCAAGCCAACGAACGGCCCGCGCGACGAATGCGAGCCGCACCGCCTGGCGCGGCCCCTTGTGGCAAGGGCGTGCAAGGGCAGCATGATTCGCGAAGGCGTTGCGGGGCGTTCCGCGGTGGAACCGCCGACGGCATCGATCATCGCTTGAAGCGGCGGTAGACCGAACGCGACGTCGACGACGCTCCGCGACCAAGGCGGACTTCCCGAGGGGGCCCTGCCGTTTCGTCGTCGTTGCCGTGAGGCGTACGCAGGGCTGCGGTGCGGGTAGCCCTGCCCGCGGCGACCAAGAGGTGAGTATGCAATTCGGAGCGGACGATCCGGACGTTGCCGCGTCGGGCGACGGCACGAGGCGTCGGGCGCCGCGCGCGGTCGCGCGCATGCGCAGCCGCACGTCGACCAGCGACTGCGCCGTCTGCCGCGGGCCACTGTTCCTGCGCTACCGCGGAAGCGACGCGCCGCCGAGCGCCGCGACCCTCGCCCCGAGCCGCCACCGGCCGGGGGAGCACGGCGACCTGTACGAATGCCGGCGCTGCGGCACGGTCCAGCAGCCCTCACTGCCGGGCGCAAGCGCGCTGCACTTGCTGTACCGGGCGATGGACGACGGCGAGTACCTCGCCGAGGAGGCAGGCCGGCGGCGGACGGCGGCGCGCCTGCTCGACCTGATCGGGCGGCACGTCCCGCGCGGCCGTCTGCTCGACGTCGGCTGTGGCCACGGCGTGCTGCTCGCCGAGGCGCGCGCGCGCGGCTACGAGGTGCTGGGGCTCGAGCTGGCGGCCGGCGCGGTCCGGTATGCGCGCGAGGAGCTTGGCCTGCCGGTCCTCGACGTCCCGCTCGAGGAGTTCCGGCCGCAGGCGGGCGAGGCGTTCGACGTGATCGTCCTCGCGGACGTGCTCGAGCACGTCGAGGACCCGGTGGAGGCGATCGACGCCTGCTGCGAGCTGCTCACGGACGGTGGCGTGCTGTGCGTCGTCACGCCCGACCCCTCGTCCGCGGCGGCGCGGCTCGCGGGCCGGCGGTGGTGGGGCTACCTGCCCGCCCATCGCTGCCTGCTGCCGCGTCGCACGGTGCTCGAGCTGCTCGCCTCCCGCGGGCTCGTGATCTCCACGGACGTGCCGCTCGTGCGGTCGTTCACCGCCGGCCGGTGGATGGCGGGCCTCGCCGAGCGCGCCGGTGCGCTGTCGGTCCCACTCGCGCGGCTGGCCGCGCACGAGCGGCTGACGGGCGAGCTCTCGCTCTCGCTGGGCGACGAGCGCGTCGTGCTCGCCCAGCGGCTGCCCCCGGAGGCGCCCGAGCGCGTGCGCATCCGCGACCGCGGCGCCGCCCGCAAGGTCCACGTCGTGCTCCCGGCGTACAACGCCGAGGCCACCGTGGCGCGGGTGGCCGAGGGGCTCGACCCAGCGGTCGCCGACCGGGCGCTGCTCGTTGACGATGCGAGCTCCGACCGCACGGTCGAAGTCGCGCTCGAGGCGGGCCTGGAGGTGCTGCGCCACCCCGCGAACCGGGGCTACGGCGCGAACCAGAAGACCTCGTACGTACGGGCGCTGCAGGACGGGGCCGACGTCGTCGTCATGGTGCACGCCGACAACCAGTACGACCCCGAGCTCGTCGGCGAGATGGCCCGGCCGATCCTCGAGGGCCGCGCCGACGTCGTGATGGGCTCGCGGCTGCTTGAGGACCGCGCGGTCGCCGGCGGGATGCCGCAGTGGAAGTGGGTGGGAAACCGCGTTCTCACGTGGGCGGAGAACCGAGCGTTCGGCGCGCGCTTCTCGGAGTACCACACCGGCTATCGCGCCTTCTCGGCGGATGCGCTGCGACGCGTCGCGTTCCTGCGCAACGACGACGGCTTCGTGTTCGACCAGGAGATCCTCGCGCAGTTGCTCGAGCGCGGCGCCCGGGTCGTCGAGATCCCGATCCCGACGCGCTACTTCCACGAGGCCTCGACGGTCTCGTTCCGCGCGAGCGTCGCCTACGGGCTCAGGACGCTGCTTGTGCTCGTGCGCTTCCGCAACCATGTGCGCGGCCGCTGGGCGAACCTCGAGGCGCCGATCGGATCGCTACGCCCTCACGACGAGCGGATCGCGCGCGCGGCGGCGCGCCGGCAGCCCGGGGCGGCGTAGAGCTCCCAGCGCGACGTGCGGGCGACGCGGCGGAAGCGCTCGGCGAACCGCGGCCGGGCGAGGACGTTGGCGCGGGTCGTCCGGCCGATGCCCGCGAGCATGCGGCGCTGGTAGCCGTCCGCCGGCGTCGGCAGCAGCACGATGCCCCGTTGGGGAGCCGGGTCCCGAAAACCGAACGCGACGGCGCGGGCGGGGACGTTCAGCCAGTAGCGAAGGTACGGCCGGTAGCTGTAGCCGGGGACGCGGATCGGGTGGCAGGCGGGGGCGGTCAGGTACGCGCGCTGGGCGCGCGCGGTCGTCCAGGCTTCCAGGTGGTCGATGAGCGCGACCCGCTCCTCTTGGTCGCGCCGGTGGCTGTCCCACGAGCGCTCGCGGTCGTTCGCGAGCACGACGATCGCGAGCGCGGCGAGGGCGAGGCCGCCCGCGCTCCAGGTGGCCTTCGCGTTGCGCGCGCCCGTCCACCCGAGGGCAGCGAGCGCGAACAGCGCGGCGATCATGGCCGCGGGGAGGACGAGGTAGCGTCGCAGCACCGGGCTTTCGCCGAGCAGCGACGGCGCGACGGTGGTGAGCAGCGCGACGGCGCCGGCGACGAGCGGCACCGCGACGGTTCGGCGGCCGTCGCGCCAGGCGAGCGCGGCGCCCATGAGCGCGCCGAGCACGAGCGGCCAGCCGCTGACCGACGTGAGCGCCTTCCAGACCTCGTGCACGGAGGCCGTCGCCGCCGCCTTCTCGGTGTAGACGCGCGTGACCTCGACCGAGTGCAGCGGGTCGCCCGTGAGCAGCGCGTCCGTCGCCATCCAGGCGAGCGGCGCGGCGGCAGCGAGCGCGGCGAGGCGCAGGCGCTCCGGCCACTCGCGCGCCGGCAGCAGGTAGAGCCAGTAGAGCCCCGCGAGCAGCCACGCCTCCGGGCGCAGAAGACCGGCGAGCGCGAGCAGCACGAGCACTGCGGCGCCTCGGCGCGGCCGCGCGAGCTCGGCCGCTGTTGCGGCGGCGACCAGCGCGGCGAACCCCACATCGCCGGGATTGCGCGCGGCCAGCTCGAAGATCGGCGGGCTCGTGAACACGAGCGCCGCGGCAAGCAGCCCCGCCGGCCACGAGCCGAGCAGGGCGCCGATCCGCAGCAGCGCCCAGCAGAGCAGCCCGAGCGACGCAAGGCCCAGGGCGGTGAAGACCGCGAATGCCCCGTCGCCGAACGGAACGGCGGCAAGCGCGCAGATAAGCGTGAGCGGATGCGGGACGGGGCTGTAGACCGGGACCTCGTAGCCGGTCGCGCGCCCCTCGAGCACGTCCTGCGCCGAGGCGAGGACGAACGCGTAGTCGTACGAGGGATACGCATTCGGCTCGAGCACCGCCGCGAGCCCGGCGACTGCGGCGACGAAGACCACGGCGAGCGTCGGGCGGGCGAGCGACACGGGACGCGATCGTAGTCGCCGGGCAGGGCTGGAGCACTGCGCGGGGAAGCACGTCGAGTCCAGCCGGCGCGCCCCCCCGCCATCGCACGGTTCGCGGTACTCGCCCTCGAGCCGTCGTCCCACTTGAGCTTCTGGCAAAGTCCCGCTGAAGGACCGGTTTCGGTGCGCACGCGGCTGGCGGTGATGCCGCGGAATCGTCGATAGCGGATACTGCATTCACGCGACGTGTCCCTCTCCACGCTACGGCACGCCCGGAAGAGGGCGGTTTCTCGTCGAGACGCGGGTGTTCCCGCGCTCGACAACGAAGTGGCTGACGCGACGCAGGAGCCAACCGACGAGCTTGAGACGGCGCAGGCGACGCCCGTCGTCGGCGGGGACCCGGCGTCCCGGCGGATGCTGATTGCTGGCCCAGCAGTCGCGCTCGTGTCGCTGATCACGGCGGTGCTTATGACCCACTCGGCGGGGCTACCGCTGCGCGATCCCGATCACGTCGCGGGGCGGCGTCTTGTGTTGGTCCTCGGCCTTGTTGCGGTGCTCGTAATGCTCGACATCGTGGTCCGAGCGGGTCGTCGGTCGGCCACGCTTCGGCCGTCGCGGGCATCGATGCAGGCGGTCCGGCGTGAGCGCTGGAGTCCGGAGCGCGGCCTTGCGGTCGGTAGCTCGCTGGTCAGTTTCTACCTGACCTATCTCGCATATCGCAACCTCAAGAGCGTCGTTCCCGTGCTGCGGCCCGGTGAGCTCTTCGACCGCGAGCTGGCCGATATCGATCGCGCTCTGTTCAGCGGTCACGATCCGGCAGCGCTGCTCCATGACCTCCTCGGCACCGGCTCAGCCGCCCACGTGCTGTCGGCCGGGTACATGCTCTTCTTCGCGTTCATCCCGGTGACGCTCGCCGTCGCGCTCGTCCTCTCGCGTGACCTGCGGCCCGGCCTGTTCTACACGACGGCACAGTCGATCAACTGGCTGCTCGGCGCGGGAAGCTACTTTCTGTTGCCGTCGCTAGGCCCGGTCTACGCCGAACCCGCCGCCTTCGCGCACCTGCCGGTCTCGGGCGTGACGCAACTGCAGGAGATCCTGCTCGACCAGCGGATCGAGTTCCTGCGCGATCCGGCTGCCGGCACGGCTCAGAGCATCGCCGCGTTCTCGTCCCTGCACGTCTCCATCTTCTTTACGGGCGTGCTGGCAGTCCATCTGCTGCGGCTCGGAAGGCGCGTCAAGATCGCGGCATGGCTCTCGCTGGGCGTGACCATTGCGTCGACCATCTACCTGGGCTGGCACTACGTCGTCGACGACATCGGCGGCCTGATCCTCGGTGCCACGTCGGTCGCGCTGGCCTGTCTGCTGACGGGCTTTAAGGTGGGTAACGATCCACAAGCCTCTCCGACGCGCGCATCTGGCGTGATGGCTCGATCGCCGACGTTGCCGCGGGCTGCTGCTTGGCGCCACGTGCTGGCAGGCCCGGCCGTCGCCGTCGCCACAGTGCTCGCGGCTCTGCTGGCGACCGACGCGGTAGACCTGCCGCTGCGAGACCCCGATCGCGTCGCTGCGCTGTATCTAGCCCTCGTCGGCTGCGGGACGGTGATGCTTGTAGGGCTCGACGTCGTAGTCCGTGCCGGTCTTCGCGCAGGACGCTTTCCTCCTCCACGAGCCGCCATGCGCCGCGTACGCCGCGAGCGCTGGACACTGCGCGCGGGCGCGGCCGCCGGCAGCGCACTTGTCGGCTTCTACGCGACCTACCTCGCCTATCGGAACCTCAAGAGCGTGGTCCCCCTACTCAGACCGGGCGACCTCTTCGATCGGCAGCTGGCAGATATTGATCGCGATCTCTTCTGGGGCAACGATCCCGCCGCACTGCTGCACAGCCTGCTAGGAACAGGTCTGTCGACGCACGTCCTTTCGACGGCGTACGTAGCCTTCATCGTCTTCCTGCCGCTGACGATCGGCCTCGCCCTCGTCTTCAGCCGCGACCTGCAGTTCGGCCTCTTCTATACGACCGCGCAGTCGATCAACTGGGCGCTCGGCATCGCGAGCTATTTTTTGCTGCCCGCGGTTGGTCCCATCTACTTCGACCCCGGCGCCTTCGCGGCGCTCCCGCCATCGGAGGTGACCAATCTGCAGAGCGTGCTGCTCGACCAGCGGCTTGCATACCTGGCTGATCCCGCGTCGGGCACACCCCAGAGCATCGCGGCGTTCGCATCACTGCACATCTCGATGAGCTTCACCGCCGCGCTGGCGGCTCACCTGCTGGGGCTCCGAAGACTGCTGCGGATCGCGTTGTGGATCTGGTTCACGGTGACGGCCCTCGGCACGATCTACCTCGGCTGGCACTACGTTCTTGACGATGTGGCCGGCGTCGTCATCGGCGCGATGGCACTTGCTCTGGCGCGTGCGCTCACCGGCATCGACCTACGCAGCGCCCGAGAACGGCGCCAGGCTGCGCACGTAGCTGGGCCCGCCGAGGAGAACAGCCCGAACTCCGGGTTCTCGCCGTCCGTGCCCAGGCAAATGGACCCGTAGCGGCTACACGCAAAGCCAGAGCACGCGCCCCGGACGTGGCCGACGCGTGCCGTCCGGGCCCGATCGCGACGCAACTGGGCCAGGGCATCGCGTGGGGCATCCCCAGGTGCGTCCCGCAAACGCGCCATCCGCAAACCACGTTCCCGCGAAGCGCTCGCCGCCCGCCGCGACGAACACTCGGCAGCGTGCTGCTGCTCACGAGCCTCGCACTCGTAGCCGCCGGGTCTACGTCGTGTTCACGGCGAAGTAGCCGGCGCACGGCGCCCGTTCCCGGCCGGCGCCCCGCGCGGCGCCCGCGGCCCGTCGGCGACGATGTCGCGCCCCGTCGGGCGCAGCTGCTCGTCGAGCTCGAGCTGCCAGAAGTAGCGCGTGAACGTGTGGCCGTGGGCGAAGTCGCCGACGTGCGGCTCGATCGTCTCGCCGCGCGCCATCCGCACGATCAGCTCGGGGTACGTCCGGCCGGGCCGCGCGGCGTACATCGGCGCCGGGAACGCGCCGCCGAAGCGCGTGTTGACGTCGGTGATGCCCAGGCCGATCTCCGCGTCGCGAAACGCCTGCACGGTGGCCGGGCCGCGGAAGCCGAGCGTCTCGCTGACCGCCCGGCCCAGCTCGATGAGCTCCTCGTCGTGGATCACGGTCCCCTTGATCGACTCTCCCCCGCGCGACTCGATCATCGTCCGCGGGATCGCGTTCAGGCAGCGCCCGTCGAGGTCGCAGAGGATGTCGATCGAGAACTCCGGCCCGTCCATGAGCTTCTGGATCATCACCGGCTCCTTGACGTAGCCGACGAAGAACTCCATCTCCGCGCGGTCGGCGGCCGGATGGATCGAGCGCGCGCCCGAGCCGCGCCGCGGCTTGACCATCACCGGGAAGGAGGCGGGATCCTCGCCGGGCAGCACCGTCGGCGGCGACGGCAGCCCGTGGGAGAGCAGCAGGTGATGGGTCGCGTACTTGTCGAAGGTCGCGCGCGCGATCTCGGCGCTGGGCACGAAGCTCGGCAGCCGGTCGCCGGCCGCCGCCAGCGTCTCGATGTCGAGGTCGGTGAGCGGCACGACGGCGCCCACGCCGTGGTCGGCGGCAACCCGCTCGAGGAACGGGATGTAGTCGGGGTCGTCGATCCGCGGCGGCCTGACGTGCAGGTCCGCCGCGTAGCACGCCGGGGCGAGCGGGTTCGGATCGGCGGTGATCGTGAACGCGTGCTCGCCGAACGCGCTGACGATGTCGTAGCGCTTGCCGACGCCCGTGAGCAGGACGGCGTCGCGCCTGGCATCCACGGCGGTCATCGCGACGGGTGAAACTGCGCGAGGGTGTCCGCGCGCAGACCGAGGCGCAGCGTCTCCAGCGACAGCACCTCGGCCGGCGGCACGTTGCCGAGGTTCACGTCGGGACCGTAGCGCTCGATGAGCCATACCTGCTGGTGCTTCTGCGGCGCCTCGAAGACGAGCCTGCCGCGATCGACCTCGTGCACGATCTCGTCGATCAGGCCGGCGCGCGCCTCGCCGTCGGGCCGGTACAGGCCGGCGGTGCCCGTCGCGCGACCCTCGCAGATGACGAGCTCGGCGCCCGCCTCGAGCGCCTCGCGGATGAGCGCCACCCAGCGATACGGCGCCATCAGCGCGTTGGGATCCTTCTCGCCCACCTCGGCGAACACCGTGTAGCGCTCGGCGAGACGCTCGATCAGCGCCGCCTTGTCGGCGGGCGGTATCGCGACGACGCCGCTGGAGACCTCGAGAGCGTCGATGCCGAGCTCGTCGAGCCAGGTGCACAGCGCATCGATGCGCCCGTGCAGCCAGGCGAGCTCGGTCAGCGTGCCGCCGAGCATGACCGGCACGCCGTGCGCCCGGTAGGCGGCGAGCTTCTCCTCGAGGTCGGCGGTGACGTAGGCCGAGCCCCAGCCGAGGCGCACCATGTCGATGTGCGCGGCCGCCTGGCGCAGCAGTCCACCGACCACGGCCGTGCTGAGTCCGGTGTCGATGACGTGCGTCAGCCCCGCGCTGCGCGGCTTGGGGCTGCGGGCGGGCAGCGGCAGGAAGTCGGGCATCACGCGCCGCAGGCTATCGCCGCGGCCGGAGCGCACGGCGGCCCGTCGCGCAGCGCGCGGCGAGCGACCAGATGGCCGCCGATCAGCCCGTGACGCGCGCGACTTCGGCGATCGAGGTCTCGCCCGCTCGGACCTTCGCCAGCCCCGCCTCGCGCAGCGGGCGCATGCCCTGCTCGACGGCCGTGCGCATGATCTCGGGCGCGGTTGCGCGGGCGACGATCATGGTGCGGATCTCGTCGGTCACCGTCATCACCTCGTAGATGCCTGCGCGACCGCGGTAGCCGGTGCCGCTGCAGTGCACGCAGCCGACCGGCTCGTAGGCGGTGATCTCACCGGTCCCCTTGAGGCCGACGTCGGCGTTGGGCACGGTGACCGCACGGCGGCAATGGCGGCACAGCCGGCGCACGAGGCGCTGCCCGATCACGCATTCCAGCGACGAGGCGACGAGGTAGGGCTCGATGCCCATGTCGATCAGCCGCGCCGCGGCCGCCGGGGCGCTGTTGGTGTGCAGGCTCGACAGCATGAGGTGCCCGGTCAGGGCGGCCTCGATCGCGATGTGCGCGCTCTCGCGATCGCGCATCTCGCCGACCATGATGATGTCCGGATCGGCGCGCACGATCGAGCGCAGACCCGAGGCGAAGGTCACGCCGGCGCGCTCGAAGACCTGCATCTGCTTGACGCGCGGAAGGCGGTACTCGACGGGATCCTCGATCGTCATGATCGCCTTCTCCGGCGTGCTGACGAGGCCGACGCTCGCGTAGAGGGTCGTGGACTTGCCCGAGCCAGTGGGGCCCGTGGCGAGGATCGCGCCGTGCGCGCGGTGCAGCGCCCGCTCGACGGCCTCGCGATCCGCATCGTCCATGCCGAGCGCGTCGAGCGACAGCGGCGTGTCGCCGGGGTCGAGCACGCGCAGGACGGCCGCCTCGCCGGCGACGAGCGGCACGGTCACGACGCGGATGTCGATCCGGCGCCCGTCGAGCGTGAGGGTCATGCGCCCGTCCTGCGAGGACCGCCGCTCGGCGATGTCGAGCTCGCTGAGGATCTTGATGCGCGAGATGACACGCCCGGCCTGGCTGCTGGGAATGACCGTGGTGTCGCGCATGATGCCGTCGACGCGGTAGCGCACCAGCAGGTCGCCGTCGGCCGGATCGAAGTGCACGTCGGACGCACCCAGGGTGATCGCCTGGGCGATGATCGAGCGCACGAGCTGCACGGTCGGCCCGTCGTCGGAGGCCTGCTCGAGCGCCGCCTCGCGTGCGGCCGCCTCCTCCTCGGGGGTGAGCACCTCTTCTTCGACGAGATCGCCCAACTGGGCCGTCCGGATGAGCAGCGCGTCGAGGTCCTCGCGCGTGACGACGACCGGCACGACGTTGCGGTTCGTGAGCATCGCGATGTCGTCGGTCGCGAGCAGGTTGCGCGGGTCGACCATCGCGACGACCAGCGTGCCGTCCTCGCGCAGGGCGATCGGCACGGCGTCGAGGCGGTTCTTCGCCGCGTCGGGAATCATGCTCAGAGCGGCGATGTCCGGCTCGACGCTCGTCAGGTCGACGAACTTCAATCCGAAGCGCTCGGCGATCGCCATGCCGAGCTGGTGCGGCTGCAGCCGGTTCTCCTCGAGCAGAAGCTGACCCATCGGGCGGCCGGAGGCACGCGCGTCACGCACGGCCTGCTCGACGACCTCGCGCTCGCAGAAGCCCAGCTCGACGATGACGTCGCCGAGCAGGCGGCCGGGTCGCGCCCGCTCGGTGGCGTCTTCGGGTTGGGTCTGCGTAGTCATCTGGGTTTGTCTTCGACCTGCGGGAGCCGGGACTTGACCGCCGCTGGCAGGGTCTAGCCGGTCAGCGGCGGGGCGCTCAGGCCGAACCGACCGCGCGATATCGGGTAGACATCGCCAGATGCCCCGCGATGCGCCCACCTCCGAGCGTGTCGTCGAGCTGCCGGCGACGGCCGGCGCGGCGCGGTTGGCGCGGCGCGAGCTCGCCGCGACCCCGGGGATCGGCGGCGACCTGGGCTACAAGGTGCTGCTGATGGCGTCGGAGCTGATCGCGGTCTTCGTCGCCGACATGGAGCCGCGCCCGGACCGCGTGCTGCGCCTGTCCATCGTCGTCGCGCGCGAGCGGGTGCGGATCACGGTCGCGGGCGACACGCCGGATATCTCGCCCGACGCGCAGCTGCACTCCCGCGAGACGCCGTCGCTCGGCGGCATGGGGCTGCAGATCGTCGAGCGCATGGCTGACGCCTGGGGCGTGCAGAACGCCGACAGCGTCGAGATCTGGTTCGAGCTCGCGCGGTAGCCGATCTGCGTCGTGGCTGGCGCGGCAGCTACCGTGGAGCGCGCCGATGGAGCTCGCCCCGCACCGCCCAAACGTCGAGCTGCGCGACCACGGTGACGAGCAGATCGTCGTGCTGGCCTTCCCCTACGACGCGCGCATCGTCCACGTCGTGCGCGGGATCCCCGGCAGGCGCTTTGACTGGGACCGGCGCGAGTGGTGGGCGCCGGTCGACGACTGGGTCGGCGTCCATGTCGCCGACGTCCTCGAGCGCTTCCCCGACCTCGCGGCCTCCGACGCGGTGCTCGCCTGGCTGGCGGCGATCGAGCGCCGCTGGGTCGGCAGCGTCGGCGCGGTGCGCTACGACGGCCGCGGCTGGTGGGCGCTGAGGACGCGCGCCGGGACGCCGCCCGGCGAGCTGCTGGCGGGCTCGATCGCGCGTGACGACGGCGTCGTGCTCGCACCGCTCACGCGTGCCGGCGCCGAGCTGCTCGCCGACCAGGACGCCGTGCGCCTGGAGGCCGGCGCGCGGCGCTGCGTCGAGGCGCTGCTGTCGGGGACAACGCACCCGCCGCCCGCCCGGCTGACCGCGGCGCGGACCTTCGACGGCGAGCGCCTGCGGCTCGACGTGCTCTGGGATCCCGATGCCGGCAGGGCGTTCAGCTGGCTGCCGGGCGGCGACGAGCGCAGCCGCACGCTGCCGGTCGACCCGTGGATCGTCGAGCCGCTGGACGCGTTCCTCGCGACCTGGGGCGTCGAGGTCGACGGCCCGGGCGCGCTCGTGCTCGACGAGCTGCGCGCCGAGCACGCCGCCGCGGTCGGCGAGATCCGGCGCTCGCGGGCAGTCAGCGGCGAGCCGATCGCGGCGGTCGCAGCGGCGCTGGGCGGCGAGCTGGCGCCGTTTCAGTGGGCCGGCGTGCGCTACGCGCTGGACGCCCGGCGCTGCTTTCTCGCCGACGAGCAGGGCCTCGGCAAGACCGTCGAGGCGCTCGCGACGCTGGAGGCCGCCGGCGCCTTTCCCGCGCTCGTCGTTTGCCCCGCCTCGCTGAAGCTCAACTGGCAGCGTGAGGCGGCGCACTGGCTGCCGCATCGCAGCGTCGCGCTGCTGGAGGGACGCGGCTGCGGACCGGCGCCGGACGCCGACATCACGATCCTCAACTACGAGATCGTCGCCGCCCGCCGCGAGGCGCTCGGGCGTGCGCGGCCGCGCGCGCTCGTCGTGGACGAGTCGCACTACGTCAAGAACCCGCAGGCCAAGCGCACGCAGGCGGTCCGGCGCCTGGCCGCGTCGGTTCGCCCCGACGGCCTGCGCCTGGCGCTGAGCGGAACGCCGGTGCTCAACCACGCCGAGGAGCTCGTCGCGCAGTTGCGCGTCATCGGACGCCTGGAGGAGTTCGGCTCGGGCGCGCAGTTCGCGCGCCAGTTCCGCGGCGACGCGTCGGAGGAGCGGCTGCACTGGCACCTGCGCCGGCGCTGCTTCGTGCGGCGCCTGAAGTCCGAGGTGCTGCCCCAGCTGCCGGCCAAGCGCCAGGTCGTGGTGCCGGTCGCGCTGTCCAACGGCAAGGAGTACCGGCTCGCCGAGGAGGACGTGATCGCCTGGTTGCGCTCGCAGCCGCTGGACCTCTCCGAGCTCAACGCGAAGATCGCGGCGACGCTGCGCGCCGAGCGCCTCGCGCAGCTCGGGACGCTGCAGCGGCTTGCCGCGCGCGGCAAGCTCGCGGCGGCGCTGACGTGGATCGCGGACTTCCTCGAGTCCGGCGAGCCGCTGGTCGTGTTCGCCCGCCACGTCGAGGTGCAGGAGGCGCTGATCGAGCGCTTCCCCGGGGCCGTGCATCTGCTCGGGCGCGACTCGGCCGCCGCCCGTGAGGCGGCGGTGCAGGCGTTTCAGTCGCCCGGCGGGCCGCAGCTGCTGGTCGGCGCGACGCGGGTCGCGGGCCAGGGGATCACGCTCACGCGTGCGTCGAACGTCGCGTTCCTCGAGCTCGAGTGGACGCCCGCGATGCACGACCAGGCCGAGGACCGCTGCCACCGCATCGGCCAGCACGACGCCGTCACCGCCTGGTACCTGCTCGCCGCCGACACGATCGACGAGACGATGGCGGCGCTGATCCAGCGCAAGCGCGGCATCGTCGCGGCGGTCACCGACGGGCGCCGGCTCGAGGGCGACGGGCTCGTCGAGGCCGTCGTGCGCGAGCTGCGCGAGGGGCGCCCGCTACGCCACCTGCGCCCGGTCGCGTAGGGGTTCGCGGGCGTCTTTGCTGCTCAATAGCCTTCCGGCAACGCACCGAGTGAGGTGCCGAGCTTCACCGAGCCCCGGCCCAGGGACGACGCCTGAGCGTCAGACCATCGAGCGGTTCGGCGGCACGATCCACAGCTCGATCGCCGCCTTCTCGACGATCCCCGGATCGAGATCGGCGACGGTCGCCGCCTGGCGCTTCTGCATGTTGACGGCGAGGTCGCTCCAGCCGCGCGCGATCGCTCCGACCTTGGCCATCGGCCCCCAGCCGGCGAGCGCCTTGAGCTCGGTCGAGTGCTGGCGCGCGTCGTCCATCGTGACCTCGCCGAAGCGCCGCTCGACGCTGCAGACGGTCACGAGCCGCAGCAGGATGTCGGCGACCTCGGGCACCGGCGCGGCGGCGTAGCGGCGCTCGACGATGTCCCAGTTGACGACCTTCAGCCACGCGTCGATGTAGTCCGGACGCCGGTTCTCGTAATCGAGGTAATAGGCGTGCTCCCAGACGTCGATCCCCACCAGCGGCTCCAGGCCGTCCGAGATCGGGCTGTCCTGGTTGGAGGTCGTGACGATCAGGACGCGGTAGCCGTCGGATACGAGCCAGGCCCAGCCCGAGCCGAACTGGCTCAGCGCCGCCTCCTTGATCGTCTCCTTGCAGCCGGCGAAGGAGCCGAACGTCTCGCGGATCGCGCCCGAGAGCTTGCCGTCGCGGGCCGGCTGGCCGGCTCCGCCGGGCGTCATCGACTCCCAGAAGAGCGTGTGGTTGTAGTGCCCGCCGACGTTGTTCGTTGCGGCGGCGCGCCGGTCGGCCGGGAGCTCGCCGAGCCGCGTCAGCAGCTCGCCCGGCGACACGTCCTCCAGGCCGGTCCCGTCAAGCGCCGCGTTGGCCTTGTCGACGTACGCCTGGTGGTGCTTGTCGTGGTGAAAGCGCATCGTGTCCGCACTGATGTGCGGCTCGAGCGCCTCGTAGGGATAGGGCAGGTCGGGCACGGTGTAGGCCATCGCGCACATCATGACGTGCGCCCCGCCGGCGGGCCACCCGGTCCCCACCACCGATCGGATCGTTGCGCTGAAACACCGCTTCGGGCAAGCTGGCGCGCCATGTGCCCCAGCGACGACGCCGTAGCGCCATGAAGGTCGTCGTCGCGCGCACGCTGCCGGCGGCCGGGCTGGACCGGCTGACCGAGCGCTTCGACGTCGAGGTCGGTGGGCTGCCGCTCGATCGCGACTGGCTTGTGGAGCATGTACCCGGGGCGCATGCGATCGTCGCCGACCCGACCGTCGCGGTCGACGGCGAGCTGCTCGACCGCGCCGGCGACCAGCTCGCGGTCGTCGCGAACTTCGCCGTCGGCTTCGACAACATCGACACCGACGCGGTCCGCGAGCGCGGGCTGCGCGCGACGAACACGCCCGACGTCCTGACCAACGCGACCGCGGAGCTCGCGGTCGCGCTCATGCAGGCCGCGGGCCGGCGGATGGTCGAGACCGACCAGATCTTCCGCCGCGGCGCGTGGGTCGGCTGGGAGCCCGAGCAGTTCCTCGGCCGCGAGCTGAGCGGCGCGACCGTCGGGCTCGTCGGCTTCGGGCGCATCGGCCAGCGCGTCGCCGAGCTGCTGGCGGGCTTCGACGTCAGGCTCGTCTTCGCCGACGCCCATCCGATGGACGAGGTGGCGGCGCGGCACTCGGCGCAGCGCATGGCGCTCGACGAGCTGCTCGCAACCGCCGACTACGTGAGCCTGCACGTCAACCTCACGCCCGAGACCAGGCACATGATCAACGCCCGGACGCTGGCCGGATGCAAGCCCGGCGCGATCCTCGTCAACACCTGCCGCGGCGGCGTCGTCGACACCGCCGCGCTCGTCGAGGCCCTGCGCGACGGGCCGCTCGCGGCCGCCGGCCTCGACGTCTACGAGGACGAGCCCGCAGTGCCCGAGGACCTCGTGCGGCTGCCCAACAGCGTGCTCGTGCCGCACATCGGCTCCGCGACGCGGACGACGCGCGACGCGATGGCGACGCTGTGCGCCGACAACGTCATCGCGGTGCTGAGCGGCGCGGAGCCGCCGACGCCGGTCGTCTGATCGTCGGCCGTGCACGCCCGTGTGTAGGAACGCACCCAAGCTGCCGATACAGGGCCAGGAGAACCCTGGCCATGCTCACGACCACCATCATCTTCGCGCTGCTCGTCGCCCTCTGGGGACGCCTCGGCGCCGTCCGCTCCGGCTGACGGATGGGCGCGCTGGCGGGTCCGAACGCCCGCACGACCTCATGCAGCGCTTCGCGCCCGCGCGCGCTCGGGCTACGTTGCGCGCCGCCGTTATGGATCGCCGACGCCTGCGCGCACCCGTCCTCCTGCTGGCCGTCCTCGCCGCGGCGCTCGGCGCCGTACCCGCGATCGGCCAGCAGAACGAGGGCGGTCTGCGCGACCGGATCGATTCGCAACGCAGCCGCGAGCGGTCCCTGGCCGGCTCCGTCGCACGGCTGCAGCGCCTCGAGCGCGCCACCGCTCGTGAGGTCGCGATCCTCGAGAAGCGTGTCACCGCCGTGCGGGCCGAGCTCGGCGCCGCCGAGGCCGTGCTCGCATCGACCGTGCGGCGCCGCAACGGCCAGCGCGCCCGCGCGTTGCGCCTGCGCGCCCGCCTGCGCGAGTCGCGCGCGAAGCTCGCGACGCTGCTGCGCGAGCGCTACGCCGGCGGGCGGCCGGACATCGTGACGGTCGTGCTGCACTCCGACGGCTTCGCGCAGCTGCTGGAGACCGTCGACTTCCTCAAGCGCGTCCAAGCGCAGGACCAGCGCATCCTCGACACGGTCAAGGGCGCGCGCCGCGATGCGCTGTCGCAGCGGCGCGTGCTGACCCGGCTCGCCGCACAGCGACGCGCGGCGACCGAGGCGGTGCGCCGCCGCCATGCGGCGCTTGCCACGATCGCCGCCGGGCTGCAGGAGCGGCGGGCGCGACTGGCCGAGGCGCGGCGCGCGCGCACGGCGCTGCTGCGCGGCACGCGCGCCAGCCGCCGCCGCGCCGAGCGCTCACTCACGCGGCTGCTGGCGCAGCGCGCGCGAGCGCTCAGGGCCGTCGGCCCGGGCGGACCGTGGGCGATCCCGTGGCCGATCGTGCAGTGCGAGTCCGGCGGCCAGAACCTGCCGCCCAACTCCGCCGGCGCATCGGGCTTCTACCAGTTCCTGCCGTCCACCTGGCGCGGTGTCGGCGGCTCCACCCCGCACGCCTACCTCGCCTCCAAGGCCGAGCAGGATCGCCTCGCGGCGAGGCTGTGGAACGGCGGGCGCGGCGCGGGCAACTGGGTCTGCGCCTCGCTGGTCGGCAATGCCTGAGCGCCCTGCCCGCGTGCGCCGGCTTCGGACACGGTGGCCTGCCGTGTGCGCGGCTACCGCCGTGGCGCTCGGGCTCGCCGGCGTGCAGCCGGCGTACACACAGGCGCCGGTCGAGGTCCACTTCTTCGCCGCCGACGCGACGAAGGCCGGCGTCATCGGGCTGCACTTCTTCGGGGCGCCCGGCGCCCCGGTCACGTTCTACGAGCGCGTCGACGACACGCTCGTGGAGCTCGGCACGCGCACGTCGGCGGGCGACGAGACGATCATGCCCGACGCCGTGGTGTGGCGCTGCGACCGGCTCGTGCGGCGGTTTTCGGCGAGCGCGCCGCTGGCGGACGGCAGGCGCGCCGCCGGCGAGTACAGCGTGCGCACCCCGTCGTGCGCGACTCGCCTGGAGCTCAACGTGCCGCGCCGCCTGGAGCCGGGCGCGGTCGGCCGCGTCAGCGTGATCGACCGCTGGGGCAACGGCGGCGTCTCGCCGCAGGTCTGCGTCGTCGCGCCGGGTGGCAAGCGCGCGTGCGACACCGTGCGCCTGCGCCACGCCGTCTCGGTCGCGACGCACCGCTTCCGTGCGCGCACGAGCGGTCGCTGGCGCGTCGAGCTGCGCTTCCGCGACCGCCGCGTGCGCCGGACGGTCGCCGTCGGCGACGGCGTGGGCGCGACGGCGCGGCCGCCGGTCGTGCTCGCCACCGGCGACTCCACGATGCAGGGAATCGACGGCTTCCTGTCCGACGAGCTGGCCGACGGTGCGAAGGTCGTCAGCGACGTCCGCCCCGGGACCGGGATCGCCAAGCCGCTCGGCCCCTGGGGCACGCTCGCGCGGGCGCAAACCGGGCGCCATCATCAGTCTGCGACGGTCGTCTCGCTGGGGATCGTCGACCGGTTCGCGCTGCAGGCGCCGGGCGGCGCCGAGCTCACGTGCTGCGGACCCGGCTGGATCGTCGAGTACACGCGCCGCGTGCGCGCGATGATGCGGACCTACCGGCGCAATGGACAGGGGCGCGTCCTGTGGCTCACCCTGCCGATCCCGAAGGGCCCGCGCGATCTCGCCGACGCCGTCAACCTCTCGGTGCTGCGGGCCGCCGACGGTCTGGATCGCGTCGAGGTCCTGCGCATGCACGAGGTCTTCACGCCGGACGGCTTCCGCGAGACGATGCCCTACCGCGGGCGCGTGATCGACGTCCGCGAGGCGGACGGGATCCACCTGAACATCACCGGCCAGGTGATCGCCGCGCGGATCGTGGCCGCCGCGCTGCGCCGCCGCTAGTGGTCGTCCGCTCGTGTCGCACCGAAAGCCGGCGCATCCCGACGCGGCCTTCCGTGATACTGCGAGCGATGGCCCACCGACGACCGCTTGTCGCAGCGATCTTCGTGCTCGCCGCGGGGCTCGCGCCCGCGACCGCGCGGGCTGCCGACCCCGGCCCGTACGTCGCGCTCGGCGACTCCTACACGGCCGCGCCGTTCGTGCTCAACCAGGTCGGACAGCCGGCCGGCTGCCTGCGCTCGGACCACAACTACCCGTCGCTCGTCAGGGCAGCGACCGCCGCCGCGCAGTTTCGCGACGTCAGCTGCTCGGGCGCGACGACGCAGGACCTGACGGCGCCGCAGCCGGTCGTCCTGGGCACGAACCCGCCGCAGCTCGACGCGCTGGGCGCGGGCGCTGGGCTCGTCACGATCGGGATCGGCGGCAACGACGTCGGGCTCGTCGGCGCGGCCGTGACGTGCCTGCAGCTCGGCCTGCTCGCGCCGACCGGCACCGCCTGCCGCGACAGCTTCGCCACGCCCGGCGGCGGCGACCTGCTCGTCGAGGAGATCGCCGCGACCGCGCCGAAGATCGCCGCCACGCTGCAGAACATCCACGCCCGCGCACCACGGGCGCGGGTCCTGGTCGTCGGCTATCCCGACGTCGCGCCCCGCGACGGCCGCGGCTGCTATCCGCTCGTACCGCTCTCCCCCGACGACATCGCCTATCTCGACGAGATGCTGCGCCGCACGAACACCATGCTGGCCGAGCAGGCGGCCGCCAACGACGCCGAGTACGTCGACACGTACGCGGAGAGCGCCGGCCACGACGTCTGCACGCCGCCGGGGACGCGCTGGTTCGAGGGCGTCGTCCCGACGGCGCCGGCGTCTCCGATCCATCCCAACGCGCTGGGCGAGGCGAGCATGGCGCGGTCGGTGCTGCGCGTGCTGGGCCAGCCGCGGCCCGCGGCGGTGCTCGGTCCGCTGCGGCGCGCGCCGCGGACGATCACCGCCGGCCGCGCGCTGCGCGTCGCCTACAGCGCCAGCCGGGCGACGAGCGTGGCGTTCGGGCTGCAGCGCTCGCGCGGGGGTGGGCGCTACACGGGCCTCCGCGCGCTGACCGTGCCGAGCGCGCGGACGGGCGAGAACGTGGCCACGCTGTCGGCCCGGCAGCTCGGCCGGCGCGCCGGGCTGTATCGCCTGACCGCGACCGTCCCCGGCGGGGGCGCGCAGGTCGCGTGGTTTCGCGTCCGCCGCGCGCGCTGAGCGTCAGCGCGTGCGGGTGGCGCGCAGGGTCACGCGCGAACTGTCGCCGGTGCGCACGGTGACGCTCGCGCGGCGCCTGGCGACGGCGGCGAGCGCGCGCTGACCGTTCTTCGTCGCGCGCAGGGACGTCCACACGCGGGCGGCGTTGACCTCGCCGCGCAGCTTGACGCTCGTCTCGCGCCAGCGTGCGCTGCCGGACGGCGCCCGTCGCGCCGCCGTGCGCACGAGGCAGCGCAGCGCGCTCTGCAGTCCCTTCGGACCGGTCTCGGTCACCGAGCGTGCGACCTGCGAGCAGCCGCTGCGGGCCGCCCGATGGTCGGCGAGGCGCCCGGCCACGGCGCGGTCGGCGAACGAGCCGATGCCCGCCGCGTACTGGCCACGGCCGACGTCGGAGACGGTTCCGTGCATGAAGCTCGTCCGCGGCTCGGCCCCGTCGCCCGCCGCGAGCTCGACGAGCTGCGTCGTCGGCCGCGCGGCCTGGAAGCGCTGTGCGTGGGAGGCCGTGACGAGCTCGTCGTCGGCCTCGTGGACGAGGAGCACGTCGGCCTGCAACGCAGGCGCCAGCGTGACGAGGTTCCATGGGGCGGTCGCCTCGGGGCTGGTGCCGAACAGGCGCCCGATCTGGCTTGACACGAGCTTGACGCGATCGTCGCTGCTGGCGGCCGCATCGAGCGTGTACTGGTAGAGGTCGGTCGGCGGCCCAAAGGCGATCACACAGTCGATCGCGCTCAGCCGGGAGGCGGCCATCAGCGCGAGGTGAGCGCCGGCGGATTCGCCGTAGATGCACAGCGGGCCGTCGCTCGAGCGGCGCCCGAGCTCGGCGCCGGCGGCGTCGAGGACGTCCGGCAGCCCCGCGGCGCCCTCGTTGTAGTCGAGCGACACGACACGCCAGCCACGGGCGACGAACAGGTCGCCCGGGGTCTTGAGCAGGTCGTTCTGGCGCACGCCGTCATGGCCGGCCCAGCCGCCGCCGTGCACGAGGATCATCGTCCCGCGCGCCGGACCCGCTGGATCGGCGCTGATCGGCGCCTGCACCGGTGCGATCGCCGGGGGCGGCGGAGCCTTGGGCGTGAGCGTCGGCAGTGCGGCGCGGGCCTGCGTGGCCGGCAGGCAGAGCGGCCCCGCAAGCGTGAGCAGCGCGAGGAGCGCGGGAACGGCGGGGCGGGGAAGGAGCATGCTCTCGTATCGAGCGCCCCGGCGGCCTAACGTGAGCGTGGAAAGCAGTGTCTAGCACGCGTTTCAGCGCATGTTCGACATTGCGGCCAAGCGCTCATGTCAGATTTGTGCCGACGGTCGAAGGATCGGCTCCCCGCGGCGGGCGATGATCAGCGCATGGTCGAACGAATGCCGCACCGACTCGAACTCAGGAGCCGTGCCCTCGGAACCCCGCGCCAACCTCCCTGGCGCGTGGCCCGACCGGGGCGCGGGTTCGAGTGGGCCCGCCGCCGCGCGCTCCTGCGTGCCCCGCTGCGATGAAGCGGGTGCACGCGCGAGAACGCCGGACTCGGTCGCGGGCACGCCGCGGCCGCCTTCGACCGCCACCCCGGCCAGTTCGCGAGCTCACCCGGCCGACCCGCGTCGATCCCCCCGAAGCGAGAAGGTCGACGAGCTCGGACTGACCGCATTGTGATCGCCGCGCCGCCTCGTGCGGCGCGGCGCTTCACATCGCGTGCTGAGCCGCCAGACGGCTCAGCCTTCGCCACCGCCACCGCGGCCGCGCCCCCGCCGGGAATCGTCGTCGTCCTCGTCGGCCTCGCCGCCGGACGCCGCGGTCACGAAGTCCGCCAGCGCGCGGATCTCGGCGTCGCTCATCCGCTGCGCGTAGTCGGTTGGCATGAGCCGCTCGGGATAGCCGTCCGCGGTGTGCTCGCGCGGGTCGACGATGCTCTCGGCGATGTCCTCGGCGTCCTCGTCGAGGATGTCCAGCCGCGGGCCGAGCTTGCCAGCGGCGTCGATCGCGGCGATCGAGTGGCAGCGGTCACAGCCCTCGTCGGCGAAGAGCCGCCTGCCCTGCGGCCCGAGTGCGCGGATGCGCTGCGCGGCGGCGGCCACCTGCGCCCGCGTCGGCGCCGGCTCGCGCTCGGCGGGCGCCTCCCCGATCCCGACGCCCGCGATCGCGCAGCCCATCACCAGCACGACGAGGGCAGCGAGCACGAGCCTCACGCGCGCGACCTCGCCTGCGCGGCCGCGGCCGCGCCACCGGCCAGCGCGAGCAGGACGGCGGCAACCTCGGCGATGACGATGATCAGCGCGTCGGCGTCGTAGCCGCCCTCGCGGAAGCCGAGGAAGCCCAGCGACGAGTGCGAGATCGCGATCGAGACGAGCGACGGCACGCAGATCGACAGCGCGCCGAGCACGAACAGCCACGCCCGTCGGAGGATCAGCGTCAGCACCACGGCGGCCGACCCGATCGCGTTGAGGAAGAACAGCGCGCCGACAACCTGCACCTCTGCGTAGCCGCGGTGATACAGCCGCGCGTGCTGCAGGCCCGCCACGAGCACGCCGGCCGCCGCGAGGGCCAGCACCGCGAGTATGAGGGGGTCCAGCCGGGCGGGCTCGAGCAGCCGGCGCATCAGACCCTGCTACCCGCCGGGGCGGCCGCACAGCGAGCGGGCACGAGCCGCGCCGCCGCGCGCCCGTCGGAGGCGAGCTACGCGGCCGTTGGCGCCTCAGCCGAACAGGCCGCGCACCCTGATCGACACCGGCGCGCTGGTCCCCACGCCACCGGCGTTGTCGGTCGCCTTCGCGCGCAGGACGTGCGTTCCCGACGGCGCCCGCTGCCACACGAAGGAGAACGGCGCGGTCGTGTCCTCGCCGAGCTTCGTCGCGCCGTCGTTGCGGAAGAACTCGACCTTGCGCACGGTACCGTCGGAGTCGCTCACCGACGCGTTGATCGTGACGTTCGCCCGGAAGCCGAACGAGGCGTTGTTCGCCGGTGCGGTGATCGTCGCCGTCGGCAGGGCGTTGGTCGGCGGCGGCGGCGGCGCGTTCGCCGTCACCATCTTCGCGACCGACGGGACGCCGGCCGAGTCGACGACGAACAGCATGTACGGACCAGGCGGCGCGATGTTCGCGTTCGCCGGCGCGGTCGCCGTCAGCGTCCCGCTGCCGGCCGTGAACGAGAGCGGGACGTAGCGCTGGTCCATGTCGACGGAGTGGGTGACGGCACCGAGGCGCACGAGCCCGACCTTCGCGATCGACGCCGCCTCCGGCGTGGTGATCGCAAACTGCGTGGCGTAATCGATCGTCCCCGGCGCAGCCGTGACCGTCGGGCGCGGCGCGAGGGCTCCCGAGCCGTCCTGCTTGTAGAGGTACGGCGGGGTGAAGACCTCGGCGTTCTTGGCCAGGTAGTCGACCTGGTCGCACGTGCCGCAGATGCCGCCGCCGGAGGACAGCACGCGGCCGTCGGGCAGCAGCAGCGCGGTCGAGTGGTACTGGCGGGTGACCTCCTGGGCGGCGAGCGTCTTCCACGCGCCGGTCGCCGGGTTCCACAGCTCGGCGGCGTAGACGCCGTTGTTCATGTCGACGAGGCTGGCGCCCGAGGAGTTGCCGCCGGTCGCCAGCGCCGTGCCGTCGGCCAACAGCGTGAGGTTGTTCTGGCGACGGCCGTACTGCATCGACCCCGTCTGCGAGACCGCCGGGCTGGCGCCGTTGAGGTCGATGACGCGAGCGTCGTTGGACGAGCCGCCGCCGCCGGCGACAAGGATCTTGCCGACCGCGTACATCGCGTGGCCGCCGTAGTCGCGGTTGAGCGCGTCACGGTTGCCGTAGCTCTGCCAGGCGCCGGTGCCGTCCGCGTTGAGCGTGCGCATAGTCTGGTTCGGACCAGAGTAGAACGCGCGTCCGTCGGGCGCGACGTCGAGCCACGGGTACAACGGCAGGTCGCGCGAGGCGGTGGTCAGCCGGCGGATCGACCCGTCGCGCTGGCGCACCTCAGGGACATCGGGGCCGCCCTCGGTGATGAGCATCTCGCCGTTGCGCAGGCCGGTGACGGTCGGATACCAGCGCTCATAGTTCATCCGCGCCCCGGTCGTCCAGGTGTTGTTGGCCGGGGTGAAGGTGTGGGTCCGGTCGATGCCGTTGAGGCTCGAGTTCTTGTTGCCGCCCGCGAGGAAGACCGAGCCGTCGAGCAGGTGCGCGAGACCGCTGCAGAAGACGTTGAAGCCGGTGTTGACGCGGACGTCGGTGTGCGTGTTCGTGGCCGGGTCCCAGACGGTGGCGCGCGTGTGGTCGTGGACCGGGTAGGTCTCGGTCGCCTGGTCGCCGACGGAGTCGTAGGCGAGCACCTTGCCGTTGGGCAGCAGCGCGACGTGCACGCCGACGACGGGCCAGTCGACGGGCCTCGACCACGTGCCGATGTCATCGGGGGCGCCGGGCACCGCGGCGGCCGCCGCCCGCGCGTCGGCGGCGGTCGCGGCCTGCGTCTCGCGCGTGAGCGCGCGCTCCTCCTGCGGCGTCTTGGGCACGGACGTGTCGTCCTGCTTGTGGTCCTCGACGTTCTCGTGCGCGAGGGCGGCGGCGGGCGCGGTCGCGGCGATCAGGACGGCGGCGGTTACGGCAAGTGAGGCGCGGCGCGCGCGCATGACGGTTCCTTCCAGTCTGCGTTGCTCGGCGAACGCGAGCGTATGCGTGCGGCCCGATCGGCGACCACGCCAATCGTCTAGTTTTTGTCAGATCTTGGCCTTGGACCACTCCCGCTTGTGGACGCGCTTGGCCGCCTGGTAGTCGGCCAGCGCCTGCGGTGAGTCCACGTCGCCCAGCGTCGGATGCCATGGCACGAGCTCCTGGGCGGCCTCGACCCCGAACTGCTTGGCCAGCACCGCGCCGAGCGCCTTGATCTTCATCTCGCCGAAGCCCGGCAGCGCCTGGAGGTTGGCCTTCAACTCCTCGGGCGTCGCCGCGTCGGTCCAGACCCGCGCCGCGTCGCCGTCGTAGTGCTCGAGCACGTGCATCGCGAGGTCGTGCACGCGCTGGGCCATCGCGCCGGGGAAGCGGTGGATCGCCGGACGCGTGCGGAAGACCGGCTCGAGCTCGGTCGCCGCGAGCGTGCCGGCGTCGATCGAGCCGAGACGCTCCTTGAGCGCCAGCGGCCCCGCGAACGCCTTCTGCACGGTCACCTGCTGGTCGAGCACGAAGCCCACGAGCAGCGCCATGGGGTCGGTGGCGATGAGCGTGTTGGCCTCGTCGGAGGCGGTGAAGTGCAGGCGTTCGGGCACGAGACGATCGTACCTGGCGTGTGGCCGCCGGGCGGCCGAGCCGGCGCACTCGACGCCCGTGGCGTCAAGCTCTATGATCCGCTTATAGCGATCTATTTGCATCTGCGGGTAGATGCGTTCTCGCCGTCGACATCTGGGGGAGCAATGAGTCACGTGACGTCGCAACACACACCCGTCGTCCCGGCGCACGCGGAGGCCTCGGGTTCGGGCGAGGACCTGACGGTCAAGTCGGCGCTCAAGACCACGCTGGGCCGCGAGCTGGCGCAGGAGGCGGCCGCGCCCGAGGGGGCGCCTGCCCCGCAGCACATGGCGGGTCCAGGCCGTTTCGGGCCTGCGGGCTGATCGCGGCTGGGCCCGGCTCGGCGGGCACTCCCGGCCATCGCGACCCGCATGCCTGATCGGCTTGACGCGCTGAGTGGCGTGACGTTCAAGGTCGCGGCGCGCTGCAACCTGAACTGCTCGTACTGCTACGTCTTCAACAAGGGCGACACGTCGTGGCGCCAGCGCCCGGCCCGCATGTCGCAGGAGGTCTTCGAGGCCGGCATCGCCGGCCTGCGCGAGGCCTGCCTGCGCAGCGGGCGCGACCACGTCAGCGTCACGCTGCACGGAGGCGAGCCGACGCTCATCGGGGTGGCCCGCGCCGAGGCGTTCTTCGCGGCGGCACGTGCCGGCCTGGAGGGCGTGGCCGACGTGCGGTTGGCGATGCAGACCAACGCCACGCGCCTGACCCCGCGGTGGGTCGAGCTGCTCGCCGAGCATCGCGTCGATGTCGGGGTGAGCATGGACGGGCCACAGGCGCTGCACGATCGCCAGCGCGTCGACCATCGCGGGCGCGGCAGCTACCGCGCCGTGCGGCGCGGCCTGGATCTGCTGCGCGCCGGCGGTGTGCCGTTCGCCGTGCTGTCGGTAGTCGACTTCGAATCCGATCCGCTGGAGGTCCACGAGCACTTCTGCGAGCTCGGACCTGATCACATCAGCTACCTCATGCCGCATTTCACGCACGACGACATCGCCGACGTCCACGCCCGCTACGGCCCGACGCCGTGCCTGGACTGGCTGGGGCCCGTGCTCGACCACTGGTGGCAGCACGGCACCCTGCGCACGGTCGTTCAGCCGTTCGCCGCGATGGCGAGGATCATCCTCGGCGGTCCCAGTACGCTCGACCAGTTCGGCGGCGCCCCGCTCGGATTCTGCTTCGTCGAGACCGACGGCGACATCGAGGGACTCGACGTCCTGAAGATCTGCGAGGACGGCTTCGCCGGCACGACGCACAACATCCTCACCGGCGGATTCGAAGCCTTCGCCGCCAGCGAGGACCTGCATTCGCAGACCATCTTCCGCGGCCGCCCGCTGCCGACCGGCTGTGCCGCCTGCCCGGAGGCCCAGACCTGCGGCGGTGGGTACGTCGCGCACCGCTACCTGCGCGGCGGCGGCCTTGACCGCCCCAGCGTCTGGTGCCGCGACCTGCTCGGCCTCTTCGGCCAGCTGCGCCGCCGGCTCGACGTCGACCACCACGAGACCGGCGTACGCCGGCAGGCGCTAGGCGCACTGGCCGCGAGCGCGAGCGCGCCTCAGGCCACGACAGCCGTCGTCACGTCGCCGAGCGCCGCCGCCGCAGGGGCCTGACCACCTGTCCGAAGGCGCTGTACGCTGCCGGAGTGCCGGATGCGTCGACGCTTCTCCTGTTCGCCGGCGCGAGCTTGGCGCTCCTCGCCGTCCCGGGTCCTGCGGTCCTCTATGTGGTGACGCGCAGCGTCGATCAGGGGCGCGCGGCGGGGCTCGTGTCCGTGCTTGGCGTGGAGACCGGAACGTTCGCCTACGCGCTGGCGGCCGCCGCCGGGCTGACCGGCCTGATTGCCGCTTCCGAGCTTGGGTTCACCATCGTCAAGTACGCCGGAGCGGCCTACCTCGTCTATCTCGGCGTGCGCAAGCTGCTCGAGCGTGAGGCACCCGAGGAGGCGTTGTCGAGCGGTCGCTCGCGCCTCTTTCTCCGGGGCGTGCTCGTCCAGCTGCTGAATCCCAAGATCGCGATCTTCTTCCTCGCGTTCCTGCCCCAGTTCGTCGACCCCGCGAGCGGTCCGATCGCGGTCCAGGTTCTGGTGCTCGGCACGATCTTCACCCTGCTCGCGGTCGTCACCGACGGCGCGTACGTCCTGCTCGCCGCAGCGGTGGGTGGCTGCCTGCGCAGCGGCCGGCGGGCAAGGCGCCGGCTGGCGAAGCTCAGCGGCGGCGTCTACATCGGTCTTGGCATCAGCGCGGCGCTCTCGGGCACGAGCCAGTCGCGCCTGTCTCAGGGCTGACAGCAGCGGCCGTCCGCGATCCATACCCGCGCGCTGTGCGGTGTCGCACTCGCCGCGATAAGTTTCGGCCCGCTCCGAGGTCTACATGGGCCACGCCGACATCACGACCACGATGATCTACGTCCACCACGTCCCCCGATGCCGCCGCGAAGCTCTCCGCCGCCGTCGCGCAGGCCAGCAATACCGGCGGCCTCGCCATCGACCCCAACCGGCTCGACGGATCGGCGACCGCGTGACCCGGCACCAGCCGCCCCGCGAGACTGCGGCGCGACCTGCTCTGCAATTTGCCGCCCAAAGCGCATCCACGTCCTGGCTATCGCTGACGGCGTAGCTCCGCCGTCCAAGGCGGTTAAGTGCACCGCTTCGCGGCTCGCATTCGCTCGGCCCTGACGGACTGCACTGGACAGCCTCGGCCGGCCTTCGCTGAGCGGGCGGTTAAGGTCCGGCGGGGGCCGGACTCTGGATTTGCGCGGGCTGCGCATCGTTTACGGTCTCCGGCGTGCGTGTCGTCAGCTCAGGCGGTCTGGTGAGCTTGGACGTACACGCAGGCGTCGTGGAGTGTGGCGTGGTCGCCGTCGTGCATGCACCAGCCCGATCCGCTGGAGCGGCGTTCAGCAACGAGCCAGCGGTGTCGTAGCTCGGGCGTGAGCTTGTGGGGGTTCGCGATGCGCCATTGG
>Ga0136615_10000143_pt1 | contig 29230 bp, 26 predicted proteins | sample AntDrymUQ2882206_2_FD_106647 | JGI IMG/M metagenome (GOLD analysis project Ga0136615, IMG submission 106647) | Polar desert sand microbial communities from Dry Valleys, Antarctica - metaG UQ288 (22.06) | ecosystem: Environmental > Terrestrial > Soil > Desert | place: Antarctica: Dry Valley... | reverse complement strand
GCTCGCCGCGGCGGCCTTGCTCGCCCTCGCCCGGGGGCGCCTGCCGCGCCTCGATGCTCGTGAGACGCTGAGCCTCGGTGCGCTGGCGGCGACCGGCCTCGTGCTGTTCAACGTCTTCGTGATCGAGGGCGTGCGCGAGACCGACCCGGCGACGATCGGCGTGATCGTCGGGTGCGTGCCGATCGTGCTGGCCTTCGCAGGTCCGCTGCTCGAACGCCGTCCCCTGAGCGGCCGCGTCCTCGTGGCCGCCGTGACCGTGGCGATCGGGGCGGCGGCGGTTCAGTGGGCGGACGGCGGGATCACGACGGCGGGCCTGCTGCTCGCCCTCGGCGCGCTGGGCTGCGAGGCGGCGTTCTCGCTCCTCGCCGCTCCTCACCTCGCGCGGCTCGGCCCACTCGCCGTGTCGGCGTATGCCTGCCTCTTCGCCCTTCCGTTGCTGGCCGCCTGGAGCCTGGCCGGGGGCGGGCCCGACCTCCCGCTTCCCGGTACGGAGGAGGCGCTGGCGCTCCTCTACCTGGGGCTGGCGGTGACGACGGGCGGCTTCGTGTGCTGGTACTCCGCGGTGACCATCATGGGCGTGGAACGGGCGGGCCTGCTCTCCGGCATGCTCCCGGTGAGCGCGCTCGCGTGCTCGGCGGCGATCGGCGTCGCCGAGGCAACACCGGCGCGGCTCGTCGCGGTGGCGGTGGTCGCCGCCGGGATCACGCTCGGCGTGCGCGCGACGGCGTAGCGGGGCCGGCTCAGAAGGGCATCTTGCCGCGACCCTTGCGGCCGGCGCTCCCGCTCTTGGAGATCGCCTTCTGGCTCGAGCGGAAGGGCTTGCTCAGCCAGTGGCCGAGCTTGCCCGGCGCCTTGCTCGTCGCCTTCGTCGGCGCTCCCGCGAGCTTGTGCCCGCCGCGCTCGGGATGCCGCGAGAGCCGCGGCAGCAGGAACGCGAGGATCAGGAGGAGGACGCAGAAGGCGGCGACGCCGGCGATGAGCATGTTTCCGGACCTACCCGGCGGCAGCCGCGATCAGTCGGCGACGATCCCGAGCAGCTCGTCGACCAGCGCGGGCGGCGCCGCGAGGATGCCGGCCTCGGCCGGCGGCGCCGGCTCGAGCGCGCGCACCGCCAGCCCGGCGCGCGTGCAGATGAGCACGCCGGCGGCGATGTCCCATGGCTTCACGCCGCGCTCGAAGTAGGCGTCGTAGCGACCCGCAGCGGTCCATGCGAGGTCGAGGGCCGCCGCACCGAGGCGGCGCACGTCGCGCACCTGCGGCAGCAGCCGGGCGATCACACGCGCCTGGGACTCGCGCACGCCCGCGTCGTAGCCGAAGCCGGTCGCGACCAGCGCCGGCGCCAGGTCCGCCTGCTGGGAGCCACGCAGCTCGCTGCCGTCGAGCGTGGCGGGGCCCTCACGCGTCGCCGCCCAGGTCTCGCCGCGCAGCGGGTCGAAGATCACGCCCGCCACGGTCCCGTCGCCGTCCTCGCACGCGATGCTGACACACCACTGCGGGATCCCGAAGAGGAAGTTGACCGTCCCGTCGAGCGGGTCGACCACCCAGCGCAGCCCGCTCGTGCCGGGGTGGTCGTCGTGCTCCTCCCCCATGATCGCATCGTCGGGCCGGGCCGCCGCCAGACGGCTGCGGATGAGGCGCTCCGTGCTGACGTCGGCCGCCGACACGAGGTCGGTCGGGGTGCTCTTGGCGCTGATCTCGAGCTCACCTTCCGCGCGCCGGCCGAACGCCTCGCGCAGGGCCGACCCGGCCTCGTACGCGACCTCCGTGGCCAGGGCCAGGAGCTCGTCGGGATCGGTCATGCCCGCGACGACGCGCCGGCGAGCTCGACGAAGACGTCGAGCGCCGCGGGGTTGGCGAGCGAGTCGCGGCTGGCCGCCCGCTCGGGCGGCTCGCCCATGAGGATGCGCTTGACCGGCACTTCGAGGAGCTTGCCCGACAGCGTCCGCGGCACCTCCGCGACCGCCCGCACCTCGCTCGGCACGTGGCGCGGGGAGCAGTCCTCGCGCACCCGCCGGCGGAGCTCCCCGGCCAGCGCCTCGTCGAGCTCGGCCCCGTCGCGCAGGACGACGAAGAGCGGCATCCAGTTCTCCTCGCCCTCGCGCGGGACGTCGACGACGAGCGCGTCGACCACCTCCGGCAGCGCCAGCACGGCGCGGTAGATCTCGCTCGTGCCCATGCGCACACCGCCGCGATTGATCGTCGAATCCGACCGCCCGTAGATCACCGCCGTGCCGCGCTCGGTGATGCGGATCCAGTCGCCGTGGCGCCAGACCCCGGGATACGTGTCGAAGTAGGCCTCGCGCAGGCGCTCGCCGTCGTCGTCGCCCCAGAAGCGCAGCGGCATCGACGGCATCGGCTGCGTGATCACCAGCTCGCCGACCGCGTCGACCACCGGGCGGCCCTGCTCGTCGAACGCGTGCAGGTCGGCCCCCAGCGCGCGCGCCTGCAGCTCGCCCAGGTGGACCGGGAGCACCGGGCAGCCGCCGACGAACGCGGTGCAGACGTCCGTCCCGCCGGAGGTGGAGAACAGCCACGTGTCGGGTCCCACGTGCTCGTACACCCACGCGAAGCCCTCCGGCGCGAGCGGCGACCCGGTCGAGCCGACGGCCCGCAGCCGCGACAAGTCGCGGCCGGCGGCGGGCTCGACCCCGGCCTTCAGACAGGACGCGATGTAGCTCGCGCTCGTGCCGAAGCAGGTCATCTCCGACTCATCCGCGAGGTCCCACAGGCGGCCGAGGTCCGGCGCGCCCGGGTTGCCGTCGTAGAGCACGATCGCCGCGTCGGTGAGCAGCACGGAGACGAGGAAGTTCCACATCATCCAGCCGGTCGTCGTGAACCAGAACACGTTGTCGCCCGCGCGCGCGTCCAGGTGCAGGTGCATCTTCTTGAGGTGCTCGAGCAGGATGCCGCCCTGCCCCTGCACGATCGCCTTGGGGAGGCCCGTGGTGCCGGAGGAGTAGAGCACCCAAAGCGGGTGGTCGAAGGGCACGAGCTCGAACTCGAGCGCGGGCTCGCCGAGGAACCCGTCCTCCCAGCCGCCGCCGTCCAGGTGCCCCAGCCTCGCCACCGGCGCACCGATCTCCTCGGCGATGTCCGCGACCGCGGCACGCTTGTCGAAGTCCTTGCCGCCGTAGCGATAGCCGTCGACGGCGAGGAGCACCTTGGGCTCGATCTGGCCGAAGCGGTCGCACACGCTGCGCGCGCCGAACTCGGGGGCCGCGGAGGACCACACCGCCCCCAGCGACGCGGTGGCCAGGAAGGCGGCGACCGTCTCGGGCACGTTGGGCAGATAGGCGGCGACCCGATCGCCCGGCCCGACGCCGCGCGCGCGCAACCCGGCGCGGATCCGCGCGGTACGCTCGCGCAGGTCGCCCCAGGTCCAGGCCTCGAGGCCGCGCAGCTCCGACGCGTGCCGGATCGCCACCCGCCCGTCCGGCTTGTCGCGGAAGATCCGCTCGGCGTAGTTGAGCCGAGCACCGGGGAACCACACGGCGCCGGGCATCGACGCATCCGCGAGCACGCGCTCGTAGGACCCGCCGGCTCTGTAGCGCTCCCAGATCGCGGCCCAGAAGCCCTCGAGGTCCTCGACCGACCAGCGCCAGAGCGCGGCGTAGTCCTCGGCCCCGCGCGCGGCAATGAAGCGCGCCATCTCCGAGCGCTCGCGCAGCTCGGCCGGCGGCTCCCACAGCAGCTTCCCCGGCTCCATGGCGGGCGATCCTACCCTGGCGGGATGCTCCAGCACGTGGCACTCGAGACCCGGCGCGAGGACGCCGACGCGGTGCTGGCGTTCTGGGCGCTGCTCGGCTTCGCGGCCATCGATCCGCCGCCCGCGCTCCGCGACCGGACGGCGTGGGCGCAGCGCGGAGGCACGCAGGTGCACCTGCTCCTGACCGACGCTCCGGTGGTCCCGCCCGCCGGGCACGCGGCCGTCGTGGTCGACGCCTACGCGGACACGCTCGCGCGCCTGCGCGCAGCCGGCCACCCCGTCGAGCCGCGCGCGGAGCACTGGGGCGCGCCGCGCGCGTTCGTGACCGATCCCGCGGGGCAACCGGGTCGAGGTGATGGCGACACCGCCGACGGGGTAGGGGCACGGATGGCTGAGAACAAGAAGCAGGACCCGATGGACACCGAGCGGGTGCTCGAGGCGCTCAACCGCGCGCTCGTGCTGCAGCAGCGCTCCGTGTTGCAGTTCACGATGGGAGCGGGCAGCATGTTCGGCCTCGAGCACCTGATGGAGCACCTGATCATGCGCAAGCAGAACCAGGTGGACTGGCTGCGCCGCGCGCGGCGCGAGCCCTGAGCGGAGGAAACCCCATGAGCGACTACAGGATCGTCGACGCGGACGAGGTCGAGGACGCCTACGCCGGGAGCGACGTCCCTGGCGAGTTCCGTCGGCTCACCGACGCGCTCGGCAGCGAGCAGCTCTCCCTGACGCTGATCCGCGTGCCGCCGCATTCGGACTTCGAGCAGGGCACCGGGCACCACCACGAGGAGCTCGAGGAGCTCTACGTGATCTCCCGCGGCACGCTGACCATGCGCTTCGGGGACGGCATCCGCACGGTGAGCGCCGGGTCCGCCGTGCGCGTCGCCCCGCACTGCGATCGCTCGCATCGCAACGAAGGCGACGAGCCGGTGGAGATCTGGGCGGTGTCACGGAACCTCGGGCGCATGGACGCCGAGAAGATCGACGAGTTCTGGGAGGCGTCGCCGGACGCCGCGCAGCAGCGCCACGCGGAACCGGGAAGCTAGGCGGGCGGGATCGCGTTGCGCTTGGGCGGGAGCGGGCGCGCGCGGCCGGCGTAGCGGGCGAAGCGGCGCACGAGCTCCTCCCGCAGATCCTCGGGCTGCACGACCGCGTCGATCACGAGCTCGGACGCGAGGTGGAGCAGGTCGACGTCCTCGGCGTACTCGGCCATCAGCTCGGCGCGCCGGGCGGCGCGCTCGTCTTCGTCCGCGATCGCCGCGAGCTGGTTGTAGAAGACCGCGTTGACCGCGGCGCTCGGGCCCATGACCGCGATCTTGGCGCTCGGCAGCGCGAGGCACGCGTCGGGCGCGAACGCCGGGCCGGCCATCGCGTAGAGCCCCGCGCCGTAGGCCTTGCGCACGATCACCGAGAGCTTGGGCACCGTCGCCTCCGATACGGCCGAGACCAGCTTGGCGCCGTGGCGGATGATGCCCTGGCGCTCGACCGCGGTGCCGATCATGAAGCCGGGCACGTCGGCCAGGAACAGCAGCGGGACGCCGAACGCGTTGCAGGTCCAGATGAAGCGCGCGGCCTTGTCGGCCGAGTCCACGAACAGCACGCCGCCCTTGAACTTCGGCTGGTTGGCCACGATGCCGACGACCCGACCGTCGAGCCGGGCGTAGCCGACGATCAGCTCCTTGGCCCAGCGCTTGTGCACCTCGAGGAACGAGCCCTCGTCGACCAGCGCGTCGAGCAGGTCGCGCATGTCCCACGGCTTGTTCTCGTCGGCCGGGATCAGGTCGCGGATCGGCTTGGCCCCGGCGGCCGGGGCGGCGGGCGGGGCAGACGGCGGAGCCTGCTCCCAGTGCGACGGGAAGTAGGCGAGGTAGCGCTGGGCGAGCTCGATCCCCTCCGCATCGGTCTCGACGAGGAAGTGGCCGCAGCCCGAGACGCCGGTGTGCATCCGGGCGCCGCCCATCTCCTCGAGCGAGACCCGCTCGCCGATCACCATCTCGGCCATGCGCGGGGATCCGAGGTACATCGAGGCGTTGCCGTCGCGCATGATCACGACGTCGCAGAAGGCGGGGATGTACGCGCCGCCCGCGGCGCTCGGCCCGAACAGCACGCACACCTGGGGCACGCTGCCCGAGAGCGTGACCTCGTTGAAGAAGATGCGCCCCGCGTGGCGGCGGCCGGGGAACATCTGCACCTGGTCGGTGATGCGTGCGCCCGCCGAGTCGACGAGGTACACCATCGGCACCCGGTGCGCGAGCGCCGCCTCCTGGATGCGCAGGATCTTCTCGACCGTCTTCGGGCCCCACGAGCCCGCCTTCACCGTCGGGTCGTTGGCCATCAGCGCCACCGTGCGGCCGGCGATCGTACCCATGCCGGTCACGACGCCGTCCGCGCCGAGCCCGTTCGCCTCCCAGTTGGCCAGCAGCGCGTCCTCGGTGAACGAGCCGGCGTCGAGCAGGCGGGCGACCCGCTCGCGCACCGGCAGCTTGCCCTGCTCCTCGGCCTTGCGCTGGTGGCGCTCCGGCCCGCCCGCGTAGGCCCGGCTGAACGCGTGCTCGGCGTCGGTCATCGTGCCGCGGCCAGGTTACGTCGCCGGCGCCTTGAGCTCGATCACGCCGCTGCGCACCCGCACCTGCCAGGACGGCTGCGGGTAGGCGGCCGGGCCGCGCTCCACCCCGCCATCGGCGAGGCGGAAGACGGAGGCGTGCCACGGGCACGTGACGCAGCCGTCCGCCAGCTCCCCCTCGTCCAGCGGGCCGCCGCGGTGCGAGCAGCGGTTCGAGAGCGCGTACACCTCGCCGGCATGGCGCGCGACCAGCACGCCCACGCCGCCGACCTCGGCGTAGCGGGACTCGCCGTCCGGCAGCTCGGACTCGCGCAGCGCGGGCGTCCAGTCCTCCGGCGGGTCCTCGAAGATCGTCTGGTCGACCCCGATGCCGCGGGTGTAGGAGAGGTGCCCGCCCAGGTAGCCGCCGACGGTGAGCACGCCCGTGCCCGCGAGGGCCAGCAGCTTGCCGGCCCCGCGCGCGCCCCGCCGCCGCGCGGCCAGCGACGCGCCGAAGAGGGCGGTGGCGGACGCGTTGCTGGCCGCGTGGACGATGCCGACGCGGCGCACGTGGTCGTCGGCGACCTCGGAGTCCGCCCAGTCCGTCCAGCCGGTCGCGAACGCGGGCAACGTGGAGAGGATCCCAAGCGCGATCAGGCGGTCGGCCGCGTCGCGGGCGCCGTCGCCGCCGAGCCAGTCGAGCAGCACCGCGCTCGTCCACGTGCCGATCGGGAGGTCGGTCAGCAGCGGATGCAGCGCGTGGCCCAGCCACGTGCCGCTCAGCGCGTCCTTGACCGGCCCGGCGCGCACCGTGTCGCGCACCGCCTTCCCCACGGCCTTGGCCGGCTCGTCGAGCGGCTCGATCGCCGCGAGGCGATCGACGGCGTCCTGCAGGGCGGGAGAGCGGAGGCTGGTGGTCATAGGCGCCCAATACCCTTCGGCGGCCATGAGCGACCTCGTTCTGTCAGAAGACCACGGCGCGGTGCGCCACGTCGTCCTCAACCGGCCCGCGAAGCGCAACGCGTTCGACGACGAGCTCGTGCGCGCGACCGGCGCGGCGCTCCGCGCGGCGGCCGACGATCCCGGCGTGCGCTGCGTCGTGCTGCGGGGCGCCGGCCCGATGTTCTCCGCCGGCATGGACCTCGGTGCGCTGGGCGCCCTGGCCGAGGCGCCCGAGCAGCTGCGCGGCGTCCGCCGCCGCTGCCTCGAGGCGTGGAGCCTGGCGGAGGAGATGCCCAAGCCGGTCATCTGCGCCATCCAGGGCGCCTGCCTCGGCGGGGCGCTCGAGCTGGCGCTGGCGTGCGACTTCCGGATCCTCGGCGCCGACGCCGTCGTCGGCATGCCCGAGGTCCGGATCGGGCTGATCCCCGACGTCGGCGGCTCGTCGCGGCTGCCGCAGGTCGTGGGCCTCGGGCGGGCGAAGGAGCTGATCATGACCGGCAAGGTGATCGGCGCCGAAGAGGCCGAGCGGATCGGGCTGGCGAGCCGGATCGCGCCCGCCGACGGGCTCGATGCGGCGGTGCGGGAGCTCGCCGACGAGCTGCTCGCGTGCGCGCCCGTGGCCGTCGCGCTGGCCAAGCGGGTGATGGACGCGTCGGCGCGCCCGGCGCTCGCCGCCACGCTCGAGCTGGAGGTCGTCTCGCAGGAGCGCTGCGCGGCGTCCGCGGACTTCGCCGAGGGCGCGCGGGCCTTCCGCGAGAAGCGCCAACCGCAGTTCAGTGGCCGCTGACGGCCCGGTCGTGGTGCTGGCGGGCGGCACCGGCGGGGCGAAGCTGGCGCGCGGGATGCTCGACGTGGCCGGCGAGGACCTCGTGGTGGTCGTCAACACCGGCGACGACCTCGAGGCCCACGGCGGCCACGTCTCGCCCGACCCGGACCTGGTGACGTTCTGGCTCGCGGACCGGATCGACGCCCGCGGCTGGGGCCTGCGCGACGACTCCTTCGTCGTGATGGAGGCGCTGCGCGCGCTGGGCGAGGACGTCTGGTTCAACCTCGGCGACCGCGACCTCGCCGTCTGCCTCGCCCGGGCGCGCCGGCTCGCCGCGGGCGCCACGCTCACCGAAGCGGCGGACGCCCTGCGGCGCGCCTACGGCGTGCCGGCAGCGGTGCTGCCGATGAGCGACGAGCCGGTGCGCACCTGGGTCCATGCCGGCGGCGCGTGGACCGACTTCCAGGCGTTCATGATCCGCGCGGGCGGCCGCGGCCCGGTCGAGGACGTCGCGTTCCGCGGCGCCGAGCACGCGGCGCCCACCCCGCAGGTGCTCGAGGCCGTCGGCGCGGCCCGCGCGGTGGTCGTCGGACCCTCGAACCCGGTGATCTCGATAGGGCCCATCCTCGCGCTGCCCGGGATGCGCGACGCGCTGCGCGCGTGCCCGGCACCCGTGGTGGCGGTGTCGCCGCTCGTGGGTGGCGCCGTGCTCAAGGGCCCGACCGACGTGTTCATGGCGTGGGCGGGCCGCTCGCTCGACAGCGACGGGATCGCCGCGTGCTACGAAGGCTTGCTCGACGGCCTGGTGGCGGACCAGCGCACCGACGCCGTGCCGACGCTGGTGACCGACGTGGCGATGCCGGACGCCGCCGCGCGCCGGCGAGTGGCGGAAGCCACGCTGGACTTCGCGCTGACGCTCGCGGCTTGGCCGAGGACGCGCGGTGGCTAGCCTTCGCGGCGCATGCGCACGGCCGCCGTCCTGCCCGTCAAGTCCTTCGGCCGGGCCAAGCAGCGCCTGGGCGGCGCCGTCGGGCAGCCCGACCGGTCCGAGCTCGCCGCCGCCATGGTGGGCGACGTGCTCGCCGCGCTGCGAGCCGTGCCGCGGCTCGACGCGATCGTCGTGGTCACCGCCGAGCCGCAGGCCGCGGGCGCCGCGCGCGAGGCCGGCGCGCACGTCGTCGACGATCCCGTCGAGGCCGGCCAGTCCGTCGCCGCCGGCCGGGGCGTGCGCGCGGCGCTCGGGCTCGGCGCGGAGCGTGCGCTGCTCGTGCCGGGCGACTGCCCCACGCTCGATCCGCGCGAGGTCGGCGGCTTGCTGACCGCGTTCCCGCAGGCCGGCGTCGTCATCGTCCCGGACCGCCACGGCTCCGGCACGAACGCGCTGCTGCTCACCCCGCCCGCCGCGATCGTGCCGGCCTTCGGCCCCGGGTCGTTCGCGCGCCACGCGGCGCGCGGGGCGGCCGCCGGGGCCGTGGTGCGCGTGGCGCAGGCGCCGTCACTCGCGCTCGACGTCGACACGCCGGGTGACCTCGCCGCCCTGCGCGGCGCGCTGGAGGCGCTGCCCGACGCCGCCCCGCGCACCCGTGCGCTGCTCGAGCGCCTCGCGCCCTCGCGCGCCCTCACGTGACGCCGTTCTGCGCCGAGCCGCTGCCGGGGATCCCGGAGATCCGCCCCGGCGACGATCTTGCTGCGCTGCTCGCCGCCGCGGCGGCGCGGCTCCCCGACGCCGGCCTGCGGGCGCACGACGTGCTCGCGGTCGCCCACAAGGCGGTGGCCAAGGCCGAGGGGCGCGTGGTGCGCCTCGCCGACGTCGTGCCGGGCGAGCGCGCCCGCGCGCTCGCCGCCGAGCACGGCAAGGACCCGCGGCTGGTCGAGCTGATCCTCGCCGAGAGCGCCGAGCTGCTGCGCGCCGACGCCGGCCGCTTCATCGCGCGCACGCGCCACGGGTTCGTGTGCGCCAACGCGGGCGTCGACCAGTCCAACGCGGGCGCCGACGCGCACGCCGTCCTCCTGCCGCTCGATCCCGACGCCTCGGCCCGGGCGCTGCGCGCGCGCCTGGGATGCGCCGTGGTCGTGAGCGACTCGTTCGGCCGCGCCTGGCGCATCGGGCAGGCCGAGGTGGCAATCGGCTGCGCCGGGCTGGCGCCGGTGGAGGACTGGCGCGGACGCCCGGACGCGGGCGGCCGGATCCTGGCCGCCACGCACGTCGCCGTCGCCGACGAGGCGGCCGCGGCTGCCGACCTGGCCCGCGCCAAGGACAGCGCCGAGCCGGCCGTCCGCCTGCGGGGGCTCGAGCGCCACGTGCTCGCGGACGACGGCCCGGGCGCGGCGGCGCTGCTGCGCGCGCCGGAGCACGACCTCTTCGGCTGACGCCATAGGCTTGGCCGCCTGAGCGCGGAGCGAGTCACCAGCGTCGACGTGGCGCGCCGGAGCGGCGTGTCGCAGTCGACCGTCTCCCTGGTCTTCTCCGGGAAGGCCGCCGGGCGGATCTCGGCGCGCACGGAGGCGGCGGTGCGCGCGGCGGCCACGGAGCTCGGCTACCGGCCCAACGCGGCCGCGCGCGCGCTCAAGACGGGCGCCGCCCGCACTGTCGCGCTCGTGGTGCCGGACATCACGAACCCGTTCTTCGGCGGCCTGCTGCGCGGTGCCCAGACGGCGGCACGCGCGGCCGGCTACGCCGTGGCCCTGATCGACACGGACAACGACCGCGCATGGGGCGTCGCCTCGGCCGAAGCGCTGCAGGCGGGCCCCGCGGACGGGCTGCTGCTGTTCGAGGTCGAGCCGCCGCCGCGCTCCGCGGCGTCCGAGCCGACGGTGGTGATCGAGTCCGAGAGCCGCGGCCACGTGTCCGTCCGGCTCGACGTCGGGGCCGGCACCGAAGCCGCGATCGGCCACCTGCTGGAGCTGGGGCACCGCCGGATCGGGCACCTCGCCGCGGCGCACGACGCGCCGACGTTCCGGTTGCGCCGGCGGGCGGTCGACCGGCTGGTCGAGGGCCCCGTGGCGCGCGAGCGCACCGGCTTGACGCTCGACGCGGCGCACGCGGCGGCGCTCGCGCTGCTGGGGGAGCATCCCGACCTCACCGCGCTGTACTGCGACGACGACGTCGTCGCCGCGGGCGCCTACCTGGCCGCGCGGGAGCTCGCGCTGCGCATCCCCGGCGACCTCTCGGTGGTCGGCTTCGACGGCCTGGACATCGGGCGCGTGCTCGATCCGCCCGTGACGACCGTCGTGGCCGACGCGGAGGCGCTCGGGCGGCTGGCGTTCGAGCTGCTCGCGGCGCAGCTGGCCGGGCGCCGGCCGCGCAGCCGGGTGCAGGCGGTCGCGCTCGAGGTCCGCGGCTCGACCGCGCCGCCGCGCTGAGCTTGCGCATACGGGGTCATACGTAGTACGCTAGTACGTATGACTCGTCTCATCGTCGCCTCGCTCGCCGGCCTCGTGGCCGGCTTGTCGGCCGCCCCCGAGGCGCCCGGGCCGCCCGCGGCGGACCGCGTGGCCGTGGTCGTCGACGCCGCGGGCGCCGGCGCGGAGGCCCGGATCGCCGCCGCGCGGGCCGACGCGATCGCCCGCGGGGCGACCTTCCGCGCGCCGCGAACGCTGCCCGAGCAGCTGTCGGTCACCTCCCGGCTCGCGGCCGAGGGCTACACCACGGTGATCGGCTACGGGCTGGAGGCCTACGCCGCGATCGCGCCGCTCGACGGCCGCCTGCGCTACCTCGCCGCGAACGGCCCCTAGGACGCCAGCAAGCGCTCGAAGACCGTCTCGAGCGAGAACCCCTCGTTCTCTTCGGGCGCGGTCTTCTGCAACCATAGGCGCGCCCTCCGGCCATCGACCTCGATGAAGCAGACCTGGTTGTCGAAGAACGGCGCGTCGTGCGCGAAGCGCCAGCGCACCGGCGGGTCGCCGACCCCCGCGGCACGCGCCAGCAGCTTGCCGACCAGCGTGCCGCCCCGGCTGCACGCGAAGCGGATCATGCGCCGCTCGCGGTCGTCGAGCGGGTTGCGGAAGGGCGAGCAGGTCGCCTGGTAGGCGGCCGAGCGCATGCCGGTGCCGTTCGGGAAGCCGACCTCTGCCAGGTATGCGTGGTGCACGTCGCCCGAGAGCGCCACGATGGTCGCGGGGGGCGGGCCCTTGCGGCCCGTGCCCACGTCGCGGACCAGCTCCATGATCCGGTCGAGCGACGAGCCGAACGCGGACCAGTGCTCGAGGTCGGCGCCCTGGCGCACCTTCTCCCCGAGCAGGCTCGCCGGCTTGCCCCAGGCCCCGTTGCAGACCGCCTCGTTCCAGGACTCCAGGTAGTGCAGCCCGGGGGCCAGCAGGAACGGGAGCGACGTGCCGATCAGCAGGTGGTCGAAGTCGCCGGCGGCATGCTCCTCGAGCCAGCGCCACTCGTGCGGGTCGAGCATCGAGCGCTCCTCCGGCGGGTCGAGCACGCGGCCGGCGCGGGAGTCGATCATCAGCAGGCGCGCGCGGCCGAAGTCGCGGCAGTAGCTCCAGCGCGTGCCCGCGACCTCGCGGTCGGCGCGGAACGCGAACTCGCGCAGGATCGGCCCGCCGTCGTCGGCCGCCCGCAGCTCCGCGTAGAGCTCGTCGTCGGCCAGGTGGCCCGGCGAGAGGTTCCCCATGTGCTGGTAGAGCCAGTAGGTCGCGAAGCCCCCGACGATCCGGTCGTCCCACCACCCGGTGGCGCGCATGTCGTCGACCCACGTCTTGGACGTGTTCCAGTCGTCGTGGACGTCGTGGTCGTCGAAGATCATCGCCGAGGGGACGGTGGAGAGCAGCCAGCGGATGTGCGGCTCGGACCACGCCTCGCGGTAGAGCCGCGTGTACTCCTCGAAGTTGGCGACGGTCTCCCCCGGCGGCACCTCGACGTCGCGGTGGGCGTGGATGTACTCCGCCACGCCGGGCGAGACCTCGTCTGCGTACACCTGGTCGCCGAGCATGACGAGCGCGTGCGGCCAGTCGGCCGGATCCTCGCCGCACATGCGGTCGGCGAGCACCCGCAGGGCGTCCACCTCACGGCCCTCGGGGTGCTGGTCCTTGCGGAGGGAGAAGGGCTGGCTGTGCGGCGCGCTGACGCGACACGATCCCCAGGCGATGCGGAACGGCGCGTCGTCGCCGTAGGTGCGGAACACGCTCGGCGGGTACGGCGACTCCGGCTCGGGCCACACGCGCTCGCCGTCGAGCCGCACCTCGTAGGGCGTCGTCGACGCCGGCTCCAGGCCGGTGACGTGCACGAGCGCATAGTGGTGCCCCTCGACGTGGAACGTGCGCTCGCGGCAACCGAGCACCTCGACGTCGCACGGGCCGTCGGTCTCGACCCAGACGGTCGCCTCGTCCGCTCCGGCGTACCGCTGGAGCGGTCCCAGGATGAGCTGCGCCATCAACCGGCCAGGGCGCGCAGCGCGCGGACGGCGAGCATCAGCGCGGGCAGGTCGCCCGTGCCCTCGACGGTGAGCGAGGCGGTAACGGCGGTGAGCCGGCGGCTCAGGGCCGCGCGCTTGTCCAGGTAGGCGTCGACGATCGCGGCGGGGTCCTGGCCGGCGTCGCCCTCCACGAGCGCGCAGCGGGCCAGCTCGGCGAGCGCCTCGAGGCAGTCCTCGCGCACCGCCTGGACCGCCCAGCGCTGGGTGCGGGTCGGCTGCGGCAGCTCGTCGAGCGCGCCGAGCAGCCACACGATGTCCAGCCGTGACGCGAGCGCGTGGTACGTGCGCGTGACGTCCTCCACCGTCCGCCCGGTGTGCTCGGCGACGGCGATGATGTCGGGCGCGGTCATCAGCTCGGGGATCAGCGCGTGGCTCCACGCGACGTCGTCCGGGACGCCACGCTCGACCAGCTTGTCGGCCGCTTCGCGCCGGAGGGCCCGCCACTCGTCGGCGCCGATCTCGGGCAGCACCGCGACCAGCCGCGCGAACGAGCCTTCGGCCGCCACGATCTGGTCCGTCAGGCCGCCGCCGCCGGGGTGGGCGAGGTACCAGCGGGTCGCCGCCTCCACCAGCCGGTCGACGCCGAGCATCAGCCCGGTGACTACGCCGCGGTCCGTGCCGTAGGGCAGGCGCTCGACGGCGTCCCAGCGCGCGCGGGCGCCGGTCACCGCGCGTGCGATCCGGTACGCGCGCACGACGGCGGCGGGCTCGGCGCCGCGCTCGGCCGCGAGCTGGGAGACGAACGTCGGGCCGAGCGCGTTGACGACCTGGTTCGCGTTGACCATCGCGATCAGCTCGCGCCGCAGCGGATGCTCGGCGAGCAGGTGGCCGAAGCGCTCGACGACGCGGTCGGGGAAGTACTCGCGCAGGTCGCGCTCGAGCGACGGCTCGTCGCAGAAGTCCGAGGCGATCAGGCCGCGGGCGAGCGCGCGCTTGGCGTAGGCCAGCAGGAAGGCCAGCTCGGGCCGTTCGAGGCCGCGGCCGGCGCGCCGCCGCTCGGCGACCTCCTCGGTGCTGGGGAGGCCCTCGACCTCACGCACCAGCAGCCCGGCCGTCTCCAGCGAGGCCATGAGGTCCTCGTAGGCGTACAGGCGGTCCTTCGCGACGGCGACCTCCTGCGAGAGGATCTGCGCCTGCAGGAAGGAGTCGTAGAGCACGTGCCCGACGACGTCTTCGGTCACGTCGCGCAGGAGCGCGTCGCGCCCGGCGCGGTCGAGCTCGCCGCGGCGCTCGGCGAGCCCGAGCAGGATCTTGAGGTTGACCTCGTGGTCGGAGCAGTCGACGCCGCCGGAGTTGTCGATGAAGTCCGCGTTGATCAGCCCGCCGCCGCGCGCGAACTCCACGCGCGCGCGCCGCGTGAGCCCGAGGTTGCCGCCCTCCCCGATGACGCGGCAGCGCAGGTCGCGCGCGTCGACGCGGATCGCGTCGGACGCGCGGTCCATCGCGTCGGCGTCGGACTCGTCGGCCGCCTTGACCACCGTGCCGATGCCGCCGTTCCACAGCAGGTCGACCGGCGCGCGCAGGATCGCCCGGATCAGGTCGGTGGGCGCCAGCCGCTCGTCCGTGACGCCCAGCGCCGCGCGCGCCTGCGCTGACAAGGGGATCGACTTCGCGCTGCGCGGCCAGACCCCGCCGCCCTCGGAGATGCGCGCGCGGTCGTAGTCGTCCCAGGTCGAGCCGGAAAGCTCGAACAGCCGCTTGCGCTCGGCGAAGCCTGCGTCCGGATCGGGCTCCGGGTCCAGGAACACGTGCCGGTGGTCGTAGGCCCCGACGAGGCGGATCCGGTCCGACAGGAGCATGCCGTTGCCGAACACGTCCCCAGACATGTCGCCGATGCCGACGACCGTGAACTGGTCAGCGGCGACGTCGACGCCCAGCTCGGAGAAGTGGCGCTTGACCGACTCCCACGCACCGCGCGCGGTGATCCCGAGCGCCTTGTGGTCGTAGCCGGAGGAGCCGCCCGACGCGAACGCGTCGCCGAGCCAGAAGCCGCGCTGCTCGCTGACGCGGTTGGCGGTGTCGGAGAAGGTCGCGGTGCCCTTGTCGGCGGCGACCACGAGGTACGTGTCGTCGTCGTCGAGCACGCGCACCCGCTCCGGGTGCGCGACCTCGCCCTCGACGAGGTTGTCGGTCAGCTCGAGCAGGCCGGTGACGTAGCGGACGTACTGGCGCTCGACCTCCGCCTTCAATGCGTCGCGGTCGGCCGGCGGCGCCTTGAGGTAGAAGCCGCCCTTGGCGCCGGCGGGGACGATGACGGCGTTCTTCGTCATCTGCGCGCGCATCAGGCCGAAGACCTCGGTGCGGTAGTCCATCCGGTCCGACCAGCGGATGCCGCCGCGCGCCACCTTCCCGCCGCGGAGGTGGATGCCCTCCATCGTCGGCGAGTAGACGTAGATCTCGAACACCGGCGCGGGCTGCGGGATCGCCGGCACGTCGGCCGACCGGAGCTTGAAGGCGGTCACCTCGCGGTCCGGGTCGAACGCGTTCGTGCGCAGCGTCGCGTCGATCAGCCCGAACTGGTTGCGGAGGATGCGGTCGTGGTCGAGCGACGCGACCGCGTCGAGGTCGGCCCGGATCTCGTCGGCCAGCGCGCCCTCCGCCTCCTCGTCGCGGGCGTGGGAGGGATCGAAGCGCAGCTCGAAGTAGCGCATCAGCTTCGCCGTCAGCTCCGGGTTGGCGGCCAGGACGTCGTTCTGGTAGCCCTGGGTGAAGCGCGAGCCGATGCGCTGGCGGTACATCCGGTAGGCGCGCAGGATGTTGACCTGGCGCCAGTCGAGCCCGGCCACGAGCACGAGCCGGTTCAGCGTGTCGGACTCGGCGTCGCCGCGGCGGACGGCGGCGATGCAGTCGGCGACGCGCTCGCCGACGTCGTCCAGCTCGAGCGGGCCGCCGCCCGGGCCGAGCACGCCGAAGTCCTGCACCCAGGTCTCGCCGTCCCCGCCCAGCAGGCGCGTCGGGACCTCCTCGACCACGCGCAGCCCGAGGTCCTCGAGCGTCGGCATCGCCTCGCCCAGCTCGATCTTCCCGCCGGTCTTGTAGAGCGCGACGCGCGTGCGGGCGACGGGCGCCGCGGGCGGCAGCTGGTTCTGCAGGCCGACGACGAACGGCGCGCCCTCGCGCTCGAGCCGGTCCAGGCACTCCACGTCGCCCACCGCCAGCGACGCGTCCGCCGAGGCGCGGTAGTACTCGGGGAAGCGCGGGCCCCAGCGGCTGGCGAGCGCACGCCCGCGGGCCGGCCCGAAGCGGGCGACGAGCTGCTCGCGCAGCACGTCGTCCCACGTGCGGGTGAGCGCGACCAGCTCCTGCTCGAGCTCGCGCAGCGGCACCTCCGGCACACCGTCCGGCACGTGCACGGTGGCGTGGACGCGGATCCGGTCCCCCTCCCCCAGCACCGTCTGGGTGTCCACCGCGTCCGCGGCGAAGCGCTCGCGCAGCAGCGCGGTGAACGCCTCCAGCAGGTCGGGGTCGTAGCGGGCGGCGGGCAGGGCCGCGATCAGCGACGCCGAACGCCCGTCCGAGGAGACGCGGCCGAGCAGCCGGACCCGGTCGCCCTCGAGCGACAGCAGCGCGACGACGGCGCGGCGCAGGTCGTCGATCCGCGCGGAGAACAGCTCGTCCTTGGGGAACGAGTCGAACAGCGTGACCGCCGCCTTGTAGTCGTGCGACCCCTCGATCAGGTCCTCGTGGCGCAGGATCTGGCGCAGCTTGCGGTTCAGCAGCGGGGTCTGGGAGGCCGGCTCGGCGTACGCCTTGGTGGTGAACAGGCCCAGCATCCGCGCCTCGCCGGTGACGCGCCCGTCGGCGGCGACCTTGCGCACGCCGACGTAGTCCAGCCGCACGCGCCGGTGCACGGTCGAGAGCCGGTTGGTCTTGGAGACGATCAGCAGGTCACCCTCGAGCGTGCGCTCGCGGACCTCCGCGGGCAGCTCGGACAGCGCGCGCGGGCGGGCGAACTGGGAGGACGCCTCGTCGGCCAGGATGCCCAGCCCCGAACGGGGCGCGACGCCGATCCGGTCCTCGGCGATCCGGTACTCGCGGTAGCCGAGGAAGATGAAGTGGTCCGCGAGCAGCCACTCGAGGAAGGCGACCGTCTCGTCCACCTCGTCGTCGGGATAGCGCGCGGCGCCCGCACCCGCCAGCTGCACCATCCGGCGCCCGCGGTCCGCCATCGCGGGGAAGTCCAGGACGGCGCGGCGCACGTCGCCGAGCACGGAGCGGATCTCGTCGGCCAGCGCCTCGAGCGCGTCGCCCTCGAGCCGCTGGTCGAGGTCGAAGTGCATGACCGACTCGCGCGTGCTCGCCTCGCGCGGGTGCAGCACCTCGACGATGGCGCCCGCGGCGTCGCGCTCGAGCCCGACGACGGGATGCAGCACGCGCTGCACGGTGAGGTCGCGCGCGGCGATCGCGGCCCGGACGGAGTCGACGAGGAACGGGTAGTCCTCGGTGTTGGTCTCCAGCACCGAGCCCGCGCGGCTGTAGCCGTGCTCCTCGGTCGTCGGGTTGAAGGCGCGCACGAGGATCGGCCGGTCGCCGCGGCTCGCGGCGAAGTCGAACACGCCGGTGACCTCGGCGTAGAGCTCGTCGAGCTCGGCGTGCTGGGCCGCGTCAGCCGAGAGCCGGCGCAGGTAGGCCGTGGCGAACTCGCGCAGGGCCGGGGCGTCCCGCGACCGCCGTGCCGCGATCAGCTCCATGAGCCCGTCGCGGACGGGCGCAATCGCGTGCTCCCTCGTCTCGATTGAGATTCCCACGCCGGTCCATCATGCCACGGTAGGGTCGCGCCGTGACCACGGTGGCGGTCCTGGGCGGCGGGGTCGGCGGGCTCAGCGCGGCGCACGAGCTGGCCGAGCGCGGGTTCGGCGTGACGGTGTACGAGGCGCTCGACGCGTTCGGCGGCAAGGCGCGCTCGATGCCGGTCCCCGGCTCGGGCACCGGCGGGCGCGCCGACCTGCCCGCCGAGCACGGGTTCCGCTTCTTCCCGGGCTTCTACCGTCACCTGCCGGACACGATGGCCCGCATCCCCACCGGTGCGCGCACCGCCGCGGACCACCTCGTGCCGGCGACGCGCATCCTCCTGGCCCAGGCGGGCGGGCGCGACGAGCTCGTCACCGCCGCGCACAAGCCGTCCTCGCTCGACGACCTGGCCGTGCTGGTGCGCTTCGCGTGGGCGTTCGGAACCGAGGTCGGGATCGCGCCCGACGAACTGGCGCTGTTCGTCGAGCGCCTGCTGATGCTGCTGACGGCGTGCGACGAGCGGCGGCTCGAGCAGTTCGAGCTCGCCAGCTGGTGGGAGTACGTGGGCGCCGAGCACCGCAGCCCGGCGTTCGGCAAGTTCCTCGCCGACGGCCTCACGCGCACGCTGGTCGCGGCCCGCGCGCGGGAGATCTCGGCCCGCACCGGCGGGCTGATCCTGTGCCAGCTGCTGCTCGACCTCACGCGCGCGGGCGGCCGCGCCGACCAGGTGCTCGACGCGCCGACCAGCGAGGCGTGGATCGACCCGTGGCTCGCGCACCTGCGCGGGCTCGGGGTCACGCTGCGCGGCGGCTGCGAGGTGGCCGGCATCGAGTGCGACGGCCGGCGGGTCCGGCGCGCGACGGTGCAGACCGCGGCGGGCACCGAGCCGGTGCACGCCGACTTCTACGTCGCGGCGCTCCCGGTCGAGCGGCTCGCGCTGCTGCTATCCCCCACGCTGCGCGCCGCCGAGCCGCGCCTCGCCGCGCTCCCGCGGCTGGTGGTGCGCTGGATGAACGGCGCCATGTTCTACCTCGACCGCGACGTGCCGCTGCAGCACGGCCACGCGATCTTCATCGACTCCGAGTGGGCGCTGACTGCGATCTCGCAGGCCCAGTTCTGGCCGGAGGTCGACCTCGAGCAGCGCGGGGACGGCCGCGTCGAGGGCATCCTCTCGGTCGACGTCTCGGAGTGGGAGCGGCCCGGCCGGCGCACCGGCAAGGTCGCGATGGCGTGCACCCCGGAGGAGATCCGCGCCGAGGTGTGGGGCCAGCTCACCGACCACCTCGACGACGGCTCGCTGCAGGAGTCCAACGTGGTGACGTGGTTCCTGGATCCCGCCATCCGGTTCCCGAACCCGACCGGCGCCACGAACCTCGAGCCGCTGCTGATCAACACCGCCGGCTCGTGGGCCGACCGCCCCGACGCGGTGACGCGCATCCCCAACTTCCTGCTGGCCGCGGACTTCGTCCGCACCCACACGGACCTGGCGACGATGGAGGGCGCCAACGAGGCGGCGCGCCGGGCGGTCAACGGCATCCTGGCGGCGACGGGCTCGCGCGCCCCGCGGTGCACGCTGTGGAAGCTGCGCGAGCCGCCGCTGCTGGCGCCGTTCCGGACGCTCGACCGGTTGCGCTGGCGGCTCGGCCGTCGGCCGGCCAAGCCGCCCATGCGGGTGTCGGAGGACGGCCAGCTCGAGGCGACCGGGCCGGTGTCGCGCGTGCTGCTGGCGGCGGCGCGGCGCGTAACGTAGCGGCAGGATGCTCGGCAGCCCTGACTCGACGGCGTTCCGCACGCTCTCGGACGTGGTGCTGGCGATCGCCGCCGAGCGCGAGGTCGAACCGGTGCTCCAGCGGCTCGTGCACGCGGCGCGCGAGCTGGGCGGCGCGCGCTACGCGGCGCTCGGCGTGCCCGACGGCGAGGGCGCCTTCGCGCGCTTCATCACCTCGGGCATGAGCGACGAGCTGATCGCCGCGATGGGCCCGCTGCCGCGCACGCACGGGATGCTCGGCGCGATGCTCGAGTCGCCCGCGCCGTACCGCACGCCGGACATCCACGGGCACGCGCGGTTTCGCGGCTGGTGGCCGTCGGCGCACCCGGACATGCGCTCCTTCCTCGGCGTCCCGATCGTCGCGCGCGGCGGCATCATCGGGGCGCTCTACCTGACCGACAAGGAGGAGGCCGAGGCGTTCTCGGACGCGGACGAGCGCCTCATCGTGCTGCTCGCCGCCCACGCGGCGATCGCAATCGAGAACGCCCGCCTGCACGAGCGCAGCCGTGAGCTGAGCATCGTCGAGGAGCGCAACCGGCTGGCGCGGGAGCTCCACGACTCGGTCACGCAGCAGCTGTTCGGCGTGGTGCTCGCCGCCGAGTCGGCCGGGGCGCTGCTGGCGCGCGGCGACGGCGCGGCAGGTGAGCAGCTGGCGCGCGTGCAGGGGCTCGCTCGTGGCGCGATGGACGAGCTGCGGGCCGTCGTGTTCGAGCTGCGGCCCGCGTCGCTGGCGGAGGAAGGCCTGGGCACGGCGCTGCGCAAGCACGTCGACGTGCTGCGCCGGGTGGCCGGGCGGGCGATCGCGCTGCACGTCGGCGCCCCGCCGTCGCTCGGCGCCGCCGCGGCCGGGCAGGTGTTCCGGATCGCCCAGGAGGCGCTGCAGAACGCGCTGCGCCACGCTGGCGAGGAGGCGCGGGTCGAGGTGCGACTGGAGGACGGCGGCGGCGGGCGGCTCGTGCTCGTGGTGGCCGACGACGGCGACGGCTTCGACGCCGGGGCGCCGAGCGTGCGCGGCCGGCGGCTGGGCCTGACCTCGATGGAGGAGCGCGCGGCCGAGCTCGGCGGGCGGCTGACGGTCGCCTCGCGAGCCGGTGCCGGAACGACCGTGCGTCTGGAGCTCCCGGCGTGATCCGCGTACTGATCGCGGACGACCACGCCGTCGTGCGGCAGGGCCTGCGCACCTACCTCGAGCTGCAGCCGGACGTCGAGGTCGTCGCCGAGGCGGCCGACGGCGAGGCCGCGGTCCGGGAGGCGGGCCGGCTGACGCCGGACGTCGTGCTGCTCGACCTCGCGATGCCGCGGCTCGACGGCGTGGCGGCGCTCGCGCGGCTGCGCGAGGCGGCACCGAGCGCGCGCGTGATCGTGCTCACGAGCTTCGGCGAGGACGACCGGCTGTTCGCCGCGCTGCGCGCCGGCGCGGCCGGCTTCCTGCTCAAGGACACCGAGCCGGCCGACCTGGCGCGCTCGATCCGGACCGCGCACCGCGGCGAGTCGCCGCTCTCCCCGGCGGTCGCCACGCGCGTGGTCGAGGCGCTGGCCCACGGCGGGCGCGCGCGGGCGAGCGACCTGCTCACGCCACGCGAGCTCGACGTCCTGCGGCTGATCGCGCGCGGGCGGTCGAACAAGCGGATCGCCCTCGAGCTCGGCGTGGCGGAGAAGACGGTCAAGACCCACGTGGGGCACGTGCTGGCGAAGCTCGACGTCTCGGACCGCACGCAGGCGGCGCTGTATGCGGTGCGCGAGGGGCTCGACGTGGACGAGGGTTCACGTCAACGGCCGCATTGAGGGGACGGGTTCGAGGTGGGTGGCGAGGCTCGATTGCGGATATGCGTCGCATACCGACGCCAATACGCCAATCGACGTCGTCCGCGGGCCTCGAACCCGTCCCCTCACCGGCGCCGTTGACCCGAAGGGCCTAGGCCCAATTCCCGATGGGAACCGGGCGGCCGGCGGCCTAGCGTCGACGCCATGCCCACCGCCATCATCACCGGCGCCTCCCGCGGCCTCGGGCTCGCGCTCGCCGGCGCCCTCGCCGACCGCGGCTGGCGGCTGATCGTCGACGCCCGCGACGGCGCCGCGCTGGAGGCGGCGGTCGCCGGCCTCCGGACCCGGGCCGAGGTCGTCGCGCTCGCCGGCGACGTCGCCGATCCCTGGCACCGCCAGGCGCTGGTCGCCGAAGCGCACGAGCCGATCGACCTGCTGGTCAACAACGCCTCGACCCTCGGCCCGTCTCCCCAGCCCCCGCTCGCCCGCTACCCCCTCGGCGAGCTCGAGCGCGTCTACCGCGTGAACGTCCTGGCTCCCCTGGCGCTCATGCAGCTGGCGCTGCCGCAGCTCGCCGCGGGGGCGCGGATCGTGAACGTGACGTCCGACGCCGCGGTCGAGCCGTACGCGGGCTGGGGCGGATACGGGTCCTCGAAGGCCGCGCTGGAGCAGATCACCGCCATCCTCGCGGCGGAGCACCCCGCCCTGCGCATCTACGCCGTCGACCCGGGCGACATGAACACGCGCCTGCACCAGGAGGCGTTCCCGGGCGAGGACATCTCCGACCGTCCGGCGCCGGCCGAGAGCGTGCCGGGCCTGCTCGCGCTGATCGAGGGCGACCTGCCCAGCGGCCGCTACGGCGCCCGCGCGCTCGCGGCGGCGCCGGCGTGAGCGGCGCGCTCGCGTTCACGCTCCCGCCCGCGCTCGAGGCGGCCGAGCCGCCGCGCGAGCGCGACGCCGTGCGGCTGATGGTCGCACGCGCCGGCGCCCCGCTGTGCCACGCCGGCTTCCGCGCCCTGCCCTCGTTCCTCGAGCCCGGTGATCTCCTCGTCGTGAACGAGTCGGCGACCCTGCCGGCCGCGCTGACCGCGACGCGCGCCGACGGCAGCGCGGTGGGGCTCCACCTCTCCACGCCGGATCCCTCCGCCCGCGACGGAGAGCGCTGGGTGGTCGAGCTGCGCCGCGGCGGCGAGCGCTTCCGCGGCGCGCGCTCCGGCGAGCGGCTCGCCCTGCCGGCCGGCGGCGAAGCCGAGCTCGTCGCCCCGTACCTCTCGGCACAGCGGCTGTGGATCGCGGCGCTCACGCTGCCGGAGCCGCTGCTCTCCTACCTGGAGGCCCACGGGCGCCCGATCCGCTACGCCCACCAGCCGCACCCGCGTCCGCTCGCCGACCACCAGACCGTGTTCGCGCGCGTGCCCGGCAGCGCGGAGATGCCCAGCGCGGGCCGCCCGTTCACCGCCGCCGTGATCGCGGGGCTCGCCGCACGCGGCATCGGCATCGCGCCGCTCGTGCTCCACACCGGCGTGAGCTCGCAGGAGCGCGGCGAGCGTCCGTACCCCGAGCGCTTCGCCGTCCCGCCCGAGACCGCCGCCCGCGTGAACGCGACGCGCGCCGCCGGCGGGCGCGTGATCGCCGTCGGCACCACCGTCACGCGTGCGCTCGAAACCGTCGCCGCGCCGGACGGGACGGTGCGGGCGGCCGCGGGCTGGACGTCGCTGACGATCACGCCCGAGCGCGGCACGCGTGCGGTCGACGGCCTGCTCACCGGCTGGCACGAGCCCGACGCGAGCCACCTGCTGCTGCTCGAGGCGATCGCCGGCCGCGCGCTCGTCGAGCGCTCCTACGCCGCGGCCGTCGCCGCCGGCTACCGCTGGCACGAGTTCGGCGACTCGCACCTGCTCCTGCGCCCGCGGCCTCAGGCGACGCCGGCGACCACCGGGTAGCTGCGCCGGTATTCGTAGAGCGTCGTGCGCTCCGCCGCCGGGCGGCCGGCGCGATGGGCGGCGGCGACGAGGTCGCCGGGATCGAGCTTCACGCCGTGGTACGAGCCGGCGAGGCGCGAGATGCTCTCCTCCATCAGGGTCCCGCCGAGGTCGTTGACGCCCCAGGCGAGCGCCTCCGTGGCCGCGTCGAGCCCCATCTTGACCCAGCTCGCCTGCAGGCTCGGGATCGTCCGCCCGAGCGCCAGGCGGAACGCCGCGGTGTGCTTGAGGTTCTCCTCGCGCGCGATCTCCTCGATCCCGTGCGTGCGGCCGAGCAGCGTGTGGAAGGGGATGAACGAGAGCGGGACGAACTCGGTGAAGCCGCCGGTACGCTCCTGGAGCGCCCGGACGACGCGCATGTGCTCCGCCAGCTCGTGCGGCTCCTCGATGTGCCCGAACATGACGGTCACCGTGGAGCGCAGGCCGCTCGCGTGGGCGGCCGCGACGATCTCCACCCAGCGCGCGACCGGCAGCTTGTTGGGGCTGATGCGCTGGCGCACGCCGTCGTGGAGCACTTCGGCCGCGGTCCCCGGCACCGAGCCGAGGCCGGCCTCGCGCAGCCGGGCGAACACCGCGCACGGAGACAGCCCGGACCGCTCGCACATGTGCGCGACCTCCATCGGGCTGTAGGCGTGCAGGTGCAGCTGCGGCGCGGCGTCGCGCGCCAGCCGCAGCCAGCCCTCGTAGTCCTCCAAGGTCCAGTCCGGATGGATGCCCGACTGGATGCACAGCTCGGTCGCGCCGTAGGCGACGGCGTCGTGGATGCGCGCGACGAACTCCTCGCGCTCGTGCGTGTAGGCGTCCGGGGAGCGCCGCCCCTGGCCGAAGCCGCAGAACGCGCAGCCGACGATGCAGACGTTCGAGACGTTGAGGTTGCGGTTGACCACGAACGTGACGGTCTCCCCTGCCAGCTCCGCGCGGAGCGCGTCGGCGCCCTGGCGCATGTCCTCGATCGCCTCGGGGCGCGACTCGGCGAACAGCGCGGTCACCTCGCCGGCGTCGAGCGGCGCGCCGGCGACGGCGCGGGCGATCGTGTCGGGCGCGAGCGCGCCCTTCGGCCCGTCCACGCGGCCGGACCCGCGGCGCGGGATGAAGCTCCAGTAGCGCGCCTTGATCACGTCCAGCACGCCCTGGGCGAGCCACTCCGGGTCGATGAAGCGCGGGTAGACGCAGAGCCGCTCGGTCAGGGCGACGCCGTCGGCGGCGAGCCGCTTGCGCACCTGGTTGGGCGACGGGAACGGGTGCTCGGGCGAGATGTGGTCGCCGTTGGCGCTCAGCCCGCCGAGGTCGGTCGCGCCCGCCGCGACCAGCCGCGGCCACCAGTCGGCGAGGTTGGGCGGGACCTGGATCCCCACCTCGGGCATCAGGCGCCGCGCCTCGGCGACCAGCCGCTCCATGGCCTCGACGGTGACCGGCGACGACCACGCGGGAGCCGGGATCTGAGGCCGCCCCCCGCCCCCGCCGGGCCCGTGGTGGAGACCGGTGCGCCAGTAGGCGTCGGCCGCCTCCGTCGCGATCTCCGCCGGCTCCTCGCCGTAGTAGCGGCGGTGCGGGACGAAGTTCTGCAGGATGACCTCCTGCAGGTTGTCGAAGCCGGCGAGCGCCTCCAGCGCCGCCATCCGGTCCGCCTCGGCCTCCCCGATCCCGACCAGGATGCCGCTCGTGAAGGGGATCTTCAGGGCCTCGGCGTCGTGCAGCGTGCGCAGCCTGAGCTCCGGCGCCTTGGTCGGGGAGGCCTGGTGGGCGGCCAGGTCGGGGCGCAGCGACTCGAGCATCAGGCCCTGGCTGGCGGTCACCTCGCGCAGCCGGGCGAGGTCGTCGCGGCCCAGCGCGCCGAGGTTGGTGTGCGGCAGCAGGCCGCGCTCGAGCGCGCGCTCGCAGCACCAGACGACGTAGGCGACGAAGTCGGCGAAGCCGACCTGTGCGAGCCGGTCGCGCACCCCCGGATGGTGGCCCGGCTCGTCGCCGGTCAGCACGAGCAGCTCCTTCACGTTACGCCGGGCGGCGCCGTCGAGCAGGCGCTCGACCTCGTCGGGCTCGTGCAGGTGCGCCCGGTGCGTCGCGAACGCGCAGTACTTGCAGTGCGACACGCAGGTTCGCGACAGCGACAGCGTGACGTTGCGCGAGAACGTGACCCGGCGACGCATCGTCCGCCGCAGTCTATGCGGCTAGCCTCCCCGGCCTCCGGTGTCCCGCCGCCTCGCCCTCCTCGCCGTTCTGCTGGTGGCCTTCGCCGCGGGCTGCGGCTCCGTCACGGGCGAGGACCGGCCGGGCACGGAAGCCTCGCTGCTGCTCGACTTCGCGCCCAACGCGGTGCACGCCGGGCTCTACCTCGCGACGGAGCGCGAGTACGACGAGGCGGAGGGCGTGGAGCTCGAGGTCCGTGCGCCGGGCGCCTCCACCGATGCCCTCAAGCAGCTGCAGGCCGGGCGGGCGGACATGGCGATCCTCGACATCCACGACCTCGGCCTGGCGCGTGAGCAGGGGCGCGACGTGGTCGGCGTGATGGCGTTCGTCCAGCGCCCGCTGGCGGCAGTCCTCGCCCAGCCCTCGATCCGCTCTCCGGCCGAGCTCGAGGGCGAGCGCGCCGGGGTCACGGGACTGCCGTCTGACCTGGCGGTGCTGCGCTCGATCGTGGCCGGGGACGGCGGCGACCCCGACCGCGTGCCGACCACGACGATCGGGTTCCAGGCGGTGAAGGCGCTCCTGGCGCGCCGGGTGGCCGCCGCGACGGCGTTCTGGAACGTCGAGGGCGTGGCGCTGCGCGCCCGTCGGCCCGAAATCCGCGAGTTCCGGGTCGACGACTACGGCGCGCCCCCCTATCCGGAGCTTGTCCTGTGCGTCACCCGAGCGACGCTCGAGGACCACGCGCCGGTCGTGCGCGCCACGATCCGCGCGCTGCAGCGCGGCTACGGCGAGGCCCAGCGCGATCCTGAGAGCGCGGTCGCCGCGATGCTGGCAGCCGAGCCGCGGCTCGACCAGGCGGCGCTGGCGTCGCAGCTCGACGCCGTCGACGAGGCGTTCACCGCCGGCGCGCGCGCGTTCGGCCAGCTGCGGCCGGACGTCCTGCGCGCCTGGGCGCGGTGGGACCTGCGCTTCGGCATCCTCGACGCGCCGCTCGACGTGGGGCGCGCGTTCGACTTCTCGCTCGTCGGGCCGGTCGCGCCGTCCTAGCCTGGATCAGGCCGCGAGCCGCTCGACCAGCGCGGCGCCCTCGCGCGCCATGCGGGAGCGTGGCACCACCAGATCGAAGCCCGCCGCCTCCGCCCGGACCTTCACGTCGTGGTGCACGTGGGAGTAGACGCCGAGCGTGCGCGTGCCGGCCAGCTCGCCGCCCGCCGCCAGGCGCTCGACCAGCGCGATCCCGTCGAACCCGGAGGTCGCGAGGTCGACGATCAGCACCGCGGCCCCGTCCGGCGCGACCTGAGCGGGGTCGCCGGTCAGCTGCGCGTCGTGGCCCGCCGCGCGCAGCATCCCGAGCACGTTGGAGCCGAGCAGCAGGTCATCGAAGACGGCGACGACGCGGGCCACCGCTATTGCGAGCGCATGCGGCGGAACTCCTGGCGCACGGACTCGCCGCGGCCCCACATCTGCACCGTCTCCACCCGGCCCGTGCGCAGCTGGCGCAGGACGAGCTCGCCACGGATCCCGGCGTCGTCGAGCAGCTTGAGCGCGCCGTGGGTCGCCGGCGCCGCCGCCGCGTGGCCGAACTGGTGGGCGACCAGGATGCGCCAGTGCCAGTCGTGATGGGAGTACGGCTGCGCGTTGACCGTCAGCACGAGCGTCGCGGCGTCGATGTAGCGCGACTCGTCCACGCGCAGGTCGAACTCGAGGTCCGTCCAGTCTGAGGGGAGGGAGTCGACGATCTCCTGGAAGGTCTCGGCGAGCGCCATGATGTGCGCGGTGAGCGTACCCGATGACGATCCGCTCGCACCCGCCCGCGGGCTCGGCCTCGACGGCCTGCTGGAGCTGCTCGAGCGCCTCGACGGCGCGGCTGAGTGCGCGGTCGTGCGTGGCGCGCTGAACGCCGGCGTGCCGGTGATGGTGGTGGTCGAGGAGCTGCAGCGGGAGGTCGAGCGCCGGCTCGTGCGGAGCCACCGGTTCTACGATGAAGCCCAATGGTGAGCCGGGCCGGCACGTCGGAGCGCGACGCCTACGAGGCGCTGACCGAGCGCTGCGCGCTTATCGACCGCTCCGAGCGCGGGAAGCTCGCGCTGACCGGCGCCGAGGCGAAGGGGTTCCTCCACGGCCAGGTCACGAACGACATCGAGGGGCTGATCCCCGGCAGCGGCTGCTACGCCGCGTTCCTGACCCACAAGGGCAAGATGCTCGGCGACCTGCGGGTGCTCGACGCCGGCGACGAGCTGTTGCTCGACTGCGAGCGCGTGGCGCTGCAGGAGCTGTTCACGATGATCCGCCGCTTCAAGCTCGGGCGCGACGTCGAGCTGCACAAGCGCACGCTCGAGTGGGGCCTCCTCTCGCTGATCGGGCCTTCCGCCCGCGCCGTGGCGGGCGCCGAGGACCTCGCGGAGGTCGAGCATGCGCACCGGGCCGGCGAGGTGGACGGTGCGGCCGTCCGATTGATCGCGACCGACCTTGGCGTCGACGTGCTGTGCGCCGCGGCCGACACCGCGCGCGTCGCCGCCGCGCTCGAGGCAGCGGGCGCCGCCCCGGCCGCCGAGGCCGCCGCGGAGATCCGCCGCGTGGAGACCGGGCGCCCGCGCTACGGCGCGGATCTCGACGACACCGTGATCCCGCAGGAGGCCGGGCTCAACGCGCGGGCCGTCTCGTTCGAGAAGGGCTGCTACGTCGGGCAGGAGACCGTCGCGCGGCTCTACTTCCGCGGCAAGCCGAACCGCCACCTGCGCGGGCTCCGGCTCAGCGGGCCGGCCGCCCCGGGGGCGCCGCTGCGGATGGGCGAGCGCGAGGTCGGGCGCCTCGGCTCGGTCGTCGAGTCGCCGCGCCACGGCCCGATCGCGCTGGCGCTCGTGCGCCGCGAAGCCGTGCCGGGCGACACGCTCGCCGTGGGCGACGGCGACCTGCGGGCCGAGGTCGTCGAGCTCCCGTTCCCCGCTGCCTGAGGCGCGCCCTGCGGCTCGGCCCCGGGCTCAGCGCAGCGACGCAAGCACGCGCACGCCCTCGGCAAGCCGCTCCGGCGGCTCGGCCGCGAACGTCAGGCGCAGGTGCGGGCCGGGCGGCTCGGCCGGGAACCAGGGTCGGCCCGCGGAGACCTTGACCCCGGCGCGGCCGGCGCGCTCGCCCAGGGCCACGTCGTCCTCGCCCGCGTCGAGCCGGACCCACAGGTGCAGGCCGCCGCTCGCCGGCGCCGCTCGGCCGGGGCCGAGCTCGGCGTCGACGGCGGCGGACAGCGCGTCGTGCCGCGCGCGCAGGGCGATGTGGACGCGCTTGAGGTGGCGCCGCCAGGCGGGCGCGCCGAGCAGCTCGACCGCCGCCTCCTGCAACGGCCCCGGGACGAAGAAGTCCTCCACCACCCGCGCCGCGCGCAGCCGCGCCAGCGCCGGTCCTCGGGCGGCGATCGCGCCGATGCGCAGCCCGGGCGCGACCGCCTTCGTGAGCGACGTGAGGTGCACGACGTGGCCGTCGGG